>OBYC01000041.1_pt1 | contig 161615 bp, 131 predicted proteins | sample 1550651 | NCBI WGS metagenome assembly OBYC01 (sample SAMEA2580181, study PRJEB22360) | human gut metagenome | biome: human gut; feature: human-associated habitat; material: faeces | place: Denmark | collected 2008/2010
GAACAATCTTGCGTCTAAATTTCTTATTTCCGCGTTGTCGTCGGTCGCCGTAGCCACCGCTACGCCTCCTTCCTCCGCCTTGAAATAAAAAAATTTATCCTGCAAGATTGTTTCAAGAATCAACTTGTCGGCACACTATAAAAGAGGAGACACAAAACTATGAAATATATGTTTGCATCAGATGTCCATGGTTCTGCATACTACTGCAGAAAAATGCTGGATGTCTATAAAGAAGAAAAGGCAGAACGCCTGGTACTGCTGGGCGATCTGCTCTATCATGGCCCGAGAAATGATCTTCCCAGAGAATATGCTCCCAAACAGGTCATTTCCATGCTTAATGACATGAAGAAAGAAATTTATGCTGTACGTGGGAATTGTGAAGCTGAGGTCGATCAGATGGTCCTGCAGTTTCCGGTTATGGCAGACTACTGTATCCTGAACCTGGATGGAAGAACCTTTTATGCCACACATGGGCATATTTACAATGAAAATAATCTGCCTCCGATCCAGGAAGGAGATATTCTGATCCATGGACATACCCATGTACTGAAAGCAGAGCAGAAAGAAGGCTATGTACTTCTCAACCCGGGTTCTGTTTCCATTCCAAAAGAAGGAAACCAGCCTACATATGCGATCTTTGAGGACGGTGTGTTTACAATTAAGGATTTTGAGGGAAATATTGTTAAGAGCATAGAATTATAGGGAAGTCCCATCTACATATAGAAAGGATAAAGAATGGAAAAATTTGAACTGATCGCTCCATGTCATTTCGGTATGGAAGCTGTGCTGAAACGTGAGATCCTTGATCTGGGCTATGAGATTACCAAAGTAGAGGATGGAAAAGTAACATTTGAGGCAGATGCACAGGGAATCGCAGATGCCAATATCTTTCTGCGTTCCACAGAAAGAATCCTGCTGAAAGTAGCAGAAGTAAAGGCAGAAACCTTTGACGAGCTTTTTGAAAAGACAAAAGCCCTGCCATGGGAAAATTATATTCCCAAGGATGGGAAATTCTGGGTTGCCAAGGCCAATTCTGTGAAGAGTAAGCTCTTTAGCCCGTCTGATATCCAGTCCATCATGAAAAAAGCCATTGTAGAGCGTCTGAAGGGCGTATACGGGGTGTCCTGGTTTGAAGAGGATGGGGCAAGCTTTCCTATCCGCGTGGCATTTATGAAAGATGTGGCCACGATCGGTATTGATACCTCAGGGGTATCTCTGCATAAAAGAGGATATCGTAAAATGACAGTGAAAGCTCCGATCACAGAAACACTGGCATCTGCTCTGATCATGCTTACGCCATGGAATAAAGACAGGATTCTGGTAGATCCTTTCTGCGGAAGCGGTACCTTTCCTATTGAAGCAGCAATGATGGCAGCAGATATTGCACCCGGCATGAACCGTTCCTTCCTTGCTGAGGAATGGAAGCATCTGGTTCCGAGAAAATGCTGGTATGATGCAAATGAAGAGGCACAGGACAGGATAAATCTTAATATTGAAACAGATATCCAGGGTTTTGACATTGATCCTGAGGCGTTGAAGGCTGCCAGAGCTAATGCAAAAATGGCAGGTGTGGACAAGCTGATCCATTTCCAGCAGAGAGCGGTAAAAGATCTCCGCCATCCCAAACCATATGGATTCATCATCACAAACCCTCCTTATGGGGAACGACTGGAAGAAAAAGAGAATTTAACTCAGCTTTATCGTGAAATAGGGGAAAGCTATGAAAGGCTTGACAAGTGGTCCATGTATCTGATCACATCTTATGAGAAAGCGGAGAACGATATCGGGCGAAAAGCAGATAAAAACCGTAAGATCTATAATGGTATGCTTAAGACCTATTACTATCAGTTCCTTGGGCCGCGCCCACCGAAGAAAAACCGTAGCTGAGTGCTTCTGTAATTGCGAAAAATCAAAATAAAAAGAGGATACAAAGGATTATGAAAAAAATAATTTTTGCTACCGGAAATCAGGATAAAATGAGAGAAATCCGCGAGATCCTTGCAGATATGGATGTAGAGGTTGTTTCTATGAAAGAAGCGGGAATCCATGCAGATATTGTAGAGGATGGTTCTACTTTTGAGGAAAATGCTGTGATCAAGGCGAAGACAATCTGTGAACTGACAGGGGAGATCACTCTGGCAGATGATTCCGGTCTGGAGATTGACTATCTGAATAAAGAGCCGGGCATTTATTCTGCCCGTTATATGGGAGAAGATACCTCATATCATATCAAAAATGCAAGTCTGATAGAGAGACTGAACGGAGTTCCGGACGAGAAGCGTACTGCAAGGTTCGTATGCGCCGTTGCAGCGGCTTTTCCGGATGGAAGTGTAAAAACAGTGCGTGGAACAATGGAAGGCCGTATAGGCTATGAGGAGAAGGGAGAGAACGGCTTCGGCTATGATCCGATCTTCTACCTGCCGGAATATGGATGTACTTCTGCAGAGCTTTCCGGCGAAGAGAAAAATAAGATCAGCCACAGAGGAAAAGCATTACGTGCCATAAAGGATGAACTGAAATGAAGGTACTGATCGTCAGCGATACTCATGGACAGGATGAGAATCTGGAAGAGACAGTGCTCAGAGAAGCTCCCTTTGATTATCTGATCCACTGCGGGGATGTGGAAGGCAGAGAGATTTTCATTGAGGCACTGGCAGAGTGTCCATGTACGATTGTCGCAGGAAATAATGACTTTTTTACAGACCTTCCCTATGAGGAAGAGGTTACTCTGGAGGGACATAAGATACTGGTTACACATGGACATCATTATTTTGTGTCCCGGGATTATGATAAACTTGTTGAGAATGCTCAGGCTAAGGGATGTAAGATTGCAATGTATGGTCATACTCACATGCCTGTGATCGAGAATGAGGATGGGATTCTGGTAATTAATCCCGGCAGTCTTACCTACCCGCGTCAGAGAGGCCGCAGGCCAAGCTATGCAGTTATGCAGATAGAAGAGGGAAAAGATCCTCAGGTCGAGATCAGATACCTCTGAAAAATTATTTAACTGAATCAGGTAAGTTACTTGCGGAGGCTGCGAATATCCGCCTGACTCATCTGACTGTATATTTTTGAGGTATTGTTGATCGGATAATGGCAATACCTCTTTTTACAGATACGTGACAGTAAAAGAATAGAAGAAAAAATTAAAAAAGTTAAGATTTTTTTATTGTGCGAAAAAAATATTTTTTTACAAAAAATCTCAAAAACCAGTAAAAAATCCCTTTTTGCGAACAAAAAAAACGATTTTTTTGAAAAAAGTGAAAAGCCCGCAAAGCCTTGTATTTAGCGGGTTTCAGGGACTTTTTGAGGAATAAAAAATCACTTTTTTAAAAAAAATCAAAAAAAATTGAAAAAAGGTGTTGACATTTGGGGTTGCTTAACATATAATATGTCTTGCGTCGGACAACGAAGCACAAATAAATAAAGAAAAACAGCGGGGTGTGGCTCAGCTTGGCTAGAGCGCCTGGTTTGGGACCAGGAGGCCGCAGGTTCGAATCCTGTCACCCCGACTGCTGTAACAACAACATTACCGTTTCAGCGAAATGCGGGTGTAGTTCAATGGTAGAACACTAGCCTTCCAAGCTAGATACGTGGGTTCGATTCCCATCACCCGCTTCTCTGTATGTACAGAGAGATGTGTCTGTAGCTCAGCTGGATAGAGCAACGGCCTTCTAAGCCGTGGGTCGGGGGTTCGAATCCCTTCAGGCACGCTGTGGTGGGTATAGCGCAGTTGGTTAGCGCGCCAGATTGTGGCTCTGGAGGCCCAGGGTTCGAATCCCTGTATCCACCCTTCGCCTTTGGGCTATCGCCAAGCGGTAAGGCACAGCACTTTGACTGCTGCATTCGCTGGTTCGAATCCAGCTAGCCCAGTCTTTTATATGGAGCATTAGCTCAGTCGGTAGAGCACTTGACTTTTAATCAAGTTGTCCGGGGTTCGAATCCCCGATGCTTCATTAATAGCGGAAATCTTCTGTGAGGTTTCCGCTATTTTATTGCTTTTGCAGAGTGCGAGAATGATTTTTCAGGTACACTCTGAGAATATGAGAAAATGCGGATATGGCGGAATTGGCAGACGCGCTGGTTTTAGGTACCAGTGGGCTTCCCGTGCAGGTTCAAGTCCTGTTATCCGCATCCAAAAAAAGCACCGGTTAAAACGGTGCTTTTTTTGTTTTACAGACATGGTTTTTTGTTGTATAGTTAAGTTATAAACAGGACAGGGAGATTTTGACTATGGATATACAGAAATTTCAGCAGAAACTTACAGAGGTGTGTGAACTTGGAGAGAAGAATGGCAAAGTGTTGAAACCGGAACAGATAAAGGAATGCTTTGGCGAACTTGATCTGGACAAGTCACAGCTGATCAAGATATTACAGTATTTAAAATTAAAAGGTATTTCCATTGAAGGTGCGGAGGAGATTTCAGCAGCATCTCAGACCGGCCCGGAAGAAGTATCCGAAGAAAAAGAAGAAAAAGTTCCTCTGACAGCGGAGGAAGAGGCATATCTGAAAGAATATCTGGAAGGTCTTGAAGAACAGGAGCAGGGAGAGAGAAGTGCGGAAGAACTTTTTGAACTGCTTTCAAAGGGAGATGCTCTGGCACAGGCAGAGCTGTCACAGAAGTATCTGCATGCAGCAGCCGAAATGGCGGTTGAAATGAACTGTGAGGAGATTTTTATCGCTGATCTGATTCAGGAGGCAAATATAAGCCTTCTAATGGCTCTGGGAGAGGAAGAACCGGAAGAGAAAGATGAGAAATGGCTGCTTGGACGTATCCGGTGTGGGATCCGCCATGCTATCGAGGAGCAGACACAGAGGAAATTTGAGGATGACTATCTGGTAGCAAAGGTGGAGAAGCTGGAAGCGGCAGTCCGGGAACTTACAGAGGATGAAGAGGATGAAAGTTCAAAGTTCAGTGTAGAGGAGCTGGCGATCATTCTTGATATGGATGAAGAAGAGATCAGGGATGTGCTGCGGCTTACAGGTGATGATAAATAATGCAGTGATGTAGCATTACGGGAAAGGAGAGGGTGATTATGAGTATTCCAACACCACACAACAGTGCAAAGAAAGGTGATATTGCAAAGAAGGTTCTGATGCCGGGAGATCCGCTGCGTGCGAAGTATATTGCGGAGACATATCTGGAGAATCCGGTATGTTTTAACACAGTGAGAAATATGTTTGGTTATACCGGAACTTATAAGGGTGAGCAGATATCTGTCATGGGCAGCGGTATGGGGATGCCATCTATGGGTATTTACAGTTATGAGCTTTATAATTTTTATGATGTAGAGAAGATCATTCGTATTGGTTCTGCAGGTGCGCTGCAGGATGATGTAAGCGTAATGGACGTTGTGATCGCCATGAGTGCATGTACGGATTCAAATTATGCAAGCCAGTATCAGCTGCCGGGGACTTTTGCTCCTACAGCAAGTTATGAATTGGTTGCAAGGGCTGTAGAGGTTGCGAAGGAGCAGGGTACACCGGTTCGCGTGGGTTCTGTTGTATCTTCGGATGCGTTCTATGGAGATAATCCGGAGAGTTCGAAGGCATGGAGAAAGATGAGGGTTCTCTGTGTGGAGATGGAGTGTGCGGCGCTGTTTATGAATGCTGCGAGAGCCGGTAAGGAGGCACTGGGGATTCTTACGATTTCGGATCATGTTTTCAGGGATGAGGCAATTTCTGCGGAGGCCAGACAGACTTCGTTTAACAGGATGATGGAGATTGCTTTAGGAATTTAAAGGATAATCCTGGTATAAAAAGGTTCTTTGGCTGGTATGTGGGAATGCTGGTCAGAGGGCTTTTTTTAATTCAGTAGGGACGCGTCAAAAAATATTTCATTTCATGTGCGGTTTCGGACACTAAGATATTCTAAGCCGTCAAAAATCTGCTAAAAGCATGAGCCATCAAGGACAAACTCGCTTCGCTCAGACAGTGTCCTTGATGGCTCATAACGCAGATTTTTGGCGGCTAAGAATATCTAAGTATCCTGCAAATGCACATGAAATGAAATATTTTTCGACGCTGTTTTTTCATATGGAATGAATGAAATTTTGGCTACGTTACTGAGAACGGAGTGAGCAGTAACAGTTAATGACGACTGTTCTCAAGAAGAGCGATTGAAAAATTTTCCATATTGTGTTAATATCAAAACAATATGGGAGGTATTTTGAATGCAAATTAGAAAATCGGCGGAGGATTATTTGGAGGCAATTTTGGTGTTGTCTAAACAGGGGGGCGGTGTTCGTTCTATTGATATTGCGACGATGCTTGGGGTATCGAAACCGAGTGTGAGTCATGCGATGAAGCTGTTACGTGAGGATGGCTATATCGCGATGGATCGTTATGGTACGGTGACGCTTCTGGATAAAGGGGCTCAGATTGCAACGCATATTTATGAACGCCATACAGTGTTGAGTAAGATGTTGGAACGTCTCGGCGTAAGCCCGGAAGTTGCAAAAGAAGATGCGTGTAAGTTAGAGCATGACCTGAGCGATGAGAGTTTTACTAGGATAAAGGAGCACTTCCACAAGGTGATTGGGGAAGTTGAATAGCGGATAAAATAAACTCCCCCCGTCGGATGAATTTCTGACGAAGTGGGGAGTTTGTTTTTTAAAGTTAGTCATCTACTATTTCTGTTACATAGCTTCCATGCCCGTCTATAGCAATAACTTTTTCTTTTCCATCTTCTGTTTGAAATATCCATGGAGCAGAATAAGGATTACGAAAAAAGGCTTACAACGAATGGTGGTGTGGTACAATGCTGTAGAAAGAAGAATGCTGGAAAGCCGTATAGTCGTATGAAGGAGAAACTCACATGCAGTTTGATGAGAGGAAAGAGGGAATAGACCCTCTGACCTACTCTGCATATTATTCTGTCTGCTTCTGTGGAAGCTGTGCAAGGATGATAGCAGCAAACATGATGACACATCCAAGGATTTCTTTAGTACTTAGTTGCTGTCTGAGGATGATCCATCCGGCTAGGACAGAGATGCAGGATTCCAGGCTGAGTATCAGGGATGCTACAGTTGGGTTCATGTTTTTCTGACCGATAATCTGCAAGGTGTAAGCTACTCCGCATGACATGACACCTGCGTAGAGGATTGGCTGCCATGCTGCCAGGATGGATGAGAGTTCCGGATGCTCAAGGAGCAGAGCGGGAATGCCGGAAAGGATACCACATGTCAGGAACTGAATGCAGGAGAGCTTTACTCCGTCTACTTTTGGAGAAAAGTAGTCGATGACTAGTATGTGCAGTGAAAATAGAAATGCGCATACCAGTACGAGCAGATCTCCTTTTCCGATAGAAAATCCATCTGTGATGCACAGGAGATAAAGTCCGATCAGAGCCATTGCAACGGCAGCCCAGATAAATTTCGTGCATTTTTTGCCAAGGAACAGTCCGATGACAGGGACGATCACAATATAACAGGCAGTGATAAAGCCGGCTTTTCCGACGGTTGTATACTTGATGCCAAACTGTTGGAAATTGCTTGCCAGACAGAGGCAGATACCGCAGGCGATACCGCCGATAATCAGAGTTTTTTTCTCCTGCATATTGGATACAGTATTACTTGAGGTGTCAGATCTGCCAGATGCTTTGGAAGCAGAATCTGAAGGAGAGTTTCTCTTTTTCAGAATAAAAATCAGTGGAATCAGAACGACTGCTCCGATAAGGGAACGGACGGCATTAAAAGTAAAGCCTCCTACGTATTTCATTCCTACGCTTTGAGCCACAAAAGCGATACCCCAGATGATCGCTGCGAGAAGCAGGAGCAGGGAATTTTTTAATGGAATCTGTTGTTTTTGCATGATGTGTGTAATCCTTCCTTATATTAATGTGTAAATAGAATGTATAAAATGTGGATAAAACAAAATATTTATTCATTCAGTGTGGACAGAAGCACTGAAATTTTGTAACTGTTCAGTGCCCTCATAGTTATAAAATGTTTCAAATATATTTTAAGAGTGCCGGTGCCTTATTGATCTGAAAATGAAGAAACACTTTCATAATTATACATCATAAATGTAAAAAGAGAAAGAAGATTGTAGAAATAAAAAGAAGCCTCTGCAGGAGACTTCTTTTTGTAAATGTGTATCTGATATTTATATCAGATAAAGATATATTTCAAAATAAACAATACAGCCAGTACATACATCAGTACGCTGATTTTCTTTTCCTTAGCTTTACCTGTAACAACGTTGATGATCACATAGGAGATAACACCCATGGAGATACCTTCAGAAATGCTGTACAGGAATGGCATTGCGATGATCGCGATAAATGCTGGGATGGCTTCGGTCAGGTCGTTGAAATCAATCTTGGTTACTGATGTGAGCATCAGGAATCCAACGATGATCAGAGCCGGTGCTGTGGCAAAGGATGGGATTGCCAGGAAAATCGGGGATAACAGCAGTGATAATCCGAAGAGGATGGCTGCTACCAGGGAAGTAAGTCCTGTACGTCCGCCTTCAGCAACACCGGAAGCACTCTCTACGAAAGTAGTAACTGTGGAAGTACCACACATAGCACCTACTGTAGTTCCTACTGCGTCAGAAAGAAGAGCACCTTTGATGTTTGGAAGTTTGCCTTCTTTGTCAAGCATATCAGCTTTGGAAGCAACACCGATCAATGTTCCAAGTGTATCGAACATATCTACAAACAGGAATGCAAACATAATGACTACGAAATCAAGTGTGAAGACAATGGAGAAGTCCATTTTCATAAATGTGGGAGCCATGCTTGGAATGGAGATTCCGTTTGAAAAATCAGGCAGGAGGCTGAACCAGCCGGCTGCAGGATCAGGTTTGTAAAGTCCTGTCAACTGACAGATAATGCCAAGTCCCCATGTGATCAGGATACCCCAGAGAATGTTTCCTTTTACACTCTTAACAAGAAGGATGGCAGTGATGAGAAGTCCGATCAGCGCCAGAAGAACTGTAATTCCTTCTGTATTGAAGGTTCCGCCGGAAACGGAGGATTTAAAGGAAAATACACTTACCAGAGTGGAGTCGTTGTTAACTACGATCTTAGCATTCTGCAGTCCGATGAAAGCAATAAACAGTCCGATACCAACAGATACCGCATGTTTCAGGTTCATTGGGATCGCATTGAAAATTGCCTCACGCACATTGGTCAGAGATAACAGGATAAAAATAATACCCTCTACAAATACAGCTGCCAGTGCCTGCTGCCAGCTGTAACCCATGCCAAGAACAACAGTGTAGGCAAAGTAGGCATTCAGGCCCATGCCAGGTGCAAGAACGAATGGATAATTAGAAAGCGCAGCCATCAGACAGGTGGCAATAAAGGATGACAGTGCGGTCGCTGTAAAAACAGCTCCTCTGTCCATGCCGGACGCTTCCAGAATGTTTGGGTTTACAGCCAGAATGTATGCCATTGTCATGAATGTGGTAATACCTGCCATAACTTCGGTCTTTACATCTGTGTGGTTCTCTTTGAGATGGAATAATTTGTCAAGATTCATAATCTTTCCCCCTTTTGATTTTAAAAATTGCCGGCTGTTTTGTGGTGTCTCAGATAATCATCCCGAAAAAACAGGGTGAAACTCCTGGAATCAATCGTCTCGGCATATCGTTTTGTTAACGATATGCCGGAAAAACACCATCAGAATCTGTATTTCCTGCAGTTACAGAATCTTTCTTCCGGCTACATATTTAGCGGTAATATTGCGGTCATCGGAAAGGTAGATCAGTCTTTCAAGTCTGTCCTTCGGAGAGAGCTTCAGTGGAGTTGGAATAGTGCTGTCATTAAGCACAACCGCATCAAATTCATACCCCTCCTTAAAGCTTCCAACCTTTCCAAAGAAGGAACCGCCTCCTTCTGTTCCCATATAAAAGGCTTCTTCAACAGTGAGCGGCTTCATGGAAGAATCAACCAGCCGCCAGTACAGCTTGGAAACCTGAATAGCATCAGCCATGGCACGCAGAATAGAAACGGAAGTTCCACCTGCAATGTCAGATCCCAGTCCGATGTGTAAGCCTTCGTCCAGATAACGTCTCGTAGGAGAGATACCTGAGGAGAGATTTGTGTTGGACTGCGGACAATGAGCAATATAAACGCCCTGCTTTTTCATAAGGGCAATTTCTTCATTCGAAGAATGAACACAATGAGCCATAATCGTCGGACAGTCACCGCCGAAAAGATCAAACTGGCTATATGCTTCTCCATAAAAATGTGTATTCGGGCAAAGCTCCTTCACCCAGGCAATTTCACCGAAATTCTCAGAAAGGTGAGACTGCATCGGCAGGTGATATCTCTTCTGAATCTCCGAAAGCTTCTCCATCAGCTCATCAGAACAGGATGGAGTAAATCTCGGAGTAAGGATCGGCTTTACATTTTCAAATTTATCAAGCGTATCCTTAATCCACTGAACCGTAGCATCAGCAGAAGCCTGAGCACTCTCTTCCTGCAACTGCGGAGAACCATTACGGTCCATATTTACCTTGCCGACCATAGCCTTTATTCCGGTTTTATCCAGTTGTTCCATCAGGATCTCGGTAGCAGGGACATGCAGAGTTCCGAAAATACATGCTCTTGTATTCGGGCTCTTCTTCATATCCTCAGCGAAAACAGAATAAGCCTCTTTTGCAAACTCCGTATCTTCATAACGCGCTTCCTGCGGAAAAGTATAAGTATTCAGCCAGTCCAGCAGCTCAAGATCCATACCCGAGGCACGAAACGTATACTGCGGAGCATGAAGATGCAGATCAGTCAGTCCCGGAATGATCAGCTCATCGCCAAAATCTGTACATGAGATTCCTGCAAATTTCTCAGGAAGCTCATCAAACACCCCTGCACATCGCCCATCTTCACATACTAAATATCCATTTTCAGTGATGGAAAGTTCTGTCAGAGAATTACTGTAGCAAATCGTTCCCTTTAAAACAAAAGTCCGTTCGTTCATAATCATACCTCCTCTTTGTGGTTAAGGAAAGGCAAAAAAAATCTACCGATGCTGCCTTTACCTCATTCTTTCTCCCTGGGGAGAGAACTTATAGACAACTATTACGGTAGTTGGTAGAAACGTCCAACCGATTATGGACATATATAAGTTTACTTATATTGTTTATAAAATGATTATAAAATATTTGTAGTTAACTGTCAATTCCTTTCTGCAATTTAATTTAATATTCTTTTTGCATTGCTATTTGATAATTCATAGTCTATAAAGCATTTTACAGGCAGAATTTATATAAAGTATATGATATCCCATGTGAACTTATACAATCTCTTTCATATTTAAAGTTTTTCTTATTCATGTAGGCTTTTAACATGCGAATTGATGCGATATTTTCCACCTTCCAATTACCAGCTTAGAAAAATATTTTATCTGCTATGCATTTGCAGGCATCTTAGAGATTCTTAGTCCTCTTAAATCTGCGTTATGAGAAGAAAAGTCCATTGCCTGAGCACCAGCGAGCAATCACAGACTTTTCTTCTCATGCTTTTAGCAGATTTCAGATGACTTAGAATCTCTTAGATGCCGAAACCGCATAGCAGATAAAATATTTTTCTAAGCGTCCGTTTTTTGGGAAAATATGATATAATACTCTCCAATATCAAAAAGAAAGGAAAAACAAACATGCAGCTAGACAAAGAAAACATAAAAAAAATTCGATGGCTCATCGCATTCGCAATTCTCTTATATCTGGGTGTCCAGAACCTGCACATAGTCATCAGCACTGTCAGAGTTCTGCTTGGCTTTCTCTTTCCGTTCATCATTGGCTTTGGAATCGCTTTTATCCTCAATATTCCAATGAAATTCATAGAACATCATCTGTTCGGAAAAGCCTTGAAACAAGAGAAAAAAACAGCACAAAAACTGGCAAGGCCGGTCAGCCTGGTGCTTTCTATCTGCTTTGTGATCTGTATAATCGTGATCGTTATGCTGGTAGTAGTACCGGAACTGGGAGCAACATTCGTAAACATAGCGAAAAAGATAGAAGAAAATATTCCGGTTTTCCAGAAATGGATCGACAATGTATTCGGAAACAATCCGGAAGTTGTGAAATGGGCGCAGTCTCTTGACATTGAGCCGGGAAAAATAATCGATTCTGTACTCGGCGTACTGAAGAACGGAGTCAATAACATTGTTTCCTCCACAGTGTCCATCACCATGGGACTTCTGACTACTGCAATGAATGTATCCATAGGCTTTGTATTTGCCTGCTACGTCCTTTTGCAGAAAGAAAAACTTATGCAGCAGGTAAAAAAAGCAATGTACGCAATGTTCCCGGAAAAACCGGTCAGATATCTGGCACATGTATGGAATCTGGCAAACAGGATTTTTTCCAGCTTTATTACCGGACAGTGTATCGAAGCTGTGATTCTTGGAAGTATGTTCTTTGTATCCATGACAATCCTGCATTTTCCATATGCAATGCTGGTGGGTGTCCTGATTTCATTTACAGCATTGATCCCGCTGTTTGGCGGAATTATCGGATGTTGGGTAGCATTTTTTCTGATCCTTATGATAAGTCCTGTAAAAGCAGTTCTGTTTCTGGGACTTTTCCTTATCCTGCAGCAGATAGAAGGAAACCTGATCTATCCTCATGTGGTAGGTGGTTCTGTCGGGCTTCCATCCATCTGGGTACTGGTAGCTGTAACACTTGGCGGCAGTCTGATGGGAATTGCGGGAATGCTGATCTTCATTCCGACAGTATCTGTCATCTATACACTTTTCAGAGAGTGGGTATATGCCCGTCTTGAGAAAAAACAGCTTGTTTTATGACGAAATGATTCGTGATGTGTAGAAAGATGTATTATTGTCCGGATAAACTTGGTAACAAATTTGTAAAAGGACTGTAAATCAGTGTAAGGTCTCTGTAATTGTAATTAATTCGATATTTCTGTATTATAGTGATATCTGGTTAAAAATGGAAGGAGATCTTAAGATGGACATCTTAAAAGGTAAACGTTATGATATTATGAATGTGCTTTGGGAAGAGGGAAGACCATTGTCTGCTTTTGAGATCAATGACATTGCACCGGAACTGAAAATGCCGACAGTAAGAAGATGCCTGGAGCTTCTTTTGAAAGAGAACCTGATCCAGGTTGCGGGAACTTCAATGAACGGCAAGGTGTATGCAAGAAATTATACCCCTCTTCTTTCAAGAGAGGATTATTTAAAGGGAAATGCCAAAAGCAGAAAGATTAATCCGGTGGAAATGATGAATGCGCTTCTGGAATCTGATGGGATTACAGTGGAAGAGCTGGAAAAACTTCAGGAGCTTATCGATAAGAAACGTGCGGAACTGGAAAGCAGATAATCATAAACATAGCAGATAAAAACGGACATGGCCATCTGGCTGTGTCTTTTTTGTGCCATTTTTTACAGAATTGCAATACTGTATCAGGTAATAAAAACAGCCAGATGAATAAAGTGTCCATCTGGCTGAATCTGTTATCAATTAATTATTTCTTGTTCTGCTCAACTTCTTTTAACATCATAGCGCGAACTTTCAGTGGAAGTCCGAACAGTGTGATGAATCCATCTGCATCGTGGTGGTCATAGAGGTCACCTGTTGTGAAAGATGCAAGAGATTCATTGTACAGGCTGTATGGAGAAGTTGTACCGGCTTTGATGATGTTGCCTTTGTACAGTTTGAATTTAACTTCACCTGTTACATATTTCTGTGTGGACTCAACGAATGCCTGAATTGCTTCACGAAGCGGTGTGTACCATTTTCCTTCGTATACAACCTGAGCAAACTGGCTGCCGAGTTTCTTCTTGGTTTCCATTGTCTCGCGGTCGAGTGTCAGTTCTTCGAGCTGTTCATGAGCTGCCATAAGGATTGTTCCGCCAGGAGTCTCATATACACCACGGGATTTCATACCAACAACACGGTTTTCAACGATGTCAACGATACCGATACCGTTCTCGCCGCCTAATTTGTTGAGCTCTGTGATGATCTCGGAAACTTTCATTTCTTTGCCGTTTAATGTTTTCGGAACACCCTGCTCGAATGTCATGGTAACTTCTGTTTCTTTATCAGGGGCTTTCTCAGGTGTAACACCTAAAACAAGCATATTGTCATAATTTGGAGCCTGTGAAGGATCTTCCAGTTCCAGACCTTCATGGCTGATATGCCATAAGTTTCTGTCACGGCTGTAGCTGTGGCTTGCATCGAATGGAAGGTCGATTCCATGAGCTTTACAGAATGCGATCTCATCTTCACGTGACTGCATGGTCCATTTGTCTGTCATACGCCATGGAGCGATGATTTTGATGTCAGGAGCAAGAGCTTTGATGCCAAGTTCGAAACGGATCTGGTCATTACCTTTACCTGTTGCGCCGTGGCAGATAGCAACTGCGCCTTCTTTACGTGCGATCTCAACTAATTTCTTAGCGATTGCCGGACGGGCCATGGATGTACCGAGGAGATATTTGTGTTCGTATACAGCACCTGCCTGTACACATGGAACGATGAAGTCATCACAGAATTCATCTACGATATCTTCGATATATAATTTGGAAGCACCGGAAAGCTTTGCTCTTTCATCCAGTCCGTCCAGTTCGTTTCCCTGACCGCAGTTTACGCAGCAGCAGACAACATCGTAATCAAATGTTTCTTTTAACCATGGGATTAAGGCTGTGGTATCAAGACCGCCTGAGTATGCTAAAACGACTTTTTCTTTCATGATTGTATTCCTCCTGAAATTGGATTTTATTATTTTCCTGATTTGTAAAAATTTCCTGAGATATCCGTTTGCCGAAAGTAAATGAATAGGTCGGGAGTTCAGCGCATTATTTTTGAATAAATGCGGTAATTTCTGATTGAAATTTTTGAATAAATATTCAATGCGGAACAAGATGATTTCGTGTGATTCCGCTTAACAAGTGATAATATACACCTTTTTTTATAAATATGCAATAGAAAAATGCAAAAAAGTTTTATCTGTTTTTGCATAAATATGCAACATAATATAGGAAAAGACAGGGGGAAATCCGTGAACTGAAATAAAATCCATGTAAAAACATTGAAAAATGACTATTGCATATTATGCAGGTAAGATGTATAATTAGTCCAGCACTCTGATAGAGTAAAGTTTTACTATGAAATGAAGACCGCCGGATGAGGCGAAGATGGAGGAAATTATTATGATTAAAGCAGGAATTATCGGTGCCACAGGATATGCAGGTAACGAGATCGTGAGACTGCTTCTGGGACATAAAGATGTGGAAGTTGCGTGGTATGGTTCAAGAAGTTATATTGACCAGAAATATGCAGATGTTTATCAGAACTTTTTTAAGCTGGTAGATGCGAAATGTATGGATGATAATATGGAAGCATTAGCTGATGAAGTGGATGTGATCTTTACAGCTACTCCTCAGGGACTCTGTGCTTCTTTAATTAATGAAGGAATTCTTTCTAAGGCGAAAGTTATTGACCTGAGTGCGGATTTCCGTATTAAAGATGTGAAGAAATATGAGAAATGGTATGGAATTGAGCATAAGGCTCCGCAGTTTATTGATGAGGCGGTTTATGGTTTATGTGAGATTAATCGTGAGGAGATTAAGAAGGCAAGACTGATTGCGAATCCGGGATGTTATCCCACATGTTCCACCCTTTCTATTTATCCGCTGATCAAAGAAGGGCTGATCGATCCGTCTACCATTATTATTGATGCGAAGTCCGGTACTTCAGGAGCAGGACGTGGAGCGAAGGTTGCCAATCTGTTCTGTGAAGTGAATGAGAATATTAAGGCTTATGGTGTTGCAAGTCACAGACATACACCGGAGATTGAGGATCAGCTTGGTTATGCGTGTGGCAAAGAGGTGCTGATTAATTTTACACCTCATCTGATTCCTATGAATCGTGGTATTCTGGTGACTGCTTATGCTTCTCTGACTAAGGATGTTTCTTATGAAGAGGTGAAGGCAGTTTATGATAAGTATTATGAGAATGAGACTTTCGTTCGTGTGCTGGATAAGGATGTTTGTCCGCAGACTAAGTGTGTGGAAGGAAGTAATTATGTGGATGTGAACTTTAAGATCGATCCGAGAACTCATAGAGTTATTATGATGGGGGCTATGGATAATCTGGTGAAAGGTGCTGCGGGACAGGCTGTGCAGAATATGAATCTGATGTTTGGATTTAAGGAGGCTGAGGGACTGCTGCAGGTGCCGATGTGTCCATGATAGATTAATGGGAAGGGACGCTCCGGAAATTATTTGTTTTTGAACGCGGTTTCGGGGCTTAGTAACTCTAAGTGTTCAGAAATTTGCTAAAAGCGTGGAAAAAAAGCTCAAACTCGCTGCGCTCAGACAGTGAGCTTTTTTTCCACAACGCAAATTCCTGAGCACTAAGAGTTACTACAGTCCCTGCAAATGCGCTCAAAAACAAATAATTTCCGGAGCTGACTTTTCCAGTAACTGGATGGCGACTGCGCAGGGGACCTGCGGCAGTCTGGGGAAGTTGTGGATATGTAAGGAGGATTTGATTATGAAGATTATAGATGGCGGCGTTACGGCGGCTAAGGGATTTAAGGCAGCGGCTGCTGCGGCTGAGATTAAGTATAAGGGCAGAACGGATATGGCTATGGTTTACAGTGAGGTGCCATGTGTGGCTGCGGGGACTTTTACTACCAATGTGGTGAAGGCTGCGCCTGTTAAATGGGATCAGGATATTGTTTATAATCATCCGTCTGCACAGGTGGTGATCTGTAACAGTGGTATTGCCAATGCATGTACTGGTGCAGAAGGTTATGGTTATTGTAAGGAGACTGCAGATGCGGCTGCTGAGATTCTTGGGGTGGCTGCTGACAGTGTGCTGGTTGCTTCTACAGGTGTGATTGGTATGCAGGTTCCCATTGACCGTATTAAGAATGGTGTGAAGATGATGGCGCCGAAGCTGGATGGTTCTCTGGAGGCTGGTACTGAGGCGGCGAAGGCGATCATGACTACTGATACCAAGAAGAAAGAGGTTGCTGTTCAGATTGAAATTGGCGGTAAGACGGTTACTGTTGGTGGTATGTGTAAGGGTTCCGGTATGATCCATCCGAATATGTGTACCATGCTTGGGTTTGTTACTACTGATGCGAAGATTTCCAAGAAAATGCTGCAGGAAGCGTTAAGTGAGGATGTTAAGGATACTTACAATATGGTTTCTGTTGATGGAGATACTTCTACCAATGATACAGTTCTTCTTCTGGCCAATGGTCTGGCTGAGAATCCGGAGATCACAGAGAAGGGTGAGGATTACGAAACCTTCAAGGCTGCGCTGAATTATATCAATACTACTCTGGCGAAGAAGATCGCAGGTGACGGAGAGGGTGCGACTGCACTGTTTGAGGTGAAGATCATTGGTGCAGAGTCTAAGGAGCAGGCAGTTACATTGAGCAAGTCTGTTGTTACTTCTTCTCTGACAAAGGCTGCTATCTACGGACATGATGCAAACTGGGGAAGAATCCTGTGTGCTATGGGATATTCCGGTGCGAAGTTTGATCCTGAGAAGGTGGATCTGTTCTTTGAGAGTAAGGCTGGTAAGATCCAGATTATTGAGAATGGTGTGGCTGTGGATTACAGTGAAGAAGAGGCAACGAAGATTCTTTCTGAGGAAGCTGTCACAGCAATCGCTGATGTGAAGATGGGTGATGCCACAGCAACTGCATGGGGCTGTGACCTGACTTATGATTATATAAAAATCAATGCAGATTACCGTTCATAACAAAATTCTGTGAATAAGGGTGATTTTAACCGAATCAGGTAAGTCTCCTGCTTTAATTGCGAAAAGCAATAAGCAGGAATGGAGAACAGACATTGACTGGAAAAAGGAGAGAATAATGGTTAATCAGAAATATTTGGACAAGGCGGAGGTGCTGATTGAGGCGCTTCCTTATATTCAGAGATTTAATCGTAAAATCGTAGTTGTAAAGTACGGCGGAAGTGCCATGCTGGATAATGAACTGAAGAAGAATGTGATCAAGGACGTTGTTCTTCTGAAACTGGTTGGTTTCAAACCGATCATCGTTCATGGCGGTGGTAAGGAAATCAGCCGCTGGGTTGGCAAGGTAGGTATGGAGCCGAAATTTATTAATGGTCTTCGTGTAACAGATAAAGATACTATGGAGATCGCAGAGATGGTTCTTGCGAAGGTGAATAAGGAACTGGTTGCCATGGTGGAATCTCTTGGTGTAAATGCTGTTGGTATCAGTGGTAAAGACGGTGGTCTGCTGAAATGCCGCAAGAAACAGACAGAGGGCGGAGACATCGGATTTGTTGGTGAAGTTACAAAGGTTGAGCCGAAGATTCTGGAGGATCTTCTGGAGAAAGATTTCCTGCCGATCATTTTCCCGGTAGGTTATGACGATGAGTTTGCTACTTATAATATTAATGCGGATGATGCTGCATGTGCCATTGCAGAGGCTGTTCATGCTGAGAAGCTTGCATTCCTTTCTGATATTGAAGGCGTTTATAAAGACAAGGATGATCCGTCCAGCCTGATCTCTGAACTTCATGTAGATGAAGCACAGAAACTGATCGATGACGGTTATGTAGGCGGAGGTATGATTCCGAAGCTGAAAAACTGTATTGATGCCATTGAAGAAGGCGTTAACAGAGTCCATATCCTTGACGGAAGAATTCCTCACAGCTTACTGCTGGAGATCTTTACAAACAAAGGTATTGGTACTGCGATTCTGAGAGAAGACGGGGAGAAATATTACAATGAACATGAATGAACAGATGAAGGAATCCGAAGAGAGTATTCTTCACACTTATAATCGTTTTCCTGTTGTTTTTGAAAAGGGACAGGGATGTTATTTATATGATTCCGAGGGACAGGAATATCTGGATTTTGCAGCAGGTATTGCTGTAAATTCTCTGGGATATCACTATCCGGGATATGATGAAGCATTAAAAGATCAGATTGATAAGCTGATGCATATTTCCAACTTATATTACAATGAGCCGATTATCGAAGCAGGTGCGAAGCTGGTAAAGGCAAGTAAAATGAGCAAGGCATTCTTTACCAACAGTGGTACAGAAGCAATTGAAGGTGCTTTAAAAGCAGCTAAGAAATATGCATATGTACGTGATGGACATGCAGATCATGAGATCATTGCCATGAACCATTCCTTCCATGGAAGAAGTATCGGAGCACTTTCCGTGACAGGAACTGCTCATTACAGAGAGCCCTTCGAGCCTCTGATGGGTGGTGTGAAGTTTGCGGATTTTAATGACCTTGAGAGCGTAAAGGCTCAGATCACAGATAAGACCTGCGCAATTATCACTGAGGTTGTTCAGGGTGAGGGTGGTATTTATCCGGCGAAGAAAGAATTTCTGGAAGGCCTGCGTCAGATCTGTGATGAGAAAGATATTATGCTGATCTTCGATGAGATTCAGTGCGGTATGGGAAGAACCGGACATTATTTTGCATGGCAGGCATACGGTGTACAGCCGGATATTATGACAAGTGCCAAGGCTCTTGGATGTGGTGTGCCGGTAGGTGCGTTTGTACTGGGCGAAAAAGCTGCCAAAGCTTCTCTGGAGCCAGGTGATCATGGTACAACTTATGGTGGAAACCCGTTTGTATGTGCTGCAGTCAGCAAAGTATTTGACATTTATGAGAATGATAAGATCATTGAACATGTACAGGAAATGACTCCATATCTGGAACAGAAACTGGATGAAATTGTTGCAAAACATGAATGCGCTGTCACAAGACGAGGCATGGGCTTCATGCAGGGAATCGTGATCCAGGGCCGCTCTGTTGGTGAAGTTGTAAAGGCTGCGTTGGCAAAAGGACTGTTGGTGATCTCTGCAGGCAGTGATGTACTCAGAATCGTACCTCCGCTTGTGATCACAAAAGAACACATCGACAAGATGGCTGCAATTTTGGATGAGTGTATGGAATAATTTTAGTGAATCAAGCAAGTAGCGAAACGGATGATTTTATCTGTTTGGCATGAATCTGAGTGTTTTTACAAAATGCTCCGGGTATAATCAGTAACTGATTATATCCGGAGCATTATTTTTGCAGAGAAAATACCATCTTCTTTATAGGTAAAGTCACAGGCACCGCCGTTTTTGTCGGTAATGTGGCGGACAGATTCGATTCCTATGCCGTTTCCAGAGCGTTTGGAGGATTGGAAAATATTGTTTTTTTGCTGTATTTTGCCATCGAAGGTATTCTCCACATGGATCAGAAGCAGATGATTATGGTGGGGATAAACTTCCACATTAATCTTTCTGCGGGCGGGCGCTGTTTTTACACTTGCCTGGATGGCATTTTCCAGCAGATTGGAAAACACAAGGCACAGATTGATCTCATCTATGGAAAGATCAGCAGGCAGGGAAACCAGTGCATGAAAAGGAATGTTTTCTCTTTCTGCAATGGTGGAATAATATCCGAAAACACTGTCAACAGCCTGATTTTCACAGAAATGCAGGTTATAGCCAGAGATTTTGCCGGTTGCAGCAGAGAGATATTTTCTGATCTTTTCTATGTCACCCTGTTCTGCCAGAGAGGACAGTTGGACAAAATGATGGCGGATATCGTGACGTGCCTGCCTTGCTTCTTCAATGGCCATGCAGAGATTCTCGTATCTTTCCTGTTGAAGGGAAAGAAAATGGTTCTCCTGCTGAAGTCTGGCATTTCTGTTCAGGCTGACTGCCATCATAAGAAACAGGACATAGAACAGAAGCAGGATTATGAGCAGTACAAGACTGAAAACAATATAACACTGCAGAATACGCCCGGTATATAAAGTGCTGCGGTGTTTGGGAATCATAAAAAGATTCACTCCTATGAAGATTACCGGAAGAATCCAGAATACATACCAGGTCTGGGCAAAGTTCTCGTCTGTGACCATTGTCTGTACACAGTGGCAGGCAGGATACCAGGCTGTCAGAACAAACAGCAGGCAGATGACATTATAGAAAATTCCGGCACCAGTGTGCAACCACAGTTCGTTTTCTGTAATATGCAGATCAGCAGTCATAAGTGCATTGACTGCCCGGGACAGACTTTTGACACATGTAAAAACTGCGAAGACTGCCAGAAAAATACTGACGGATTTCCAGACAGAGATTTTTAATGTTTTATGGTAAATGAGCATAATGACAGGCAGCAGAGGAAACAGGAACCATCTGGTGGGAATTTGCAGGGCACAGCAAACTGCCCCTCCCAAAATACAGATTCCCAGAAGAAAGGGAAGAAGCCATGCTGTCAGCTTAAGCGGTGTCTGCCTCAGATAGTTCTTTACAGGCAGATATGCCAGCAGTATGCCGGGAATGATTACGAAAAGTTCAAGTACAGGGCGAAGTATGTCAGTCATTTCAGGACCTCCTTTGGAACAGAAATTCCATAAATGTCTGTCTGGCGTTTTTCAGCAGCTTCCGGCTGACAGAGACATTGCTTCCGTTATCAAGGCGAAAGCCTGTTCCGTCAAAATCAACGGCATGCTCCAGATTGATCACAACGCCCCGGTTACACCGATAGAAACGTGAGTCCATTTTCAGGGAGGTTATGAAGGAATCAAAGGACTGGCGGGTGACCAGTTCCCTTTCACCGGCAGTGTGGATGTGGATCATATGGGAAAAATGCTCTGCGTAGATTATTTTCCGGAAGGGAATCTGAATATTACTGCCGTTTACCTTTACATCTATGTATTTCCCGGAATCCGGGATGCGGGAAAGGATTTCATCGGCCAGTGCGGAAATATCATTTTCACTGTAGGGCTTTACAAGATAGTGCAGAGCCCGGACCTGGAATCCCTCTAATGCATGGTCGGTAGAAGTTGTTGTAAAGATCAGCAGACAGTCAGTGTCTGATCTGCGAAGTTCTTTTGCTGTATCAATCCCGTTAGAACCATTCATATAAATATCCAGAAACACTACCGTGAAAGGACATTCCTTCGCTGCAGTGAGGAAAGTTTCTCCATTTTCATATTCAAATATATCTACATGGACATTGCGCCTGGAAAATTGAGATTCCAGTCTGTTGCGAAGCAGTGTCCGTTCTTCTGAAATATCATCAACAATTGCAATTCTCATAGTAAATCTTCCTTTGTTTATAAAATGATGTTAGGGTCAAAAGGCATTTTGCCCCTAACTTGATATCTACGAATTGCTTCGCTGCAAAGCAGCTCCCGCAATTCTCAAACATTCGAAATCCGCTGATTTACTACGTAAATCGCTGCTTTCTCATGTTTGGCGGGTCCCAAGTTCAAAAGTCTTATCGTGCAAGCACGAACGACTTTTTGACCTTTTGACCCTGATATCATAAAATTCTGCTATAAGTATATCACAAAACAATACCATAGATTTACAATTCGTGTCATTTTCTGTCGTTTCGTGACAGAATTATTGAAAAAATTTTTGACTTTTTTATAATGAGGATAACAAATGGGAGTACATCAAATGGAAGAGGAGGGATGTCGTGTATTGTATTGCCATATTAACTGATCAGGAACAGGAAGGACAGAACTGTGCGGAATATATCAGGAATTACTGTACAGAAAAGAAAGTTTTTCCATTGATTGAAATCTATCAGAATCAGGAACAGTTTTTTGGGCGGATACGAAAAACAGTACCGGCAGTGGTGTTTCTTGCATTGCCAGGTGTGTCTGGGCTGAATGCGGCAGAACATCTCCGTTCCCTGTATCCGAAATGTGGGATTATCTGGTGCAGTGATCTTGATTTTTCGCTTCATGCGTTCAGGATGCGGATAGAATATTTTTTTATGAAACCTGTGGAAGAGCAGAAAATAAAAGAAGGATTCTCCATCTGGTTTGAACGCAGAAATGTAATATGACAAAAACACTCAGGAGGAAAACAATTATGAAGAAAAGAGCTTTAATTCTTGCAATGATCGCTTTTATAGCAGCTACAACATCTGAACCGTCAATAAATATGGTATGTGCAGAGGAAACACAGGTAGAAGAAACACAGACAGAGGAAAATGCAGGTCAGACATCAGAATTGCCTATAAAGACACTTACACCGAAGGTTATGGATGTGAATCCTTATATGGCAGCAAGTGATTCCAATATTCATCATGACTGCTATAATACAGATTCAACAGATGAGGTATTGCCTGTTGATATTTATTCTGAGATCAATGTTTCTTATGAAAAAGTTAATCCTAATGCTTCCCCGGCAGTCTTTTTTGATTCTTACGGACATGCAGTAGTTCCGTTGCTTGGTGGACTGGCAATCCGTGATATTAATGCAGAGGAAACACAGACACTGGGATATTTTTCTCCAAAACAGCATGATAATGGAGATTATCTGATCCAGAGTTCCTATTCCTTTGTAGATGAGAGTAACCGTCTGGTGTGTCCGACGAACGATAATCGGGTACTTATGCTTAAGGCTACAGATGAGGAGGGAAATGTACTTCCGGAATTTGAGAAAGTGCTGGATATTGATATTAAAGCGGCAGCAGAGGCAGCACTTGGAAAAACACTGGATCAGAATCTGTTATCTGTAGTTTTTGATTATGAGGGAAATCTCTGGTTTGCAACAGGAGGCTTCCGCATTTATCCCGACAGAAAACAGCAGGGAACCTTTGGCTATGTTTCACGTGCAGCTATCGATAAGATCTTGAATGGAGAAGATGTGGATCTGTCAGATGCAGTGTTTGTATATGAACTGGAACCGGGAGAGGGTGCAGAGAATGGTATTGCGGCATCTAAGGAGGGTGCGGTCATTCTGACAAATCAGAAGTGTTATCTGCTCAAGGCGGATAATGGTGTGAAAAAAGTCTGGGAAACTTCCTATAAAAGTGTGGGTGCCAAGGAAAGCAAAGAAGGCGATGAGACGACAGGTGGCGGTCTTGCATGGGGAGGTGGATGTTCCCCGTCTCTGACCAAAGATCTGGTTATGTTTACAGACAATCAGGATCCGGTAAATCTTATTGCGGTGGATATGAAAACAGGAGAACAGGTTGCGAGTATGCCTGTTATAGATGAGCTTCCGGAAGGTACACAGGTGTCTGTGGAAAATTCTGCAATTGTATATGATGATGGAGAGGGAACAGTAAGCACAATCGTATGTAACTGGTTTGGTGCAGGAAGTGCGAAGCTTGGAGAAGCAGATAATGATTCCTCAATACAAAGCTATGAGAATATTTATGATGTGGGCTGGCTGAGACAGGGCAATAAAATGATCGCGCCGGGTATAGAACGCGTGGATACAGTTAAGACGGAGGACGGATATGAGATGAAGAGTATCTGGTGCAGAAGTGATCTGTCTGACACTTCCATGATGAAGCTGTCCACTGCAACAGGATATATTTACGGATATGTTCAGGATATGGAAACTGGTATGTGGCAGTATATCATGCTTGATTTTGAGACAGGCGAGACTGTGTTTACCATGGATATTTCTGACAAACCGGGATACAACAACATGGCTATTGGTATGTATGCGGGAAACAGCGGAAATGCGCTCTATTGTCCGACTGGTTATCTGGAACTGCTGAGACTTCAGGACAGGTTTGTATATCTGCCGGAAATGCCTTACCGCAAGGTGGATCTGGATCAGGCAATGCGCAATGTGTTAAGTCAGGAGAAATTTGCGGCAGACGGCGGCCAGGGAGATGTGGAAGGATGGCTGAATACGATCACAATTGAGAACGTACATCCGAATACGACCGTTGCAATACGTATGAAAGGAATCTCCGGGGAAACAGGTTCTCTGAAGCTGTATGCATATGGTACAGATGGTACCTTGAAAGAAGTTCCGGCAGAGAAATGGCATATTCAGACAGAAGATGGTGAAACACCGGATACATTATCCGAAGACGTACTGTATGAGGTACATATGACTGTGGAAGACGGCGGCGATTTTGACCTCAGTGAAACGGAAAAAGAGATTAAGATATCTGCTGTTCTGGGAATCTGAAGGAAAACTGGTAAACAACCACCGGTTAAAACGGTGGTTGTTTACAGTCTGGACGGCGGTCGATATCTGTACCATTAAGGGTGGGGGGGGGGGTAGATAAGACCGCCGTTTTCTGCTGTTTGCATTTATAGCTGATTGACTGATAAAAGATAATTGCGAGAGATGAAATGATTTTTGAGCTGTTTGGAGAAATTAAAACCATTTTGCAGCGTATTGCTGTAATTGTTCCTGGACATCCCGGTAGCTGTATTTGCTGACCGGGATTATTTCATGATTATTCAGTGTGATTTCAAAACGTCGGATTGAACGGACAGCATACAGAGAAACAATGTAGCATCTGTGACATTGTACAAAGATATCTTTCGGCAGAATTTCACGGACTGCAGAAAGGGACTTATATATCTTCGTGACAGTACCATCCTGAAGGTGAATCTGCAGTTCTTTATTGATTATTTCAATATAGGTAATATCCCTGATATGAAAGGATACAGTTCTGGACGGAGTGTCGATTATAATGGATTTCGGGATCAGATGTCGGATTGCACGGGTTAGTGCTTCTGCAAGTTTTTGACGGCTGACCGGCTTAAGGATATAACCTACAGGTTCAGCAGAATATGCATCGAATACAAATTCCTTACTGCTGGAAATGAAGATAACGGGAATTTGGTTTTCAGTGTCACGGAGACATTCTGCAAAGCTGATCCCATTGTTTTCACCCAGCATAATATCAAGAATCAGAATGTCACAGCTTTTGGGAGTATTCTGCAATGTATTTTTTAATTCTGAAATAGAAGTATATTTTCGAATCTCGCAGGATTCTCCCATGGACGCTAAAATATCGATGATCATTTCTGATATCTGTGTTAAAAAAATCGGTTCATCATCACAGATGACAATATGGTACATAGTGAAAGCCTCCTATTAATCGTTATTTTCGTCAAGACAAAGCGTTGTTGTTACAGCAAAAAAGCCACCACGTACCTGTACGTTCAGTATACCATTGTATTTTTCGGCGATTCCATTGATGATCTTAAGACCGTAACCGTGTTTGTCACTGTTCTTTTTACTGGATTTATATTTTCCATTCGTGATTCTCAGGTTATCCTCATTGCAGGAGTTTTCACATTTAATAAACAGAAAATTTCCCTTTGAATGGAGATTCAGCCGGATGATCCGTTGTTCTTCAGAAACCTTCTGACACCCTTCTACTGCATTTTCCAATATATTTGTCAACATTCGGCACAGATCAATATCTTCCATGTTGAGACTTCTGCCAATGACAATACTGTACTCCACTATGGCTTTATAACGGCTGGCACGTTCTGCAAATTCTGAAAGGATGGAATTGACCAGAGCATTGGCTGTGTAGGTGACAAAAGGAAGCTCTTCGGCTTCTTCAGTAAATTTCTGTGTATACTGTCTGGCGCCTGCATAGTCCTCCTGATTAAGATAAGAGGACAGGGCATTCATATGATGCCGGATTTCATGGTGTATTTCCAGGATATGTTCATTGTTTTCTGCCTGATTACGATAGCTTTCCAGCATGCGCTCGGAAATCCGCTGTTCTTCCTGTTTGCTGCGGATGTATCCCATGACACTGAAGAATACGGCATACACCATGAAAGCAAATACTGCAAACAGTACAAACATAACATGGACAACTATATTATTGGAAAGATTTATTATGCTTGAGAACTGTGCAATACTGGCAATCAGAATAAACAAAGCAGGGAGGGAGCAGAGAATCTTCCAGATCCGTGATTCCAGATCTGCATTGATCATAGTACGGATTCGCTCCATCAGCATGAGAAATGGTTTCGCAAGAACTAGATTTATGATAAGTGTGAGAGCCAGTGCAAAGGGCGGATACATAAAATAATCGGATGGAAACCGGAAAGTACGGTGCAAAAAGGTAACGGTGCTTGTAACAAAGAATCCGTAGCTCATTACAACAAAAAATACAAATAGTTTTTCTGCTGCTTTCGCCTGGATGCTAAAGCAGTAAAATATTCCGAACAGTAGCAGGGCAATATAAAAGATAACATTCCAGATCAGCTCTCTGTAATCACCGCCGATGTTGAACTGTGCGATAAGAGAAAACGGAATGACCATTACAATAAAAATGGACAGTGCCATGAGCATTGTCTTTTTTGTGCTTAGGCGGAAACGATCCCGGAATGGATACAAACAGAAAAATGCATAAGGAAAAATCTGAAGAGAAAATCCGCAGAAATAACGCAATGCTATCATAAAACCCTCCTGTCATAAAGATAGATAATGGCCAGGTTACTTATTAAAAATAAGTATACCATTGGCAGAGGGCAAAATCAAATCATATGAAGGTCTTTTCACACCATATTTTGACTATTCACGCAAAAATATAGACAGAGAAGTCAAATTCAAATAACATAAATAATATAGATTCAGAAAACTGTCAAAATGAGGAGAGCTTTTGATACGGTATATATGCCCGAAAGTTCGCTTTTACTGGCATCGTAAAGGAAAAAATATAAGAAAAGGAGACTAAAAAATGAAGAAAAGAATGATTATTGTGACGGCGCTGATTATGGGAACTCTGGGAGCAGGATATGTGAGTGTTCAGGCATCGGATACGTTACCTGAACTGACAAAAGACAATGCACTGGAACAGATGATGAAAGCAGGAGAAACAGACAGTCTTGTAAGCAATCATAAAAGCTATGAAGCTACCTGTGAATATATACTGCAGAATACAAAGGTATATGACTATGAAGATTCTGAAGTGATGTATGTAGATATGTATGGTACTACCCAGATGCTCTATAAAGATGGCGAATTAAAATACGGAAAAGAAGGAGATGAGTATCTCTCCTGTCTGTATATTGATGAAGCAGATGGAAATGCAGATGATCTTATAAGCTTTTACACAGATGAAACCATAGAGGAAGAAGTGACGGATCTGAAGGAAGATGGTGATACGATCATTATACAGACAAAGGTACCTGAAGAACTTACGCAGAGCGCATTGAATTCTCAGGGAGATGGAGAATCCTACACAGAGGGAGACTGGATTTCTATGGAATATGTGGTTGCTTCGGATGATTACAGACCATTGAAACATACTCAGATTCTGAATCATAAGGACGGCACTTCAGAAGAAGCTTCGAAGATGGAATTCTCCTACGGCGTGGACAGACCTGAGGATGTAGCAGATCTCTGCGAAAAGTACGAGGAAGCAGAAAAAGCAGAAGGTGATGTACGTAATGTAACAGTTACCGCAGCTCCTGGCACAGAGTTGGAAAAGGATTATGCAATCACTGTTCCTGCAGATAATCACGTATGGATCATGCTTCATGATGATAGTTCTTATTACGTTTTGTATACAGATAAGGAATGTAAAGAATTGCATGAGCCAGAGGAAAATGTGAAAGGAGACACACATCTTTATGCAGAGATTAAGTCTTATGAGGATTATGAAGAGGCAGAGGATGAAGTATGAGGAGTTTGAGAGTATTTATCCGGTAACAATATATCACAAAACAATACCATGGATTTACAATTCGTGTCATTTTCTGTCGTTTCGTGACAGAATTATTGAAAAAATTTATGACTTTATAATGAGGATAACAAATGGGAGTACAGCAAATGGAAGAGCAGAAAATAAAAGAAGGTCTTTCCATCTGGCTTGAATGTAAAAAAATAAGATGAGAACGACATTCAGGAGGAAAGCAACATGAAGACAATCATAAAGTATGAACTGGTCATAAATGAAGCACTTATATCCGCACTCAATTACCATACACCTGACGAGCAGATTAATGAATTTATCCGTTTTTTCGGCAGACATATCGGTTCTGACAGAATATATATTTTCGAAGACTGTAAAGAAAGACATGGCACAGACAATACGTATGAATGGTGTGCACAGGGAGTAATTCCTGAGATAGACAGATTGCAGAATGTCGATATGGACGTAATAAAGTGGTGGTATGATACGTTTTCCAAAGGCGAAAGTATCATTATCACTGATGTAGAAGATATCAAAGAAGAACATCGCGTATCATATGATATGTTAAAAGCACAGAATGTGAGAAATGTGGTGGTGTGCCCTTTGCGTTATAAAGATGAGATAAGCGGTTTTTTCGGTGTGGATAATCCTCCCAAAAGTGATTACAGGGGACTTACTACTTTTCTGGATATGATAGGAACGCTTCTTATCTCATTTCTGAAATTGCGTAATTCGTTTATAAAGTCAAATAAAGAGGCAAAGCTCAGCAGTTATTCGTCGCTTTCCAAAATCTATGCATCTATGTATTTGGTTGATGTGCAGACAAAAAGATATCATATTATAAAAATGACAGATCAGATTGCGGAATATTTGGGAAAAGATTTTAAAATGGGAGAATATGAAATCAGAGATGATTTTTGCGGACATATCAAGAATATCGCTGAGAAAATGTGTACGGAATCACAACTTCAGGAATCACTGGAGTTTGTAGATATCAGTACGCTGGAAGAACGGCTTCTTGGAGAAAACAGCATAACACATGAATTTACAGATAAAATATCAGGCTGGAACCGAAGCAGATTTATTCCTGTAGACTACGATGAAGATGGAAAACTTCTGCATGTACTTTTCTGTATTGAGTGTATAGAAGAAGAAAAAAAGCGTGAGAACAGGCTGATTTATCTGGCGCAGACAGATCTTATGACAGGATTATGTAATCGTGGAAGCGGAGAAAAAAAGATTACTGAATTTTTAAAGGAAAAAACAGGAGGATTGCTTTGCCTGATCGACTGTGACAAATTTAAATCCATCAATGACAATTACGGACACTCTGTAGGAGATAAGGTGATCATAGCCATTGCGGAGAAACTACAGAAAACATGTCGTGACAGCGATGTGGTTTTGCGGCTCGGAGGTGATGAGTTCGCCATGTTTATACCGGGAATGCTGGAACAAAGGGTAGCAGAGAAATTTTTTGAGAGATTTTTTGAAAATATCCGACAGATAGATATCATAGAGATGCAGGGGAAGAACATAGAAATAAGTCTGGGTGCGTGTTTTTATGATGGATATGAAGAGGTTTCTTTTGATCAGTTATACAGAAAGGCTGACAGGGCAATGTATCAGAGCAAAAAGCAGAAGGGCTGCAGTGCTGTAATCTACGGGGAGGAGATGTGAAAAATTTCTGAGAGACTTCAATGTAGAGTTACGTAGCGAGGCGAGACAAAAGGAGGGGTCTATGAAAGAAAAGAAAGTAATTGATTACATCAGAACCTATCGAAGAATTGAGGCAGATAAAAAGAAATGTATTCTGTATATTGTCATACTGCTCCTGCTTGGTTTTCTGCTTATGTGGACTCAGATCGATGATCTGACCAGATGGATTCTTTTTTATAAGCGTACCCCGAAAGAGAACAAGTGTCAATCGCTATAATGTCCATTCGCGCAGAAAAATGTCCACTCGCGCAAATTCTATTGATTTTGGGAAAGCTACTTTCGATGATAATATATAAGAAAATATCTCAAAAGGGAAAGGAAATTTGTCAATGCAGAAAGTTCTGAAAGCAAAAGTCAGCTTGATTTTGAGCATTGTTTTGGTATTGGTCTCTATCTGGTAGACGATTGTAGCGAAATCAAGCCTTCTATAGGTAAAAATGATTCGTGAATAATGTAGGGAGGATGCGATAGAGTGAAACAAAACAAGAGAAGAACGGCTACTGTAGTATATATTTTTATATTTATGTTGACAGTATCCGGCTGTGTCAGAAAAGGAAAAGAACAGGACAAGGTATATCAGGAAACAGGAATGTTCGAGTGGTCAGAGGAAGCTGTTTGTGAACCGGAGGAGGCACTTTACCTTGCAAAAGAGCTTGGAATTACCAAGTGGTATCAGGAGACAAATGGAATGACAGAAGTGGAGGCTACAGGAAAATTTGTAAAAGCCTTACACAATAGGAAGATAGAAGTGTATGCACTCCTTGGCGCTGTAGAATGGGGATATGAAGAGGATGGAGCAACGCTGTTGGCACATCTGGAAAAAATCGTTCAGTATAATGTACAATCTTCAGAAAAAGAGAAGTTTGACGGAGTTATGTTGGATATAGAACCGTATATATCGGATTCCTGGAAAGAGAATCCGGAAGAGTATATGGACAGATATATAAGCTGTATGAAAAAAGGATATAAATTCGCTCAAAAAAATCATCTCCGTACAGCGATTTGTATACCACGGCATTATGACAATCAGGGATTGACGTCAGGGCTTGAAGAACTAATAAAAGAGACTTGTGATGAAGTAGCGGTTATGAATTATAGCTGCGGTAATGAAATCGAGGCAATCAGAACAGAGGCTGCGCTTTCTGAAAAATACGGAAAGGAGTTACATTGCATATTGGAGTTTCAGGAGGTTGGAAAGCATGGTCTTACAGAAAATAAAACTTATCGGAATAAGGGAATCGACAATGCGAAAGAGACTTGGGAGAAACTTCAGAAGGAATATAAAAATATAAATGTGACCAGAGATTATCATTGGAGCAGACCCGTAAGAGAGATGTTGGAGGAAAAGAATGCAGATTAAAAAGGTGTTTCGTCAGGAAAGAAAATTTCTAATAAGCGGGGAACAGTATTATCGTTTTAGCCGTCAGTTTGCTGAACTATTTAAAGAAGATTCTCATAACGGTAAGGATGGATATATGGTACGTTCCCTGTACTTCGATACATTGGGAAACAAAGATTTTGAAGAAAAATTGGCGGGTGTTGAGTGTCGCAGGAAAATGCGTCTGCGGATTTACAGTCCTCAAAGTAGGACAGCACTTTTAGAGATGAAACAAAAACAGGGAAGTAATCAGTTGAAGCGTTCCCTGACTATTTCCAGAGAACATGCTGAAGAATTAATGAAGGGACATTATGAAGTACTTCTTGAATATAGTGATCCTTTCGCAACGGAATGTTATGGTGTTCTTAAGACGAATTGTTATATACCGAAAGTCATTGTTGAATATAAGAGAATGGCGTTTGTTTTCAAAGAAAATGACACAAGGATTACCTTTGACAGCAATATATCAGCGTCAAAATTAACTGGAAGATTTTTGGAAGAATATGCAGGCTGTTTTCCAGTTATACATCCAGGGTGTGTAGTAATGGAGGTGAAATATAACAATTTTCTGTTGGCTTATATAAAAAATATTTTGCAAATCAGTAATAAAAGTGAGACGGCAGTCAGTAAATATGCACTTGCCCGTCAGGCAGTTTTTAGATTTTAAGGAGGAGAGAGTTAAATGAGAAGTTTTTTAAATGAATTAATTCAGCAGGTAGAAGTTTTAAGTATGACAGAAATATTAACACAAATTCTTGTTGCTGCGGCGTTGGGATTTGTGATTTATCTTTCATACTATATGTCACATACAGGTACAATATACAGTCGGAAGTTTAATACAAGCCTCGTTGTACTTGCTGTTCTGACAACAGTAGTTATGACGGCAATCGGTAATAACGTGGCGTTATCACTCGGTATGGTAGGTGCTTTGTCAATTGTCCGTTTTAGGACGGCTATCAAGGATTCGAGAGATACGGTATATATTTTCTGGACAGTAGTAGTTGGTCTTACATGTGGAGTTGGAGATTACATAACAGCGGGAATCGGTAGTGCAATTGTATTTCTGATACTTCTCGTTCTTGGCAGAATTAAGAATGAAAGTCGTATGCTTTTGATTGTTCGGGGAGCAAGAAGTACGGATAAAAGAATTATGTCTGTTGTTAGTGAATATTTTTCACGGAGAATTGATCTGCGAGTTGAAAATACCACCGAACGGACAGTAGAACTGATTTATGAGATTCCGCTGAAAATATTTGAGAAAGCAAGCAACCGCGCAGAGAGTATTGCGGACTGTCTATATGAGATTGAACACGTGGAATATGTGAATGTAGTTGCTCAGGATGATGATATTAGTAACTAATAGTGTTAGTGTGTCATTCTTGAAACAGTCAAAGGAGGAATATTTTGAAAAACAAATATTGGGTACTGATTATAGCAGCACTTACAGTAATCGGTACGTTTTGGACTCAGACAGAACTGGGAGGGAAAAAATACAGAACACATCAACATAAAGAATATCTTTCAGTAGAAGATACAATCCCAGATGTACAGGAAGCCATAAATGCGGAACAAATATCAGAATCTCAGTATAACAGCGAGGCAGTAGACATAGAAAAATTAAAAACGCATTTGCCCGTGGTTAAAATAGAAACCTCTGAAGAAATTCCTGGAGTGCCATATTATGAAGAAGAATATTCACATAGAAAATATACGACTACGTCAGAAGGAGAAAGTGAACTTGCCGCAACGATGCAGATTATTGACAATCTGGATACATATAATACGGTCAATGACAAACCCGCAGTTAGTACAAGCATAAGAATAAGAGTCCGGGGAAATACCTCGAGATGGTTTGATAAAAAATCTTACGCTGTTACGACAGTAGATGGAGATGGTACTGAGCAGGATAGAAGGATAATGGGCATGGAGGCGGCACATGACTGGGTACTCCACGGCCCATTTTTAGATAAAACTCTGATGCGTAATTATATGGCTATGAATTTTTCTGGTGAGCTTATGGATTTTGCACCAGATGTCAGATTTTGTGAGGTGATTCTGAACGGGGCGTATCAGGGAGTTTATGTGATGATGGAAACTATCAGCAGGGGTAAAGGAAGAGTGGATATAGCGCGCCCAAACTTAACGAAAAATGTTACAGGCTACATTGTAGAAATTGATAATGCTACAAGTCTTCCGGTATCTGCACTGAATAATTTTACAAAATATGTATCTGTACTTAGAAAAGATTCATTTTTTGATCTTGTTTATCCGGGAGAAGAGCAGATTACACCTGCAATCAAGGACTACATTGAAAAAGATCTTAGCAAATTTGAAAAAGCGTTATATTCTTATGATTACGATACGCTTGCTTATGGATTTAATAATTATGTCGATATTGAAGAATTTGCTGACTATTTTATTATTGCAGAAGTATTTCTTCAGCATGATACGGGGAATCTGTCTACTTATTTTTATAAAGATGTAAATGGAAAAATCAAGCCATGTGTATGGGATTTTAACAATGATCTCGGCAATATAAGTACGGACAACGAAGATGACTTTCATATACGACAGTTTGTTTCTGTACAGGCACCATGGTTCTGGATGATGATAAAAGATGAGAACTATATCAATTTAATTATTGATAGATATAGGGAATTCCGACAGGGAATATTAAGCAATGAAAATATTTTGCAGTATATACAGGATGTAACAGAATATCAGGGAGAAGCTGTGGACCGGAATTATGCTGTATGGGGATATAGCTTTAATTCCGAGAATCTCGACAGTCGAAACAAGCTTCATCCAGATGAAAGAAATCCGGAAAGCTACGAGGAGGCTGTGGGTCAGATGACGGATGAGCTGATCGGGAGGTTGGAGTGGTTGGATGAGAATATTGAGGTATTAAAACAATACTGTCATGAATCTGCCGTTAAAAAATTTAACCACTGATCAGTTTTAACGGAAAAAGATGAGCCGTTTAAGATTACAGGAGATACATATGAAAAAGTTTATTATAGCATGTACAGCAGTCATTATAGCGGTGACCTGCTGGATGTTTGTTTCTGACAGGATAGGGAGTACCCTTAGTTTTAACATGAATAAAGAGGTTAAAACGTTTACAACAGTTTCAGACAAGGAGATTCTTGTAGATACTGGGAACGGAATGGAACCATTTGAAATACGCGGTGTTGATATGGGAGTGGGAATTCCAGGTCATTTTGCCACGGATTATGCTATTGATAAGGAAACCTATCTGAGATGGTTCCGGATGATTAAGGATATGGGAGCCAACTGTGTGAGGGTGTACACCCTGTTACAGGATGATTTTTATGATGCTGTCTGGGAATTTAATCATGATAATCCCGATCCACTTTATATTATCCATGGAGTATGGATCGATGATTATGTTCTTTACTCACACAGAGATGCTTACAGCAAAGATTTTCTTAATGAGTTTCTGAGGGATTCCAGGATTCTGGTGGATATGATACATGGAAATAAGAGGTTTTCACTAGGAGAAGATCTTGGGAGCGGGAGTTATACAAAAGATATTTCTCCATGGGTGTTGGGATATATCCTAGGTGTGGAGTGGGAAGATACAACAGTTGCTTTTACGGATCATATGCAGGAGGAAAGGGATTCGTATGAGGGGAAATATATGCGCACGACAGAAGAAGCAACGCCTTTTGAAACAATGCTTGCGCAGGTAGGGGATAAAATTATAGAATACGAAACGGAAAAATATTCAAGTCAGCGTCTGATTGCTTTTTCTAACTGGCCAACAACAGATCCGCTTGAGTGGAATCAGACTGTAGAATGGTATTTTAGAAAATTTGAACAGGTGGATGTAGAGCATATAAAAACGACAGATGAGTTTCTATCAGGACAGTTTGCGTCTTACCATATCTATCCGTATTTCCCGGATTATCTCGGATTCATGGATGTTCTGGGAATGAAGATTGAAAGCAGAGAAGAATTTACAGACGAAGACGGGACGTTTAACTCATATAGGGCATATCTGACTGCAATAAACGCACATCATACCATGCCGGTTATTATCTCGGAATATGGAGTTCCTTCATCGAGAGGAAGAGCGCAGTCGGATCGAAATACAGGGCGTTCACAAGGTGGGATGAGCGAGGAGGAACAAGGAAAAGCACTAGTACAGTGCTACAAGGATATCATGGCATCAGGGTGCGCAGGATCTGTAGCGTTTACCTGGCAGGATGAATGGTTCAAGCGAACGTGGAACACTATGGCTTATACGGATTTGACAAAGACGTGTTACTGGAGTGACTATCAGACGAATGAACAGTATTTTGGTATTCTGTCTTTTGATCCGGGTGAAGTAGAGAGTGTCTGCTATGTTGACGGAGATGTTTCGGAATGGGAAGAAACAGATATAGTGATGGAGACGGATACCATGTCGCTTAGTTGCAAGTATGATGAAAAATATATTTATTTCAGAGTTCACAAAGATGATTTTCACTTTGGAAATGAAACACTTTATGTTCCGATTGATACGACACCAAAATCAGGAAGCACAGCATGCGACGGTATAGCGCCGCTATTTGAACAAGAGGCGGATTTTGTACTGATTATTTCGGGGCGGGAGGATACCAAAATTCTTGTACAGGAAAGATATGAAGCGCTAAGAGCGATGTATTCTCAGAGAGTTTATGGTGAAGACGCATATCTAAATGTCCCTGAAAAAGATACTGGAAAATTTGTTCCGATACATCTGATGCTGCAGGTTGCGAATGATCCAAGTTTTGAAATCACCCCTGAAGGGTTTGAAAGTGCAGAAACTTTTGATACAGGAACACTTACGTATGGAAATGGGAACCCGGATTCGGCGGATTTCAACTCATTATCTGATTTTATTGTAAATGGGGATGAGATTGAGATCAGATTACCATGGTCTTTGTTGAACTTCTATAATCCTTCGGAGATGGTGATCCATGATGATTACTATGAAAATTATGGAATAGAAGGAATAGAAATTTCAGAGATGTATGCCGGTGTAGGGACAGATGCAAATGTGCAGTTTCCTATTAAAATGGGAACGGTTGAATTGAAAGGATGGGGCACAAATCCCACATGGCATGAACGATTAAAACAAGGATATTACGATCTGCAGGAATTGTGGAAGGATAAGGATTAAATCCTAAAGGGTGGTTAATATATGAAAGGGCGATAGTTTTCATGGTATTTCAAGTAAATTTGTTAATTTATTTATATATGGCCATATGTATATGTCTTTTATTGTTTAATTTGGTTTATTTCGCCAGAGACTTTTTTAAGAGAAAAAGAGATCCTGAAATGGTAAGAAAGTATATGAACAAACTTTGTGAAATGCTTGAAACATCAGGAGTCGAAAAGATATCCCAAAAAGAAGAAAAATTCTGGACTAGAAAATTGAGCAAAAGCTCTGGACTTATTTTATTCCAACAGGCAGTAGAAGAACTGGAAGCGAAGGGAAAACAGGAAGATATAGAAAAATGGGTCAGAAATAACAGAGATCTGTTCTATAAGCTCAGTAGTGCTTATATGAAAAAAAGAGGCATGGAGAAAGCACTTATGGCATACATCATAGAGCAGCATCATCTGTGTGGTCCGGGAGCCAGAGACCCGTTTGCACTTCAGATGGAATGGCTTGTATCGGATCATTCTATCTACTGCCGCGAAAATGCACTCTATGCCTTGTATGCTGGCGGACAGCCTGAACACGTGATAAAAGCATATCATATTTTGACTAGAATGCGGATAGAACACAGCTCAAAAATGGTAACAGATGGCTTGCTTTCTTTTCAAGGAGACAGGGAATTGCTGGCTGAAGAATTATGGAAAAACTGGACTCATTATTCAACATATTACAAAATATGTTTTGTAAACTTTTTCCGAATGATATCCGGAAACTTTACCGAACGACTACTTATTGTTCTTAAAGATGAAGAAAATGACAGAGAGCTTCGACTGGCAGTAATTCGTTATTTTCGAAAGTATAAGTATGACAAGGCGTGGGAATATCTGTGCTGTCTGGTTGAGGAGTGGCGTGAATCAGATTGGGAATATGCTGCGCTTAGTGCACTGGCCCTTGAATCGTATCCAGGGAAAAGGACTATAGACGCGTTGAAAAAAGGCTGTGAAAGTCGAAACTGGTATATTCGCTATAATAGTGCTCAGTCTCTTGGAAAATTAATTGATCACGAACAAAAAGGAAAGCTCATACAGAACGAAAAAGATATATATGCAAAAGAAATGATGGCATATAAATTTATGGGAACGGAGGAAAGTACAGATGATGGATGCGATTAAACTATTTTTGTTTTTTGTTGACGTTTTTTTTGTTATTTATTTGATTGGTTATAGCACTTTCCTTTTTTTGTCAGTTGTTGTAGGAGCATCGGAACTTTACGAGAAACGAATGGACGAAAAGATGAAAGGAACACTCCGTCATGATTTTTATATTCCCATCAGTATAATTGTTCCTGCACACAACGAAGAAATGACAGTTGTAGATACGGTTTTTTCACTTTTGGAACAGGATTATAAACTTTATGAAATTATCGTTGTAGATGATGGATCAACAGATCGAACAGTAGAATATCTGGTGGATTCTTTCCACATGAAAAGAATAAATAGGCCCATCAGAAAAAGAGTTCACTGCAAGAAGGAGCAGGCAATTTATGAAACAGTCTATAATGGGATTTCCATTACTTTGGTTCAAAAAGAAAATGGAGGTAAGGCAGACAGCCTGAATATGGGAATTAATATATCAAATTATCCATATTTTATTTGTATGGATGCGGATTCGATGTTGCAACGTAATTCTCTTTATGAAATCGCAAAACCGATACTGGAAGATGATAAAGTAGTAGCCTGTGGCGGGCAGATTGCTGTATCTAATGGTATCCGATTAGTAAAAGGCGAAGTAAGTGACTATAGTATGCCTAAAAAGTTGATCGTAGCAATGCAGGTGCTTGAATATGAGCGTTCGTTTCTTGCTTCCAGAATCTTTATGAACCGCTATAACGGAAACCTGATTATATCAGGGGCATTTGGCATATTTAAAAAAGAAACAGTTCTTCTTGCAGGTGGATATGACGATTCCACAATGGGAGAGGATATGGAACTTGTTGTGAAGCTTCATGTTTTCTGCAGATCAAATCATATTGATTATTCTATACAGTATGCGCCAGACGCAATCTGCTGGAGCCAGGTACCGAGAAATCTCAAAGATTTGATAAAACAAAGGAGACGATGGCATATCGGGCTTTTTGAAAGTCTGACAAAGTATAAAAATGCAGTAGGGAAAAAAGAGTACGGACTTTTAGGGGCGGTTTCGTTTCTATATTTTTGGATTTATGAACTGCTTTCGCCGTATATTGAAGTCTTTGGAATACTGACGATTATCCTTTCATATGTGGTAAATCTGGTTAACGAACCTTTTATGATATTGTTTTTTTTGGTATATGCAGCATTTGGGTGCATTCTTACGCTTATATCATTTTTCAGTCGACTGTATATGAGAAAAATGCGCATATCATGGAAGGATGTGTTGAAAGCTATACTTTTAAGTGGATTTGAACTGATAGGACTGCGATTTATTCTTATGATTGTGAGGATGAACGCGCTGATCGGGTATCGGAAATACAAAGATACATGGGGAACTCTTGAAAGAAAGAAGCTTAATAGAGAATAGTATGATATCGGTGGAGAAGGTTATATGAAAGATGGAAATGAAGGACACGGTATGAACAAGAAATACGAGAAATTTAAACTGGCAGTAGGAACAACTTTTGCGTTTTTTATTTTGGTGGCAGTAATGGGTATTGCTTTCGTTCAGAACCGTTATGCTGATGAAAATATACTTGAAGATGAACTGTTGGAAATTCAAGGAGATGAAAAATTTCATTATGTAGAAACCGGTATAACATATTGGCAGTATAAGGATACGGAAGGAGAACCGTCGATTGATAGCAACGGAAAACGCTGGAACGAAGCTGGATATCTGACAGAAGACTGGAAAGAGGCCAAGGGAAGTTTTGGGAGTTATTATGGAGAACTGAATGATCGTGTGGGAGGAAAATATCCCTCGAATCTGCTGAACTATTATTCTGCTAAAAAGAAGGCTCTGCCAGTATATTATTTTAGAACAGAATTTGAGGTGGACGATGCCAGAGAGATATTTCAGCTTTCAGGAGAAATACAGTTTGATGATTCTGTAATCATATATCTGAATGGAAAAGAAATATACAAAGATAATGAACCGACAGAAGGTTATGACCCAGGAACCGGGTATGGAGCGAAAGAGGGAGTAGAAACATCTTGGAACAGGGTTTTTTCAGTAGAAAATACTACTGCACTAAAAAACGGAACAAACTGCATTGCAGTTGAGGTTCATCAGATACATGAAGACAGCTCTGATGTCTATTTTGACTTTAAGGAGTTTAAAGGAACGCCGGAATGGAATGAAGTGGAAACATTGGATGCCGATGGTCTTATCCTTCAGCCGGGTGATACAAACAACCAGATGCTGGTTAATTGGCTTACGCCTCAAAAAGGAGGTTATAATGTACAATACTGTAGAAAAGTAGATGACTTCTACAATTATACAGAGTTGGAAATGGAACGAGTTGAGATAGAAGGGCAGTATTGTTATAAGGCAAGATTATCGAATCTTCGAGCTGGTGAAACTTACAGCTATCGATTATATAACAGAAAAAATGGTGCACATTCAGAAGTTTTTAATTTTACGACTGCAAAACAGGGAGAGGGAGTAAAGTTTTTATTTGTCGGAGATCCCCAGATTGGTGCCGGCGAAAGCGTACAGCAGGATGGAGAAGCGTGGAAGAGGACGCTGGAGGTGGGAAAGCACATTCTGCCGAATGCAGAATTTCTGATATCGGCAGGCGACCAAAGTGACAGTTCGAAAACGGATATAGCAATAGAAGAATACTATGAATTTAGAAGTCCGGATGAACTGAAAAATATACCAGTGGCGGTAAACAAAGGGAATCATGACACCGTAAAGGAGATTTATGAAGAGCAGTTTATGCCTCCAGGTGTATGGGATGATGCGAACTACTATTTTGCCCGTGACGGAGTTCTGTTTTTCGCATTGAATTCAAACAGCGGCAGTTACGCAACTCAGATAGAATATTTAAAAAAGGCGATTCAAAATACAAATCCGGAATGGATTATTGTTACTATGCATTATTCAATGTTTAGCGCAGGACCGCATTCAGATGAGGAAAAAATACTGAATCTCCGAAAAGTGTATAACGAGGCATTTTCTGAATTGGACGTAGACCTTGTATTGTCCGGTCATGATCATCTGTATGCGAGAACATACCTAATGAAAGGAATGAAGTCCACCGGAAATGCGTCCGGACTAAAAAAACAGGGGGAAACGCTATATCTGTCCGGAACATCTTCTACTGGAAGCAAGTTTTATGAGAAGGAGAGTGGAAAAAAAGGCTATATTGCCTTTTATGATGGAGAAACAGAAAAAACACCTCTGATTTCTGCTATTACAATACAGGGAAAGACACTTACAATCAAAACTGTGCGTACCACGGATATGAGTGTTTTTGATGAAATTACTATTAGAAAATAATTTTTTGTTCTGGAAGTGAAATGTTATAAATTGGATTGCACCAAATCGCTGCGCAATGGCCTGCCAAGGCTATGGCGCAGATTTTTATCACAGGAAATACAGGAATTGATGCTTTGCACTATACGGTGAGAAATGATTTTTATCATCCGGAGATAGAATGGGCAAAAGGCAGCAGACTGATTGCTGTGACAGCACACAGAAGGGAGAATCTGGGAGAACCCATGCGTGATATGTTCCGGGCTATACGCAGGATCGTGGAGGAATTTACAGATGTGAAGGTTATTTATCCTGTACATTTGAATCCGCAGGTCAGAAAAATCGCAGATGAGGAATTCGGTGGATGTGAGAGAATACATCTGATCGAACCGTTGGATGTGGTAGAATTCCATAATCTGATGAAAGCCAGTTATCTGATCATGACAGACAGTGGCGGAATCCAGGAAGAAGCTCCTGCACTGGGAAAACCTGTACTGGTTATGATAGATACAACAGAACGTCCGGAAGGTGTGGAAGCCGGAACCTTAAAGCTTGCAGGCACGAAGATGGAGGATATTTACAGAGAATGCAGGAGGCTTCTTACAGAGCCGGAGATTTACAGAAGGATGAGTGAGGCCAGAAATAAAGAATTGCCCCATGACTGAAACAGAGAAAAAAGCTGTTGGCAGATATCTGGACTGGCATACCGGGATTTTGCTGGAAACAGATGGGAAAATGGGAATCTACAGGAAAGAGAGTGGGAAACTTATTTATAAAGAAAAGGCTGATTCCGAAGACGGGTATCTTGGTATGTATCTTTTTCTTATGGGAAAATATCCGCTATATACAGGCGAAGCAGGATGGATATGCATGGAATGTGAGAAACTGTATGGATTATATGAAAGAAAAATAAAAACAGGATTTATACTGTGTGCATGATTTTGCGCGGAATGAATAAACTAATAATAAAGAATAAAAGAGGTACTGCTAAACAGCGGTGCCTCTTTTCGACATAAGAATGATTACCGGAGTAAGCAGAATGATCATATTATCCAGGAGGGCAGATTTATGTGGGGATTTATAGTGGCATTGATTTCAGGGGCACTGATGAGTATTCAGGGTGTTTTTAACACGGAGGTGACAAAGCAGACCAGTCTCTGGGTATCAACCGGCTGGGTGCAGCTGTCAGCTTTTGTAGTCTGTGTTCTGGCCTGGCTTTTCACAGGACGGGAAAGTGTAGCTGCACTCTGGCAAGTGGACAATAAATATACACTCCTTGGTGGTGTGATCGGAGCGTTTATTACAATTACAGTAATCCAGAGTATGGGAGCACTTGGACCGGCAAAGGCAGCAATGCTGATCGTTATTTCGCAGCTGGCAGTTGCTTATGTAATTGAATTATTTGGATTGTTTGGGGTAGATAAAGAACCCTTTGAATGGCGCAAAATCCTAGGATTGCTGATCGCGATTTCCGGAATTGTTATATTTAAGTGGCAAAAATAAGAGTTTACTATTGTAAAATCATTAAGATTTCGTTACAATAAGGGTGGCATTATGGACAGGGGGACTCTTACTCTGAGAAATAAGAGGAGGACCCTTATGACAAAAATAAAAAACAGGTGTTGTTATACTGTGACACTGATATTATGTGGAACTTTGTTTCTTACAGGACTGACAGGATGTAAGAGCACAGAGGCACAGTTTCTGATAGATGGATTGCAGGAAGCAAAGGCAGAGGTGGATGCGGAGTCATCAGAAGAGAAAACATCAGGACAGAAGTCGAAGAAAGATACAGATGACCGACAGAATGATGATGGCAGTTCTGCAGAGTCCCGGAAAAAACAGGCAGAATCAGATGGTTCAGATGCAGGTAATGGGACGGAGATAAATTCAGCCGGGGAAACACAGCCAGAGATGATCTATGTTGATGTCTGCGGAGCAGTTGCGAATCCGGGAGTTTTTCAGCTGGCAGCCGGGAGCCGGGTGTTTCAGGCGATTGAGGCGGCGGGAGGATATCTTCCCGAGGCAGCTCTAACCTGTGTAAACCGTGCTGGAGTTCTGACAGATGGACAGCAGCTTTATATTCTCACACAGGAAGAGATGGAGCGGCAGGGGCTGGATCCTGCAGAGATGGCCGGAGCATCAGATGGACAGATGAATGGAAGTGCCGGGACAGGACAGAATACAGGGATGACCGCTCAGGTTCAGCAGGATAACAGGATCAACATAAATACAGCAGATGAAGCTCAGCTTACTACGCTGACGGGGATCGGTGCAACACGTGCGCAGGCGATCATTGCCTACAGAGAAGAGAACGGGCCATTTGCTGCGATAGAGGATATTATGAATGTACAGGGTATCAAAGAAGGTACTTTTGCAAAGATAAAAGATGAGATAGTAGTAGGATAAGGAGAACCGAATGAGCAGGAAAGTTTTGGTAGTAGATGATGAGAAACTGATCGTAAAAGGAATCCGTTTTAGTCTGGAACAGGATGGTATGGAGGTAGACTGCGCTTATGATGGAGAAGAGGCAGTAGAGAAAGCAAAAGATAAAAAATATGATATTATCCTTCTGGATCTGATGCTGCCGAAGATGGACGGGCTGGAAGTATGCCAGCAGATCCGCGAATTTTCCAATGTGCCGATCGTGATGCTGACAGCTAAGGGCGAGGATATGGATAAGATCCTTGGTCTTGAATATGGTGCGGATGATTATATCACCAAACCGTTCAATATCCTGGAAGTTAAGGCACGTATCAAAGCGATCATGCGCCGTGCGGGAAGCGACCACGAGGAGAAAGAAAAGGCAAAGAGCATTCAGGTGGGCGATCTTCGTATGGACTGTGAAGGCAGACGTGTATTTATTGCAGGTAGAGAGATTAATCTGACAGCAAAGGAATTTGATGTACTGGAGCTTCTGGTATTTAATCCGAATAAGGTTTACAGTCGTGAGAACCTGCTGAACATTGTGTGGGGATATGAGTATCCGGGTGATGTACGTACTGTGGATGTACATATCCGCCGTCTCCGTGAGAAGATTGAAACCAATCCAAGTGAACCGAAATATGTACACACCAAATGGGGCGTTGGATATTATTTCCAGGCTCAATAAAAAGAACATGTGAAACAGACAGACCGCATTTTATGAAACAAAGATCATAAAATGCGGTCTGTTTTTTGTTAGGACTGATTGTGACGCACATCTTGCAGAAAGCCTTTTTCAGACACGCTCTAGAGAAAGAATGGCAGTTCAGTTTGATTTAGTTTAGTTTGGTTTACATCTGAGATGGTTTAGTATTGAACAAAGCTGATAAAAATTAGACAAACAAAACAAACATCTATAGAGGAAAATGATAAAAAATTAGAAAATTTCTATAAATGCGCTTGTGAAAATGACGAAAAAGGCATATAATTAACGTTACAATATGTAAAGAGTGCAATAAAAAGAGAAAAAACAGGTATAAGGAGGGTGCGAAATGCTAGATCAGTCATTTTATCAGAAAGCGGATGAGATCATTGCTTTCTATGGTAAAAAGCCGGCATCACTGATTCCGATCATGCAGGATATCCAGGGGGTGTACAGATATCTCCCGGAAGAATTGCTTACATATGTTGCGGAGCAGATCGGTGTGACAGAAGCGAAAGCGTTCAGTGTTGCCACATTTTATGAGAATTTCTCATTTGATGCGAAAGGTAAATATGTGATCAAGGTCTGTGACGGAACAGCCTGTCATGTAAGAAAATCAATACCGGTTCTGGAGGAACTTTATAAGAAACTGGGGCTGTCAAAGACAAAGAAGACGACAGACGATATGATGTTTACTGTGGAAACAGTTTCCTGTCTTGGTGCCTGCGGACTTGCACCGACTATGATGGTCAATGAAGAGGTATATCCGAGAATGACTCCGGAGAAGGCAGATGAGCTGATTGATAAACTGAGAGGGGGCGAACAGGGATGATCCAGAATAAGGAAGTATTGGAGCAGATCAGAGAAGAAGCTGTGAAAGAACTTAATTCTTATGACTGTCGTATTCTTGTCTGTTCAGGTACCGGATGTGTGGCAACCGGTTCTCAGAAAATCTATGAGAAATTCATGGAGATTGCCAAAGATGCTCCGGGAGTTACCATTGAGTTTGGACCTCATGACAAAGATGCACATGTAGGTGTAAAGAAAACAGGATGTCAGGGTGTCTGTGAGCTTGGACCACTTGTTCGTATCCAGAAAGGCGACGATGTGATCCAGTATACGAAGGTTCAGATCGAAGACTGCCAGGAGATTTTTGAGAAGAGTGTTCAGGGTAATGAGACTATCGAGAGACTGCTTTATCAGAAAGGCGGTAAAGTAAGCCGCGGACCGGAAGATATTCCGTTTATCGCGAAACAGACCCGTATTGTTTTGAAGAACTGTGGTAAGTTTGATGCAGAATCTCTGAATGAGTACATAGCAAGCGGCGGTTTCCAGGCTCTGGAGAAAGCAATGTTTGAGATGGATCCGGATCTGGTTATTGATCAGGTTGATAAATCCGGTATCCGCGGACGTGGTGGCGGCGGCTTCCCGGCAGGTAAGAAATGGATTCAGGTAGCACGCCAGGCTGATCCTGTTCATTATGTGGTTTGTAACGGTGATGAGGGTGACCCGGGAGCATTTATGGATGGTTCTGTAATGGAAGGTGATCCTTACCGTCTGATCGAGGGTATGATGCTTGCAGCTTACGCAGTAAGAGCACAGCATGGTTATATTTATGTACGTGCGGAGTATCCTCAGTCTGTAGCACGACTGAAACACGCTATCGCAGTTCTGGAAGAAGTGGGACTGTTAGGTGATGACATCCTTGGAACAGGATTCTCCTTCCATATGCATATCAACCGTGGTGCAGGTGCTTTCGTATGTGGTGAAGGTTCTGCCCTGACTGCATCTATCGAAGGAAACAGAGGTATGCCCCGTGTAAAACCGCCCCGTACAGTTGAACAGGGATTATGGGCGAAACCTACTGTTCTGAATAACGTAGAAACTTATGCAAATATTCCGGAGATCATTCTCAAAGGTGCAGACTGGTACAGAAGTATCGGTACAGAGGGATCACCTGGAACAAAAACTTTCTCACTGACAGGTTCTATTGAGAATACAGGTCTGATCGAGGTCCCGATGGGAACAACCTTAAGAGAAATCATTTTTGATATCGGCGGAGGACTGAAATCCGGTGCTGCGTTTAAGGCTGTTCAGATCGGTGGACCATCCGGTGGATGTCTGACAGAAGAACATTTGGATGTACCTCTTGATTTCGACTCTGTTAAGAAATACGGTGCGATCGTTGGTTCCGGTGGTCTGGTAGTTATGGATGAACATACCTGTATGGTAGAGGTTGCACGTTTCTTTATGGGCTTCACTCAGAGAGAATCCTGCGGTAAATGTGGTCCCTGCCGTATTGGCACTAAGCGTATGCTTGAAATCCTTGAGAGGATCGTAGACGGAAAGGGTGAAGTAGAGGATCTGGATAAACTGGAGCATCTTGGAAACTTCATCAAGGACCGTTCACTCTGCGGACTTGGAAAGAGTGCACCGCTTCCTGTACTTTCCACATTAAGGAACTTCAGAGATGAATATGTAGAGCATATTGTTGATAAAAAGTGCGCGGCTCATGTATGTAAGGCAATGCGTTCTTATGTGATCGATCCTGAGAAATGTAAAGGATGTACCAAGTGTGCGAGAAACTGTCCGGTTGGTGCGATCACAGGCAATAAGAAAGAGCCTCACAGCATTGATACCTCCAAGTGTATTAAGTGCGGAACATGTCTGGAAAATTGTGTATTCGGCGCAATTTCTGTGAATTAAGGAGGGTGAAAAGATGATTCATTTGACAATAGATGGAATTCCTGTAGAAGTGGAAAAAGGTACGACCATTCTGCAGGCTGCCAGACAGATCGGAGTGGAGATTCCTACACTCTGCTATCTGGAAGATGTATTGCCGGATGGTTCCTGTCGTTTGTGCGTGGTAGAAGTAACAAACAATGGAAGAACCAAATTTGATACGGCATGTACACTTCGCTGCTCAGAGGGTGATGAAGTACAGACAATGTCAGAGAAAGTAGTTGCATATCGTAAAGATACCCTTGACCTCCTTCTTTCTGACCATCGTGTACACTGCTTCTCCTGTGAGGCAAACGGTGATTGTAAATTACAGGACTACTGTTTTGAATATGGTGTGACTGAGACAAGCTATCCCGGTGAAATGAAGGATATGCCGATAGATGATACCAATAAATTCTTTACCTATGATCCAAGCCTGTGTATTCTCTGCCATCGCTGCGTGAATACATGTAAGGAGATTGTGGGAAGAGGTGCCATCGACACTATGGATCGTGGTTTCCAGTCAGTGATCGGTGCACATTACAAACATAAATGGAACGAAGGTATCTGTGAATCCTGCGGTAACTGTGTACAGGCCTGTCCGACAGGTGCACTGACCATGAAGCGCAGAAAGAAATACCGTCCGTACCAGATTGACAAGAAGGTTCTGACTACCTGTCCTCACTGTGCAACAGGCTGCCAGTATTATCTCCTTGTAAAAGACGGAAAGATCGTAGATACAGAAGCTGTAAACGGACCATCCAACAAAGGATTGCTCTGTGTTAAGGGCCGCAGCGGATGTTTCGATTTCGTACAGTCACCGGAGCGTATTAAATATCCGCTGATCAAGAATAAAGAGACAGGTGAATTCGAACGTGCAACATGGGATGAGGCCCTGGATCTTGTTGCTTCCAAATTTATGGAGATCAGGAAACAGTACGGCTCTGATTCCCTTGCAGGTTTTGCATGCTCCAGATCACCTAATGAAGATATTTACATGGTACAGAAGATGGTTCGCTGCTGCTTCGGCACCAACAATACAGACAACTGTGCACGTGTATGTCATTCCGCATCTGTAGCAGGTCTTGCGATGACTCTTGGCTCAGGTGCCATGACAAACCCAATTGAGGATATCACAAAGAATGCAGATCTGATCATGCTGGTTGGTTCCAACCCTGAGGAAGCACATCCTGTAGTCGGCATGCAGATCCGTCAGGCTATCAAGAGAGGCTGTAAGCTGATCGTAGTTGATCCTCGTGATATCGGTCTGGCTAAGAAAGCAGATATCCATCTGAAACTGAAACCTGGTACAAATGTTGCTTTTGCAAACGGCATCATGAATGTGATCCTTTCTGAAGGTCTTCAGGATGACAAGTTCATTGCAGAGCGTACCGAAGGTTTTGAAGAATTAAAGGAAATCGTAAAAGATTACACACCTGAGAAGGTAGCTGAAATCTGCCACATTGACGCAGACGATCTGAGAAAAGCAGCGATCATGTATGCAAAAGCTGACCGCGCTCCAATCATCTACTGTCTTGGTGTAACCGAACATTCCACAGGTACAGAGGGCGTTATGTCCATGTCCAATATGGCAATGATGGTTGGTAAGCTTGGACGTGAAGGCTGTGGTGTTAACCCGCTTCGTGGACAGAATAACGTACAGGGTGCCTGCGATATGGGTGCTCAGCCGAATGTGTATCCCGGATATCAGAAGGTTACTGATCCTGCAGTTCGTGAGAAATTCGAGAAAGCATGGGGTGTAAAACTTGATCCGAATATAGGAACTCATGCAACTGATGTATTCCCGAAAGCAATCACAGGCGAGATCAAAGGTCTGTATATCTATGGTGAGGACCCGGTAGTTACTGATCCGGATACCACACACATTATCAAAGCATTAAAGAGTCTTGATTTCTTTGTACTTCAGGAACTTTTCATGACAGAGACAGCTCAGTATGCAGATGTTATCCTTCCTGGTGTAAGCTATGCAGAGAAAGAGGGTACATTTACCAATACAGAGCGCCGCGTACAGAGAGTCCGCAAGGCTGTCACAGTACCTGGAGAGATGAGACTGGATACAGATATTATTATTGATCTGATGAACCGCATGGGATATCCGCAGCCACATCTGACTTCTGCTCAGATCATGGATGAGATCGCATCCCTGACACCGAGCTTCGCAGGTATCAGCCATGAACGTCTTGACAGTGAAGAAGTTCATGGACAGGGACTTCAGTGGCCATGTACCTCCAAGGATCATCCGGGAACACCGATCATGCATGTTGGTAAATTCTCCCGTGGTCTTGGCTGGTTCTACCCTGCAAAATATGTACCGTCAGCAGAGCTTCCGGATGAGGAATATCCGATCATCCTTATGACAGGACGTATTCTGTATCATTATACAACAAGAGCCATGACGGGAAAGACACCTGAGCTTATGGAGATCGAAGGTAAGTCATTTATCGAAATGAACATCGTAGATGCCGATAAGCTGGGTATCAAAAACGGTGATAAAGTCAGAGTTTCTTCCAGACGAGGATCCATTGAATCTACCGCACGTGTAGGTACGAAGACCTCACCGGGTGAGAGCTGGATGCCATTCCACTTCCCGGATGGAAATGCAAACTGGCTGACCAACGCCGCACTTGACAAATACGCAAGAATTCCTGAATATAAGGTATGCGCAATTAAGATTGAGAAAGCATAAAACAATATCGGAGACAAAGTTCCGGATCTGATATCGTAAATATTATATGGGGCTGTCGCACATGGATCTGCTGTCCTTGCGGCAGCTCCATATTCCTTTATGAAAAGGCAAAAATAATCATTCGGCAGTACATCATTCTGTGAAAGTACGGAACGGTTACAGATAATTTTTTGTGAAAAATATAGTGTTACATAATAAGGAGTACGAGGCATGCAGAGATTTCAGTCAATCCTTCAGTTTAAAAAAGTCAGTTGTAAAAATTGTTACAAATGTGTCCGGAACTGCCCGGTCAAGGCGATACGTGTTCATGATCATCAGGCCAGGATCATAGAAAGTCAGTGTATTTACTGTGAGAAGTGTATCCTTGTCTGCCCGCAGGATGCCAAGGAAGAGCAGAATATGATTCCTGCAATCTGCAATGCAATGGAGAATAAGACGCAGGTTATAGCCTCTCTTCATCCAGCATATCTGGCACGTTTTGGGGTAACCGGTATCAATGGAATAAGGGAAGCGATGAAGAAGCTGGGATTTGCAGATGCAGCGGATGCAGCAGAAGGTGCAAGCCTGATGATTTCGCAGTACAGAGCACTTTTTGCGGAACAGAAAGAGCCGGGAATAATGATCTCTTCTGCCTGCCCTGTAATCGTACAGCTTGTCAAGAAACACTATCCGCATCTTCTGGGAAATCTGGTACAGTCTGCCTCTATGATGCAGTTTCATGCCAGTTATCTGAAAAAAAAATATCCGAAGGCAGAGATTGTCTATGTAAGTCCCTGTATTTCAGCTATGTCAGAGTTGAGAGACTCAGGAAATGAAGTGGATTATGTGATCACATTGGAAGAGCTGGTGCAATGGATGAAAAAAGAAGGGATTTCCATAACTGAGAAAGAACCTGAGCAGATTGCCTACCGTTCCAGAGAAATCGCCATTGCGGATGGTTTAACAGACCTGCTTGGGGCTGTAAAGGGAATCCGCAGGCTTTCTGTAAGTGGGATGGAGCAGTGCAGGGAGGTTCTGGAAGAACTTCATCCGGAGGATTTTGAAAATTGCTTTCTTGAGATGTATGCATGCAGCGGCGGCTGTGTGGCAGGTCCTTCTTTCCAGATGAAGAAGGGACATTATCTGGCAGATGTTCTGGCAGTGAAGAATGCAGCCTTTGGAAAAGATTTTCACAGAGAGCAGGGAGACTATGAACTTCCGGGATTTGAGCTGAGAAAGAATTTCGGTTACTGTTCTGCACAGGAACAGGAAGAGGTCTCAGAGGAAGAAATCAGGGATGCTCTGGCGGAAATGGGAAAATTTTCTCCAAAGGATGAATTAAACTGCGGTGCCTGCGGGTACAACACATGCAGGGAAAAGGCAATTGCCATTATCCAGAATAAAGCTGAGGTTGCCATGTGCATTCCATATATGCGGGCAAAACAGGAAAGTTACTCCAATAAAGTCTTTAATGCCATGCCCGGACTTCTGGTAACTGTGGATTATAATCTGAAGATCATTCAGATGAATGAGGCGGCGTCCAAATTGTTCAATATGCCGAAAAAGCGGCGCCTGATCGGGAAACCGGTATCGGAGATCATGGATGATTACAGTCTGGCGAGTATACTGGCTTTTGAACGGAATCTGATGCAGGATGAGATTTATCTGGAGGATCAGAAATGTTATCTGGATCGCGTAATGACGAATGATAAAGAAAATAAAATGATTCTCTGCATTATGAAGGATATTACAAAGGAGCGGAAGCATAAAGATCAGATTCATAATGCCCAGATTGAAGCTGCGCGTATGGCAGATAAGCTGGTAGAAGAACAGCTGAAGATCGTGCAGCAGATCGCCGGACTTCTTGGAGAAACTGCTGCGGACACCAAAGTGGCAGTAGAAAAACTGAAAAATACCATACTTCTGGAGAGTGAAGAAGAGAATGAAAAGAAATAAGCATCATGGACTGAATGTGGAATTTGACGGCTTATGCATGGATTTTGGTCATGTGAGCCTGAATAAAAAGAAAGAATTTCTCTGTGGGGACTGCTATAAGATTGAAGAAAATGATGAAGACCATGTTCTGGTGCTTTCTGACGGACTTGGGAGCGGAGTAAAGGCGAATATCCTTTCCACGCTGACTGCGACCATGCTCAGTACCATGATCATTAATCAGGTGGAACTGGATGAGGCAGTGCGTGCAGTGGCGAAAACGCTTCCTGTGTGCAGTGTGAGAAATCTGGCATATGCCACTTTTACAGTGCTGAATTTTCAGGGGAAACAGGTAAGCCTTTATCAGTTTGATAATCCGGATGCAATTCTGATCCGGGATGGCAAGCTCTTTGATTATCCGGTGGAGACAAGTATGATTGAAGAGAAGGAAATCCATAAAAGCTGTTTTGAACTGAAAGATGAGGATATGCTGATCATTATGTCCGACGGTGTCACCAATGCGGGAATGGGAAAAACTACCAACGGCGGCTGGGGAAGAGATGATGTAATGGCTTTCTGTAGGGCAAAGTACCATAAAGGGATGAGCGCACAGGAGATGGCAGGCTATCTGGCAGAGGCCAGCCTGGATCTGAATCTGAATGAAACGGATGATGATATTACAGCCATTGTCCTGCGGATGCGGCATAAACAGGTGGTAAACCTTATGATCGGCCCGCCAAGTAAGGAGGAGCATGATGAGCGATATCTGAAGTCCTTTTTCGATTCAGAGGGATATCATGTAATCTGCGGCGGAACTACTGCACAGTGTGCTGCCAGATATCTGGATAAAGAGCTGATCTCTCTTAGTGAAACTGCCTGCGGAGACGTTCCTGCCTATTATAAGCTGGAAGGTACAGAGCTGGTGACAGAGGGATTTCTTACGATTGAGCATTTGCTTGAATATTGTGAAGAATGGATGGAGGACAGGCTGTCCTTTAACAGGCTGAAACGAAAAAAAGATGCGGCAGCATTGCTTAGTGTGATGCTGTTTGAGCAGGCAACGGATATTAATTTCTACTTCGGTGGTGCTGTCAATAAGAGTAACGTGGAACTGGGAATCACAGAAAAAAGGAAAGAACAGGTAGCAGAAGAACTTGTGGAGCATCTGCAGAATGCAGGAAAGAATGTGAATATTGCATTCTGGGCGATCTGAGAAAGCAGGAAAAACAGCAGTACGTGGTTTTATAAAGAGACATCAGGGTTACTGTTCACTGGTAATATCCCGCGAGGTGTTTTTTGTGAGCGAAGGTCACAGAAAACCCGAGACATACCGCGCGAATTTATGCGATTAGCATAAATTCTGTGCATCGCGAAGCGTGTTGCTGTGAACGGAGTGAACAGTAACACATCAGGAAGGATGAGACAGAAAATGGCGAAGATATTATGTGTATGCATCAGTAAGGAACGCAAGACCTGCTCGCAGAACATTCATGAATGCGAAGCTGATCTGCAGGGACTTGTGGGAGATGTGCATTATGGAATGGGCGGAAGAAAGCAGGTCAGTCTTCTTCCTTATGAGAAGGTAAAAGAATATTTCGAACAGTCCGAAGAAGAATTCAGATGTGGCAGATTTGGAGAAAATCTCCTTGTGGAAGGGATTAACTGGAACAGTATTGCGGAGGGGAACAGATTTCGTTGTGGAGATGTACTTCTGGAAGCAGTCAGGATTGGTGCGGGCGGTCCTGCATCAGATGCTTATAAGGGAGAAAAGGTATGCACGCCCATGGAACCCTGGTTTGTATTCTGTCAGATTCTGGAGGCAGGGAGGCTGAGAGAAGGAGAAATCATTCTCCAACAGAGATGAAAAATATGTAATTCTTCAGCAGTGGGCTGAATATTATGATGTTATAGCAATTTCCAAAATACTGAAGACAATCTGGTTTATAAAAAATAAGGCTCTAATGGAGTATCTTAGTGATATTATTCTCTGAAATTGCTATAGAGTTCAAAAGGTAAAACTAATATATCCGTCAATTGACCCGGTGGTTATAAAGGTATTGAAAAGACTATAAAAAATGTAATATACAAGAGGAGGAATTAGTGCGTGGAGGGAATCAGTGTAGAACAGGCAGTGGAACAGATTCTGCAGCATACGCCTGTAATAAACGAGACAGAAGAAACAGAACTGAATAAAGCAGGGGGAAGAGTCCTGGCGCAGGATATGGTGGCAGGGTTTGACAATCCTCCTTTTGACCGCTCTCCGGTAGATGGCTATGCGTGTAAGGCAGAGGACCTTGCAGGTGCCGCTAAAGAGCATCCGGTGAGGCTGAAAGTCATGGAAGAGATTGATGCCGGACAGTATTCGGAAAGAGAAATCCAGCAGGGACAGGCAGTGCGCATTATGACAGGTGCTGCAATACCCAATGGCTGCAATTGCTGTATTTATCAGGAGGATACCGATTATGGCGAAGATACGGTAGAAGTTTACAGCGAACAGAAGCGATGGAGTAATTATTGCTTCGCAGGAGAGGATTTTAAAAAAGGAACTACACTTCTGAAAAAAGGAACACATATCGGATATGTGGAGGCAGCAATTCTGGCCGGAATGGGAGTGGCGAAAGTGCCGGTTTACCGTCAGCCGAGAATCGTGCTTCTGACTACAGGAGATGAGGTGGTAGAACCGGGAATTCCATTGCCGGAAGGAAAAATTTACAACAGCAATATGACAATGCTGTCTGCCAGACTGCGTGAACTGGGAATCGAATCTTTCCATAGGGAAGCAGTCAAAGATGATCCGACGGTTATGTCTGAGAAATTAAAAGAAGCAGCAAAAGCGGCAGATATGATCATCACTACGGGAGGGGTATCTGTAGGCAAGAAGGACATTATGCATGAGTCCCTGAGACTGATGGGGGCAGAGCGGATTTTCTGGAGGGTAAAGATGAAACCAGGAATGCCTACACTGTTTTCTGCATATAAAAAAACTTCCGATATAACTGCAACAGATCATTGCGCTTCAGAAAGAGAGATTCCGATCATCAGTCTCTCCGGAAATCCTTTTGGTGTTGCAGTCAGTATAGAACTTTTGATTCGTCCTGCACTGGAAAAAATGATGCAGGATCCATCAATCGGTCTGAAAGAAGTAAATGGCATTATGGCTGATAACTTTGAAAAAGGAATCAAGGGCCGCCGCTTTATCCGGGCATATCTGGAAAATGGAAAATTTCATCTTCCCAATGGTCTTCACTCTAACGGAGTCCTCAGTTCCATGGCCGGCTGCAATTGCCTGATTGATACAAAAACCATGGAAAATCAGGAAAGCAGAAGCCTGAACGCAGGGGATAAAGTGGGCGCGATTTTGCTTTGAGAGGAGCAGCAAACAGGTGGAAAGAAAAAGAATATTTGCAATCAGCGGTGTAAAGAATTCAGGGAAAACAACTCTGATCTGCAGGCTTTTGGAGATTTTTAAAGACAAGGGCCTTAAAGTGGCGGTGCTGAAGCATGACGGGCATGATTTCGTGCCGGACGTACCGGGAACGGATACATACTGTCAGCTTCAGTCCGGAGCCTACGGCACAGCAGTTTTTTCAGCAGGCAAATATATGCTGGTAAAACAGCAGCCACAGATTTCCGAAAAAGAGCTAGCAGAATTTTTTCCGGAGGCAGATCTGATCTTACTGGAAGGATTTAAATACAGTACTTATCCGAAAATTGAAATTATCCGTAAGGGAAATTCGGCAGAAAGTGTCTGCAATCCGGAAAAACTGATGGCGATCGCCACAAACCTGGATGCAGAGGAAAGAGATGCACTGTCTGTACTGGAAAATGTTCCATTCTTTGAACTGGACAATGCAGAGTGTATTGCAGAATTTATTCTGTCGGATTATTTCCGGTAAAGAGTTTCATACGGTCACGTCGCGCGGCACAGATAAGGGTAAGGTGGTATTCTTTGGCCATGGCAACTGCCTCGGCGGAAGGGGATGCCTTGCTTGCCAGAACCGGTATTCCGGCGCGGATTGCCTTGATCGCCATATCTGTAGGGATACGTCCACTGGAATAAACCACGCATTTCTTCAGGTCAATATTATGGCGCAGGGCATAACCGATGGCCTTATCCAGAGCATTATGGCGTCCGATATCTTCGCACTGAAAGAGCAGTTCTCCGTCACAGGCAAGAAAACAGCTGTGAGTTGCCCAGGTCTGGCTGTGAAGCGGGGTACCATTGGCGAAACAGTCTGCAAGGTCAAAGATCCACTGTTTTTTCCATGAGATAGGTGTAACTGGCGTCAGTGGCTGATCTATGATAAAATAATCATTAAGAACACGATTTCCGGTGCAGCAGGTCGGAGTAGGAGCAACATAATCTTCATTTTCCTCATGAGACTGCCCGGATTTATTTTTACTCAGGATCACGCGGGCACGTTTGCCGAATTCACAGATGTAGATCTGCTCCACATCCTCGGCAGATGAGATGATACCTTCCGTAAAGAGGCGGCCGAGAACCAGTTCTGTCAGATGTTGTGGGATACAGACCAGTTTCATGGTCAGACGTTCATTTACATATACATCCATCATGTGTTCCACAAGGATTGGTTCCGTTTCTTCATGAGTTTCTCCGTCACGACCCAGAAACTCATAGGTAACATTCTCGAGCAGATTCAGGTTGTGGTATTGTTCGTTGATTTTCATAGGACAGTTCCTTTCGTCCGGTAAGGATTTTAATAATCTTGATACATTAAGTATAGACTGCGGAGTATGGAGTGTCAAACGATTATGAGAGAAAATATTGCCTGTGATTTTGACGGCGAATAACAGAAGAAAAGGTTACAAAGGTTGCGGTTCACCCGTATCCGGTAACAGGAAAATCAATTATTAGAAAGTAAAAGGCAGGTAGAGCCGATGATAGACAAATATGGAAGAGAAATAGATTATTTAAGGATTTCCCTGACAGACAGATGTAATCTGAGATGCATTTACTGTATGCCGGAAGAAGGCGTAAAATCCCTTTCTCATGCAGAAATCCTCACATACGATGAGATTCTCCGCATCTGCAGGTGCGCAGCAAATCTGGGAATCCGTAAGATTAAACTGACAGGCGGTGAGCCACTTGTTCGTAAAGGCTGTGCAAGTCTTGCAAAACAGATCAAGGCGATCACGGGAATTGAGAAAGTGACATTAACAACAAATGGAATCCTGCTCGCCGAGCAGCTGGATGCATTACTGGATGCAGGAATTGACGCCATTAATATCAGTCTGGATACTTTGGATCCGGAACTGTTCAAAAAAGTAGCGAGACGTGACGGACTGGAAAAGGTATTTGAGGGAATCGAAGCAGCACTTGCACATCCGGGACTTTCCCTGAAGATCAACAGCGTTCCGGTGATCAAGGAAAAAGAAAACTTCATCGGGATTGCAGGACTGGCGCAGAAATATCCAATCCATGTGCGTTTTATCGAGATGATGCCAATCGGATTCGGAAAACAGTTCCCATTCCAGGATGAAGAATCTATCAAAGCAGTACTGGAAGAAGCCTACGGTCCGATGCATGCAGTCAATGAACGCTACGGAAACGGTCCATGCCATTACTATGAAATCGCAGGATTTAAGGGAAAAATCGGATTTATCAGTGCAATGACCCACAAATTCTGCAGTCAGTGCAATCGAGTACGTCTTACATCCGAAGGATTCATGAAAGGATGCCTCCAGTATCAGAAAGGTACAGACCTGCGGGGGCTTATGCGCGGCGGCTGCACAGATTCGGAACTGAAAAAAGCAATTTATCAGGTGATCTGGAATAAACCGGTGAGCCATAATTTTTATGAAGCGAAGACAGAACAGGATGAAATCAGAGGAATGTCACAGATTGGCGGGTGAGATATGTAAGACACCCTAACCGTTATGCAGACATATCTGTCTGTGATTTTATTATAAATATGAAGAAAAAATCAATACTTGTCAAAAAGGAAAACTGATAATGAGAAAGAAAGAAATTTCTATGATTATTCTTGCTGGCGGTGCCAGCAGCCGCATGGGACGGGACAAATCAGATCTGACGATAGATGGGAAGACATTTCTTGAGATGCAGATAGAAAAGGGGGAAAAGCTTGGAATCAGTGATATTCTTCTGTCTGGCTATCATGGTGAAAATAAATATAAATATCCCATTATACCAGACCGCTTCCCGGGAAAAGGTCCATTGGGAGGGCTGGAAGCCTGTTTTCGTAAAGCAAAGAATCCATATTGCCTGGTACTTGGTGTAGATGTTCCTCTGGTTCCGGCAGAGGAACTGGCTGCACTGATTCGCCAATCTATGCATTCAGATGCAAAAGCAGTGATACTGAGCCACGGCGGGCATGAGGAACCTCTTATGGGAGTATACTGTACAGACCTGGCAGATGCCATGCTTGAAGAAATCACCCTGCGCAAAGGCGCGGTATTTGCTTTTCTGCGGAAAAATGGATACGAATGCTACGAAAGCCAGGCTGCGGCCTGGTATTTTTCCAATATCAATGATTCGGAAACATATAAAGAAATAGCGGGAAATCATTTTAGATTCAATTGGAAAACTGTGATGAGAGTCGACAGAAACGTTTGATTGCTTATTACAGGAATAGCTGACAAAATGAACTGTTGATGTATTTTCAACATTAAAGAACAAGGGTGGTGATTATGGCTGAGTATAAGAATTGGTATTTGGCTGGAGGATCGGGAATGAAGGATGAGAGAAAAAAATTAAAATTAATTATATTACAATGCATAGCTGTGATAACTGCAAATTTTATTACAATCTGGTATTTCGAAGAACTTTTTTTCAGGGGATTTTGGTATGTTATTTTTGCATCATTTATTTTAACTTTTATATATATCATACGGAGTTTTTGCTGTTTGAGAAAGATTCGTGTATTTTGGTTTGCGGCAATACCAGTTTTTCTATTTGGAATATATCTGGCATTTTTGTTTAATGATGGAATAAAAAAATTAAACTTTCAGGTATATAAGGAAAAAAGGACTGAAATTGTTCAGATGGTACAGAATAACCAGATAAAAATAAGGAAAGATATGGAATTAATCGAACTACCAGAAGATTATAAAAAATGTTCTTCAGGTGGAGAAGCTGTAGTCCGGAAAAATAATGGCAGTTATACAGTGGGATTCTGGTATACACAAGGCTTTTTGGACAGTGGATTTTCTTTATTTGCCTATAGTAATGATGACAGTCGGACAGATGTGATTCAGATGGTAAAAGAATATGGAGGAATAGAATATGAAATTAATCTGTCTGAGAAAGAAAAGGGCTGGTATTATGTTACGGCAAAAGTCGGTGAGTAATTGAGAAAATGAAAGCGAAATATGTCTGGCGGTTCAAATTAGAATTAAGGAGAACAGAAATATGGATATACAAATACTAAATATTGCTGAACTGTTACTATTTGTTTTCATGATTTGTACTTGTATAAGGATATACAGACAAAAGAAACAAAAAGGAAAAATATCGTTAAAAACGTTAATTATGTTTTTGATAAACCTTATATTTTATGCTATGGTAACTGGAACTAATTATCATCGAACTCACCCGGGAGAGAGTAAATTTCAGGCAGGGATTACATATAATAATGTACGTATATTTATTTATAGTATTGTCTTTTGTTTAGGCCTGGCAATCATGAAGAAAATGAAAAAGCTTGCGTCAAAGTGGATTATAACATGGGCGATATTATGTACGGTATTTCTAATTGTAATGTCGTTTTGCGAAATAGAAAATGCATATGTGAGTTTTTCAACAGCAGATCAGGCAGAAAAGTATTATGGAATTGAAAAAAATAAAATAGATGAAATATATGGTGAAGATTCCATAGAGGTATTATATCTTGAAGATAGACAAATGAATAGTAAAATAATTTATAAAGAAGAAGGAGGGTGGAAATGTACATCACATTCTGAGATAAAATGTCTTTATAATAGGGCTGATTTTAAGAAAGATAATACAATTGTTGTGCGAGAATGTACGATAACCGGAGAACTGTATATCAGTGTTATTTGTGGAAAGAAAGATAATAAAGATTTCCAGATATCAGATACACAAAATACAATTTTTACAAAAAAAGAATTTGTAAATAAAAATGGAGAACAGATAAGTTGTAATGGCTATCTTGGAAAAGAAAAACCAAAAAATTATGTGATTTACTTAGATGGCGAAGAGATATCTATAGACTGGAACGAAAGTGATATTATGATTGTTTGACAGGAACAAAGTTAAAGATGAATAAAGTTGATTATGAAGAGAACGATTGGCATTCCCCCACCGACCGTTTTTTTTGTACCCATTTTTAAGAAAAAGAGAGGTGAAAACTATGAAATACAGAATAATTACATTAATTGGTCTTGCCGGAAGTACTCTGGCAGTGTGTTTTGGAGGCTGGGATAAATTCCTGCAGACATTGCTTTTGTTTATGGCAATCGACTGGTTTACAGGAGGAATCCTTCTTCCGGCAGTATTTGGAAAAAGTCCGAAATCTGAAAATGGTGCACTGGAAAGCAGAGTAGGCTGGAAAGGGTTGTGCAGAAAAGGCATGACATTGTTGTATGTTCTCATTGCTGCCCGTCTGGATGCATTGATGGGAACAGAATATCTGAGAGATAAGGACAGTTGCTGTACAACTTAAATGTGACTTATCTGGTTGAAGGAACTGTAGTCTGGCAGAATAATGGCGGTTGTACAGTGGATTTTCTTTATTTGCTTATAGCAAGAATGATAACCGGACGGATGTGATTCAGATAGTGAAAGAATATGAAATTAATCTGTCAGAAAAAGGCTGGTATTATGTTGCGGCAAAAATAAGCGAGTAATTGAATGCTTACTTATTTCAGAAAAGTCTAACGGAGCAAATTGTTGATGCATTTCCGGTATTAAAGAGAATCTTTACAGTCTTCCTAAAACAGTTAAGAATGGTTCTGAAACCTTAAACTATACGTATGACGCAAACGGAAATATCATAAGTATCAAAGATTTTGCAGGTGAGAGTACATTTCGATATGATGAATTAAACCAGTTGATCCGGGAAAATAATCATCAGTTAAACAAAACCATCACTTATGCCTATGATCTGGGTGGTAATCTGACAGTAGAAAAAGAGTACGCATTTACGACTGCGGAAACTCTTCCTGATACACCTGTGAAGACAATGACAGAAACTTATGACAGTGCATGGAAGGATAAACTCCTGAGCTGGGATGGCACAGCAATGACTTATGATGCAATTGGAAATATGCTTACCAGAGGAGGAACAACTTATACCTGGACACAGGGACGCAGGCTTTCCGGTGTAGAAAATGGAAAGAGCATTAAATATCTTTACGATCATACAGGAGCCAGAGTGAAAAAAACAGTAGACAATACAGCGACTGAATATCAGTGGGCAGGAGATCTTCTCCTTTCTGAGAAAACTGACGGAAGAATCATCTGGTACTGTTATGACTCCCAGGCAAATCTGATTTCTGTTACCATCAGGGGAATCACCTATTTTTATGTACGAAATGTACAGGGGGACATCATTGCCCTTGTTGACGCAGATGGAAAAGTGATAGTAAAATATACTTATGACGGCTGGGGAAAAGTGGTAGCTGTTACTGGTGAGTTGGCAGACACAGTAGGTGTTCAGAATCCATTCCGCTATAAGGGATATTATTATGATAATGAAACAGGCATGTATTATCTGAAAAGTAGATATTATGATGCGGAAATTAAAAGATTTATTTGCGCAGATGGATATTTTTCTACTGGAGTAGGAAAACATGATTGTAATATGTTTTTGTATTGTAATAATAATCCGATTATGAATGTTGATGTTAACGGATATTCATTTATATCGTTTGTAAAAAAATCAATATCATTTGTAAAGGATATTGTCGGTGCGGTAAGTAAAGGCATTTCGATATCTGGAGGCTCTGCGGTTGCTATTGCGACATCAGATGGACCATCTCCAGTAATGGATTTTGTAGCAGCCGGAATTGTATTAGGTTTTAGTATTTATGAATATTATAAGGATAAAATTCACGATAATACACAAACAAAGATTTTAAGTTTGCCTAGAAATAAAAAAGATGTTGCTATTTATAGGTATGGAGGAACGAATCCTGGAAATTTAACGCCTTCTCAGAAAGATTCAGATACAGGCTTATCGTTCTCAACAATTCCACCTAGGATGGGAGGAAAAGCAGCTGTTACAACAATTAATACATTAAATAAGACAGGGATAGTTTATGCATATCAGGACAAATTAACACATGTTAGTGTGGTGCCAGTAGGAGTAAGTATTCAAACATGGATAAATGCAGGGAGTGGTTCAATTTGGACTCAAGCGGTAAAGAGTGTTGTAGTAAAATGGGATGGAGGAAACTAAATGGGAACAGATATTGATACTATTTTTAAAATGTTAAGTTGGAATAGTTCAGAAAAAGAACAATTGAGAGGAATAGACGAAGCGAAAAAAATAGAATATCTTTCCGTTTTATTTCAACCAATAGAAGATAAATCTGTATGGGAAAACTGTGCAAAGGTAATTAGCTCAAAATCAGATAATGAATTAAAAAAATATATGAATAATATGTTTGAATGGATAAAAGATATGAATTGGCCGGGTGCATTTGATATATATGCAAGAATTAAGCGAATGAATGTAGATTGTATAATGGAAAATTACATATATGCAATAAAAATAGCACTGAAATATCAAGATATAAATTGGCTGGACTATTTGTCTGGACTAATTGAAAATCCTGAGGTTTATAAACTTTTACCCGAAGAATATCAAAAATTAATGACAAAATATTATAATGATTTTTGGAAGGAATAACTTTAAAACAAAAGAGAGCGGTTGGCATTTCACCCCACCGACCGTTCTTTTTGTACCCATTTTTAAGAAAAAAGAGGTGAAAAACCATGAAATGTAAATTTTGTAAGGACAGTTGCTGTATAGCTTGAATATGTCATATCTGTTCGGAGAAGCAAAAGTGAGCGTATATAATAAAAGAGCGATTGAGGTAATATTTCCTGAGATATGTCTTGCGCATTGATTGCTACAAAAAATAAATTACTTTTCGCTAAGATGTAGAAAAGCCCATTTTTCTGTGATAAGATGATAAGGATTCGATAAACAATGACTGTTTTACGAACAGACAGAAAGCATGCATCAAACTGCATGACAGAAGAGAACGGAGTTGAAAAGGTGAAAAAAAGAAAAAATTTTTTCAGAAGTCTGCGTTTTCGTATTCTGATCATCCTGATCATTCTGGGAATCGTGCCGGGGGTTATTGTAACATATACGATGCTTCATAACTATCAGAACCGGGCGGTTGCAATGCTTACAGAGACAGTGGGTGATCAGTGCGATATTTTATGTAATCTGATCATCAGGGAGAATTATCTCAATGATACAGATTCAGAGATTGTAAACAGCAAGCTGGAACTGTTTTCCAATGTGTATAACGGACGCATCCTGCTGGCTGACAGAGATTTTAAGATAGTGAGTGATACCTTCCACACAGAGGAGGGAAAGACGCTTCTCAGTTCACTGGCTGTAGCCTGTCTGAAAGGAGAAGAGACAAGCAATTATGACGCCAGAAGTAAAGTACTGGAGCTTGCAGTTCCTGTACAGAGTCCGGATGTGCAGCAGCTTCAGGGCGTGATGCTGGTAAGTGTTTCGGCTGTTGATATTGCGGAAACACTGGCAGAGATGGAACAGAGAGGCGTGATGCTGATCGGAAGTATTGTTGTTCTTTCGGTATTTCTGGCATGGCTGCTCTCTACAATACTTGTAAAACCACTTGCAAGAGTGACGAAGGCCATTGAAGACCTGACAGATGGCATGCTGGATGAAGAAATCAGTGTTCCTGACTATACGGAGACAGAGCTGATCACAGATGCATTCAACAAGATGGTCAACCGTATGAAAATCCTTGATGAATCCAGACAGGAGTTTGTATCCAATGTGTCCCATGAACTGAAGACGCCTCTGACTTCTATGAAGGTTCTGGCAGATTCTCTGGTTGGACAGCAGGGAGTCCCGGAGGAACTGTATCAGGAGTTTATGAGTGATATTACTGCTGAAATCGACAGAGAGAATAAGATCATTACAGATCTGCTCTCACTGGTAAAGATGGATAAGAAAGCAGCAGATGTGAACATTACACATATGGATATCAATCAGCTTCTGGAGGATATCCTCAAGCGCTTGCGTCCCATTGCAGACAGGCGCAATATCGATCTGATCCTGGATTGCTTCCGCCCTGTGGATGCAGATGTGGATGAGGTGAAGTTTACGCTTGCCATCAGTAATCTGGTGGAGAATGGCATTAAATATAATGTGGATGATGGATGGGTGCGTGTGTCTCTGGATGCAGACCATAAATATTTCTATATAACAGTGGCAGATTCCGGTATGGGAATCCCTGAGGACAGTATAGAAAGAATCTTTGAGCGTTTCTATCGTGTGGACAAGTCCCATTCCAAGGAAATCGGGGGAACCGGTCTGGGACTGGCGATCACCAAGAGTTCTATTGCAATGCACCATGGAACGATCAAAGTATTCAGTAAAGAAGGAGAGGGAACTACATTCTCTGTGCGTATTCCTCTGTCTTATATACCGTCATAGGAGGTGCCATTGTGAAAAAGAAACTTTCAATCATTATAACAGCGTTAATACTAAGCATCCTTGCGGCCGGGTGTTCTGTGGAGATACATGAAGATTCGGGTAAACAGGATGCCAAATATTATCTGTACGATATCAGCTCTGATGAAACTCAGCTTCAGAAGGAAAGCTACTCTCCGGAGGAGACAACTGCAGACTATATGCTTAAGGATATGATGCAGCGGATGAACAGCCAGCAGACAGATTCGCAGAACCGGGTCAGTCTGCTTCCTGAAGGAGTACAGATGAATTACAGTGTAGAAGAGGACGTGCTGGTGGTTAACTTTAACAGTCAGTACAGCAGCATGAGCCGCGCCAGGGAATTACTTGTGCGGGCAGGTGTTGTGAAGACTTTCCTTCAGGTTCCGGGGATTAATTCTGTGCGTTTTACAATAGAAAATGAAGATCTGACAGATTCCAGGGGACAGGCTGTGGGAAATATGACTGCAGATACCTTTGCCGAGTTCACAGGAACTGAACCGGATGCCTATTGCAGCAATACCTTTACGCTTTATTTTACTGATAAGAGTGGTCAGAAGCTGGTAAAAGAACAGCGTACTGTGCGGTATAAACGCAGTATCCCCAAAGAGAGGATCGTTCTGGAACAGTTAATGAAGGGACCGCTGGAAAAAGGGCATTACCCCACAATTCCGGAGAATACGGAGGTTCTGAATGTGACCATAGCAGACAGGATCTGCTATGTGGCATTTGACGGAGTATTTTCTTCCTATGCGCTGGATGTATCGGAGAAAATACCGGTATATTCTGTGGTAAATTCGCTGCTGGATGCGCTGGATGCAGACAAAGTGCAGATTACGGTCGGCGGGAAGGACAGGCTGGATACCTTTGGTAAGAAGATGGAGCTGTATCATTTTTATGAAAGAAATGATAAGCTGGTAGTCAAGGAAAAAGAGTGATATTCATAAACGAAGAGGAGGCACAAAAGTGAGGAGACGCCCTGTGTGTATCCTGTGCATGCTTCTGGTTGTTTTTCTGTGTGTGACAGACTGGCTGGGATTTTCCCTGATAAGGGGGAATCCACTGCCACAGTCTGTGCAGACATGGATCAGAAAGCATCCGGAATCCACCATCTGCGGGGAGGTGGTCAGGTGCCGGGAGAATGAAGATTTTCAATCTGTATATCTTAGAAATACTTATCTTATTTACAATTCTGAAAAAGTTTCCATTGATAATATAAAGGTTTATTTAAAACAAAAAAAGAATCATAGCGGTAACAGTGATGTTGATAAACTTCTGGCAGGAAGTCTTGTTCTGGTGTCCGGAAAACTGGAAGAGGTGCAAAGTCCCACGAATCCGGGAGAATTTGACAGTAAAGCATACTATGGCTGCCAGAGGATCTATTATGTGATGAAGAAAGGAAAGATAAAGAAGCAGTCGCAGAGCCATTCTGTATATGGGCAGTTCCTGATCGATATGCAGCAGAAATTTGCAGGTATTCTGGAGAAGACCTGTGGAATGGAAGCTGGAGCGTTTGAAGCAATCGTGCTGGGAGATAAAACAAATCTGGATCCGGAGTTGAAAATGCGTTATCAGATGGCAGGAATTATACATATCCTGGCGGTTTCGGGGCTCCATATCAGTCTTCTTGGAATGGGACTGTATAATCTGCTGAAAAAAATCGGTCTGGGTATCTGGCCGGCAGGCCTGCTGGCGCTGGTGATCATGCTTCAGTATGGGATGATGACCGGAGGGACTGTTTCAACTATGCGGGCAGTATGTATGTTTTTACTTTCTGTAGGTGCAAAGATCGCAGGACGGATTTATGATATGCCTACAGGAATGGCGGCTGCGGCGATCCTGATCCTTATGGAAAATCCGGCGTATCTGCTTGATGGAGGTTTTCTGCTGTCTTTTGGATCGGTGATTGGGATTGGCTGTGTCTGGCCGTTAGTGCAGGAGGGGATGGATGTATTAAACCGGAAAAAACGAAGTGAGGTTAATGAGAAGGGAAAAATCAGAGATAAACTTCTGATGTCATTTCTGGCATCCGGAGTTGTGCAGCTTACCACACTTCCCATAGTGCTGTGGTTTTACGGAGAAGTGTCGGTGATGGGGATTTTTCTGAATCTGCTGGTGCTTCCTACTGTGGGGATTGTACTGGGAAGCGGAACTGCCGGTGCATTACTTGGATTAGTCACTGTCAGAGGAGCGTTTCTGGCTGTTGTTCCGGGCAGGATTATTCTGAGAGGATATGAGTTCCTGACAGTGCTGCTGGGGCGACTCTCGTTTTGTACATGGATCGGCGGAAAGCCGGAAGTGTGGCAGATCGTTGGATATTATCTGGTTCTGGCAACAGCGGTGTGGATGTACAGAGCGGGTGTGATGAAAAGTGAAAATGGTAAGATCTTTGCGTGGAAAATCCGGGCTGTATATGCAGGTATGGTATGCTTTGCAATTCTGCTGATCAGTTACAGACCGCATGAAAATTTCCGCATCGCCTGTCTGGATGTGGGACAGGGAGACGGAATTGTGGTGGAAATAGAAAACAGATGGAGTATCCTGATCGACGGGGGCAGTACGAATAAGAATGAACTGGGAAAATATCAGCTGCTCCCATACTTGAAGAGCAGAGGGATTTCCAGACTGGACGGAATTTATGTTTCTCACACAGATGAAGATCATATCAGCGGGGTGCGGGAACTTCTGGAATTTGTTGAGAAAGATCTGACTTCTCTGCGCATAGAGAATCTGATCTTGCCCAAATGGAGCGATATTCAGGAGAATAAAAATTATCGGGAGCTGACAGAGCTGGCAGAGTCAGCGGGAGTCCGGGTGCTTACTGTGAAAGCAGGAGATGAGATCAGATATGGAACTGTCAGACTGAAGGTTCTGTGGCCGGAGTCCACAGCATCAGGGAGGGAAGTAAATGAAGATGCGATGGTTCTGGAAATGATAAGCAAAGATTTCAAAGGGCTTTTTACCGGAGATATCGGGATGGTGACAGAAGAAAAACTGATACAGAATGGGTGTCTTGAAGATGTGGACTTCCTGAAAACTGCTCATCACGGTTCCAGATATTCTACAGGAGCAGAGTTTCTGGAAATCGTCAGACCGGAACTGGCTGTTGTTTCCTGTTCTGCAACAAACACATACGGGCATCCGTCGCCGGATACGCTGGAACGGCTGAAGAAGAGTGGAAGCAGAGTGCTGATCACCAGAGACTGTGGGGCGGTTACAATAGTCAATGGAAAATCTGTTTCTGTCTTTAACCGAATCAAGTAAGCCCCCTGTGGAGATGTGAAAAGCAATAAGCAGTAGGATTTTCAAAGTGGTTACGTTCACAGTAACTCAAGGCAAACAATGTTGTCATAATTATATACAGGTGTCTTGACACCTGTATATCCGGGGAGTATAATTGCACAGACAAACGAAAATCAGGCATGATGTGAGGAAAGAAAGATGAAAGAACATTATGATGTCATTATTGTGGGAACAGGGGCAGCCGGACTGTACTGTGCGCTGAACCTTCCGGAGAAAATGAAAATCCTGCTTATCACCAAGCAGGAGGCAGACCAGTCAGATTCATTCCTGGCACAGGGCGGAATCTGTATGCTGCGCGGCGAAGATGACTATGAAAATTATTTTGAAGATACCATGCGGGCAGGACATTATGAGAATAATAAACGGGCAGTAGATCTGATGATCCGCAGCTCCAATGATATTATCAGAGATCTTCTGCGTTATCATGTGGATTTTGCAAGGGATGGTCTGGGAAATCTGGCATTTACCAGAGAGGGAGCACATTCCCAGCCAAGAATTCTTTTTCATGAGGATATTACAGGAAAAGAAATCACACAGACTCTCTTAACTGCTGCAAAAATAAAAGAAAATATTGAAATTTGTGAATATATGACTATGGTAGACCTGATCTCCAAAGACAATACAGTCTGCGGAATCATTGCAATGGACCGGAATGACCAGGCATTTCCTGTTTATTCTCAGTATGTGGTTCTTGCCTGCGGCGGAATCGGCGGGCTTTTTAAAAACTCTACCAACTTTTCGCATATTGCGGGAGATGGTGTGGGAATTGCAATGAAGCACCGTGTGGAAATGGAAAATCTGGACTATATCCAGATTCATCCGACAACTCTCTATTCAAAGAAACCCGGACGGCGTTTCCTGGTTTCAGAATCAGTCAGAGGAGAAGGTGCTCTTCTGTATGATAAGAACGGACAGCGTTTTACAAACGAATTACAGCCGAGAGATCTGCTGAGCCAGAAGATTTTTACCCAGATGGAAAAGGATGGAACAGAGTTTGTATGGGAAGATATGCGTCCTCTGGGAGAGAAAACAATTCTGGAACATTTTCCTCATATTTATGAACAATGCGTGGAAGAAGGTTTTGATCCGAGAAAAGAGCCAATCCCGGTTGTTCCGGCACAGCATTATTTTATGGGTGGAATCAAGGTAAATCTGGGAAGCAAAACTTCCATGAAGGGACTTTATGCCTGTGGAGAGACAAGCTGTAATGGCGTCCATGGAAGAAACCGTCTGGCAAGTAATTCTCTTCTGGAATCTCTGGTCTTTGCAAGAAAGGCTGCAGATGATATGATATTTGGACAGACACCGGAATATGTGCGGGCAGATGCAATTGATATGAATATGTATGAAAGCAGAGAAGAACTGCTTAATGCCTGCCACGAAACCGTATTAAAAGAGATTGAAAGGATGAAAAAAAGTCATGAATAGTATTACAATGAAAATGCAGGCAGACAAGCTGATCCGTATGGCGCTTCAGGAGGACATTACCAGTGAGGATGTTTCCACGAATGCAGTGATGCGAAGCGCAGTAAAAGGAACCGTAGATCTGATCGCAAAGGAAGACGGAATCATTGCCGGACTGGATGTATATGCGAGAGTATTCCAGATTCTGGATGAGAAAACAGAGATCAGTTTCAACTTTAAAGACGGTGAGGCAGTAAAGAAGGGCGATCTTCTTGGAACAGTAACAGGAGATATCCGGGTGCTTCTTTCCGGAGAGAGAGTTGCCCTGAATTATCTCCAGAGAATGAGTGGTATCGCTACTTATACAAAACAGGTTTCAAAGCTTCTGGAAGGAAGTAAGGTAACACTTCTGGACACCAGAAAGACAACTCCGAACTGTCGTGTTTTTGAAAAATATGCTGTACGCATAGGCGGCGGATGCAACCACAGATATAATCTTTCTGACGGAGTACTGCTTAAGGATAATCATATCGGAGCAGCCGGAAGCGTAGCGAAAGCAGTGGCCATGGCAAAAGAATATGCACCATTTGTCCGTAAGATCGAGATTGAAGTAGAGACTATGGAACAGGTAAAAGAAGCAGTAGAAGCAGGAGCAGATATCATTATGCTTGACAATATGACACCGGAAATGATGAAAGAAGCAGTAGAGCTTATCGCAGGCCGGGCACAGACAGAATGCTCCGGAAATATCACAAAGGAAAATATCGCCAAAATCCTGGAAACAGGTGTGGATTTTGTTTCCAGCGGTGCACTGACACATTCTGCTCCAATCCTTGACATTTCCATGAAGAATCTTCATGCAATATAATAACATGGCAGCGAAGCTGTTTTGCAGCGGATAATTTGCTATAGGATTATATCGTGGAGAAAGGATGGGAAAGTATGAATACTGCTCAGAGAAGAACTGAAATTTTAAAGCTCCTTCAGCAGGAAGAAAAACCTGTGGCTGCCAGGGCGATGGCATCACAGTTTGGAGTAAGCAGACAGGTGATCGTGCAGGATATGGCTGTGATACGTGCATCTACACCGGGAATCCTGTCAACGACCAGAGGATATGTGTTGCAGCAGGATAAAGATATTGCATGCACCAGGGAATTTAAAGTACGCCATGGGCAGGAGCAGGCAGCGGAGGAACTGAATCTGATCGTGGACTGTGGCGGGCGGGTGAAAAATATCAGCATCAGCCACAGGGTTTATGGCCGTGTCACTGCAGAAATGGATATTCGTTCCAGACAGGATGTGAATGAATTTGTCCAGGCGATCAATAGCAGCCATTCCAGCGTATTAAGCAGTGCTACTTCCGGGTATCACTATCATCTGATAGAAGCATCCAGCCAGGAAAGGCTGGATCTGATCGGAGAACAGTTAAAGAAAGCAGGTTTCCTTGCACCACTTCAGCCATGGGAAAAGGAAAAACATCATAATATATAAGTAAGAAGGGATTCAGAAGATGACAATAGCAGAAATTCAGCAGGAAATCCTGCGAATGAAAAAAGAACAGGATATCTGTATTCTTGCACACGCATATCAGGGTCAGGAGATTCTGGAAGTGGCGGACTATACAGGAGATTCCTATGGCCTGAGTGTACAGGCATCCAAAAGAGACTGCAGCGGTGTGATCATGTGCGGCGTTCGTTTTATGGCAGAAACCTGCAAGATTTTAAGCCCGAAGAAGAGAGTATGGCTTGCTAATCCTGTAGCCGGATGTCCCATGGCAGAGCAGTTGGATCTGGAAGGTCTGCGTGAATTAAAAGCACAGTATCCGGATTATGCAGTTGTCGCCTATATTAATACAACTTCAGAACTGAAAACAGAATGTGACGTATGCGTTACGTCCTCATCAGCAGTTGAAATCTGCAAAAAGCTGGAGCAGGATAAGATTTTATTTATTCCGGATCCGAACCTGGGACATTATGTGGCGGAAAAGCTCCCGGAGAAAACTTTTGCATTTTATAAAGGCGGATGTCCGAGACATATCGTGGTCAGTGCAAAAGATGTAGAAAAAGCCCGCGCAACGCATCCGGATGCACTTTTCCTGGTACACCCGGAATGCCGTCAGGAAGTAGTAGAGCAGGCTGATTATGTAGGCTCCACCACAGGAATCATGGAATTTGCAAAGAAATCTGAACATAAAGAATTTATCATCGGAACAGAAAACAGCATTGTAGAGCATCTTCAGTTTGAATGTCCTGATAAGAAATTTTACCCGGTTGCAGTACAGCTTACATGCATGAATATGAAGGTTACCACCTTAATGGACATCTACAACTGCCTGAAAGGACAGGGCGGGGAAGAAATCTTCCTTCCGGAAAATATCATGGAAGGCGCCGGAAGATGCATTCACAGAATGGTGGAACTGGGCGGCTGAATAATAATCTGAAATTTTCTACTGGCTATTATGTCATGGAATTGATACAATAAAAGTAACGTTACTGAGAACAGTAACAAAGTAACTGCTCTGCAGTCTGATATCTTGGTATCTGTGAATAGAACAACAGATTGCTGAACAGTTACAGACAAAACAGCCTCAGGAGTAGAAAATTGAAAAACATACAGGCAGACATTAAATCAGGAAATTTTAAACAGGTGTATCTTCTCTATGGAGAGGAAGCATATCTGAAACAACAGTATAAACAGAATCTGGTAAAGGCACTGAATCCGGATGGGGATACTATGAACTTCAATCACTATGAAGGCAAGGGGATTGATGTAAAACAGTTGATCGACCTCTGTGAAACCATGCCATTTTTCGCAGAGCGCAGAGTTGTTTTGCTGGAAGATACAGGTTTTTTCAAAAATAAGTGTGAGGAACTGGCAGATTATATGAAAGAGCTGCCGGACTATCTGTATCTGGTTTTTGCAGAAACGGAAGTAGACAAGAGAAACCGCATGTACAAAGCAGTAAAAGCCTGCGGAAGTATTGCGGAATTTATCAGACAGGATGAAAAAACTCTGATGCGCTGGGCAGCAGGGATCCTGGGGAAAGCCGGAAAAAAGATCACCCAGAGAGACATGGAACTTCTGCTGACCAAAACAGGAACTGACATGGGGAATCTCAGGATGGAGATGGAGAAGCTTATCAGTTATACAGAAGGCAGGGATGTGGTGACTGCAGAGGATATTGAAGAAATCTGCACCACCCAGACAACCAACAGAATTTTTGATATGGTGCGTGCAGTAACAGAGAAAAATCAGAAGCGTGCACTGGAACTTTATTATGATCTGCTGACATTGAAAGAGCCACCGATGAGGATTCTGTTTCTTCTTGCGAAGCAGTATCGCCAGCTGCTGTTGGCAAAACAGTTTGCAGCAGCAGGACTTGCGCAGACGGAGATAGGCTCAAAACTGGGAGTGCCCGGGTTTGTTGTGAAAAATATCACAACATGTGCCAGAGCCTATACTATATCAGAACTGGAACAGGCAGTAAAAGATTTTGTGGATGCAGAGGAATCGGTGAAAACAGGACGCCTGGAAGATAAGCTGAGCGTAGAATTACTGATCATTAAGTACAGCAGTAAAGTAAAATAAGAAAAACGGTAACTGCCGGATATGCTGGCAGTTACAAAAGATAATAACAAAAAAGACAGCCACATGACGGTGATGGCTGTCCTTTTTAATCATAAGCTTATAATTAAAAATTCAATCTATAATTAGTCAATGCTGTTAACAGCTTTAGCTAAACGGGCAACTTTTCTTGCGCAGTTGTTTTTATGATAAACACCTTTGGATGTAGCTTTGCTGATTGTGGAAACAGCATCCTTTAATGCTACTTCTGCAGCTGCCTTATCTTTATTTGCTACTGCTGCTTCAACTTTCTTCATAGAAGTTTTAACTGCAGATTTGATTGCTTTGTTTCTTGCTGCTTTAGTTCTGTTTACTAAAATTCTTTTCTTAGCAGATTTAATGTTAGCCAATTCGTACACCTCCAATTTAATTCGATAAAATATTATTATACTCCTGTCATAGAAACAGACACGGGCGCTCCTATGAACATGCTTATATATATTATCTCAAATAATCTTCCTTGTCAATACATATTTCCATAAAAAAAGCTAAAAATAGATATAAAAGATTGTTATAAGAACGGAGTAAACAGTAACAAATATTGAATGAAATACGGAGGGAAAAGAGATGCTGGATAATTACGGAATAAGAACAGACCTGGCGCTGGAGGCAACCGAACGGTTTACAGAGGAAAACGTAGAAGTCCGGGGAGTGGAGATCCACGAAGATTATAATGAAGAGAAAGATATCCGTACCACTGTGGTAAAGATCACCACAGAAAACGGTGCCCGGACAATGGGACGGCCCCAGGGAAGCTATATTACGATAGAAGCTCCGGGGCTTTCTGTACATGATGAGGATTATCACAGAGAAATTTCCCTGGAAATCGCCCGTCATTTACAGAATGTGATCAATCTGGAGCGTGAGTTGTCCATTCTGGTAGTAGGTCTGGGAAATTCAGCAATCACAGCCGATTCCCTGGGGCCTCATGTGGTAGAAAATCTTCATATAACGAGACATATGATAAGAGAGTATGGCCTGCAGAGTCTTGGAAAAGAAAAAATGCACCGTATCAGCGGAATTATCCCGGGAGTAATGGCGCAGACAGGGATGGAGACATCTGAAATCATACAGGGAATCGTGGCAGAGACAAAGCCGGACATAGTGATTGCCATTGATGCGCTGGCAGCAAGAAGCACCAGACGCCTGAACCGTACAATTCAGATCACAGATACAGGAATCAACCCGGGTTCCGGTGTAGGCAATCACAGAGTGGGGCTTACAGAAGAAAATCTGCAGGTAAAAGTGATCGGGATCGGAGTACCCACCGTAGTAGATGCGGCAACTATCGTCCATGATTCCATGGCACACCTTCTGGAAGCTCTGGAAGAGGCAGAACAGAAAGAATTTCTGGAAGAAATGATATCTCCTCATCTTCACACCATGTTTGTAACTCCCAAAGATGTGGATGAGACAGTAAAATACCTGAGCTTCACAATCTCAGAAGGACTGAACATGGCGTTTGAGGAAATAGGCGGCTGACCGGAAAATTGTTCCGTCAGTGTGAACAGGGTATAAATGGGAAAACATGGACATAGGATAAGTCAAGAGGTGATCCATGTGACAAACGTTCAGAAAGCGTTCTGCATTCTGCTTAGCATGTGCTTTTTTGCCACTCTGGCAGTATTGCCGGGGACATTTTTTACAGGAGAAAATGTGTACAGGCATCTGCCTCTGTACCGCTTTCTGGAAAAAAGAGCTCATACGAGTTCCTGTGAAGATCTTGAAACCTATAAAAAAATAGCAGGAGAAAACGGAAAATATCTGGGAGAGCGTGCACAGTCCGAACAATTGCTGGCAGAAAAAAACGAATCTGAAGAATTACAGACACCAGAATCTACACCGGTACCGAAAGAAACAGCAATTCCTTCGAAAACAGTAAAATCAGCGAAAATATCAGAGTCAGCGAAAATATCAGAATCAGAACAAACTTCAAAAAAATCAGACAAGACACCTAAACCGAAAAAGATAACTGCGTCACCGGAAAATCATGAAACGGACAAATCACAGAAGCCGCAAGAGTCAGCAGCGCAGAATGACCAAAATATTCAGAACAGCACAGAAACCATTGCTGCTGCAGTTCCTCATCCAATAATCGACCTGTCCCCCGAAAAACTGGCAGATTATAATTATCTTCTGGGACAATTCTATATCGTAGATTCCAACACAGAAGCAGATGCCGTACAGATTAATGCCGGGGATTTTCTGAAACAGGACTTAAAAATTATCAAAGAAACCGATACCCCTCAGATTCTGATCTATCACAGCCATTCTCAGGAAACCTTCGCAGATTCCAGAGAAGGGGAAGAATCCGATACGATTGTAGGAGTGGGAGATTATCTGACACAGCTTCTCACAGAAAACTACGGTTATCAGGTAGTCCATCTCAAAGAGCAGTTTGACATGGCAGGCGGTGAACTGGACCGCAGCGCTGCTTATGATTATGCCCGCGATTATCTGGAACCTTATCTTCAGGAAAACCCGGATATCCAGGTGATCATAGACCTGCACCGGGACGGCGTCCCTGAAGACCGGCATCTTGTAACAGAGATCAATGGAAAACCCACAGCTCAGATCCTTTTTTACAATGGACTGAGTTATACGACATCCAAAGGTTCCCTGGATTATCTGCCAAATCCATACATACAGCAAAATCTGGCATTCTCCTTTCAGCTGGAATACCAGGCAGCCCAATACTATCCTCAATTTTACCGGGGAATTTACCTTGCAGGTTACCGCTACAATCTCCACCTCCGTCCCCGCTCCCTTCTTTTGGAAGCCGGAGCCCAGACCAACACTGTCCAGGAAGTAAAAAATGCCATGGAACCATTTGCCGACATTTTAGACAAGGTACTGCAAGGATAAATTCTATAGCAATTCCATAAAATAATGCAATCAAGACAGTTCAGCAGAGTGCGAAGGACAAGGAAGATACCTGCAGGCGTGCTGACGCACGGCAAAGATAATAATTACCAGGATGTTTCTGTGCGTCCTTGTAGATAAACAGATGACAAACCCTTGCTCCATATGCTATAATACAGAATTAGCAAACCCATCAATTACAGTATATAAGAAAGAACTCAGGAGGGAATTCCTTAATGATAGACCAGAGCAAAATCAGAAATTTCTGTATTATTGCACACATAGACCACGGCAAATCCACTCTTGCCGACCGAATCATCGAAATGACCGGCACTCTGACAGAACGTGAAATGCAGTCACAGGTACTGGACAACATGGAACTTGAAAGAGAACGTGGAATCACCATTAAATCTCAGGCAGTACGAATCGTATACAAAGCCAAAGACGGCGAAGAATACATCTTCAACCTGATCGACACCCCCGGCCATGTAGACTTCAATTACGAAGTATCCCGAAGCCTTGCAGCCTGCGACGGTGCAATCCTGGTAGTAGATGCAGCTCAGGGAATCGAAGCCCAGACACTGGCAAATGTATATCTTGCCCTTGACCATGACCTGGATGTCCTTCCGGTCATCAACAAAATCGATCTGCCAAGTGCAGAACCGGATCGTGTGGTAAATGAAATCGAAGATGTCATCGGCCTTGAAGCCCATGACGCACCAAGGATTTCTGCCAAAACAGGACTTAATGTAGAAGAAGTCCTGGAACAGATCGTAACAAAGATCCCGGCACCTCATGGCGATGTAGATGCACCATTAAAAGCCCTGATCTTTGACTCCATTTATGATGCATACAAAGGCGTTATCGTATTCTGCCGTGTCATGGATGGCCGTGTGAAAAGAGGCACCCAGATTCATATGATGGCAACAGGCTTCACCACAGAAGTTGTGGAAGTCGGATACTTTGGTGCAGGACAGTTCATTCCATGCGAGGAACTGACAGCAGGCATGGTAGGATACATCACTGCGAGTATTAAAAACCTTGGTGACACTCGTGTAGGTGATACAGTTACAGATAAGGAAAGACCATGTGCAGAAGCACTTCCGGGCTATAAGAAAGTAAATCCTATGGTATACTGCGGATTATACCCGGCAGATGGCGCCAAATACGGTGATCTGAGAGATGCTCTTGAGAAGCTTCAGCTCAATGACGCCTCTCTGTTCTATGAACCGGAGACATCTGTAGCCCTTGGCTTTGGTTTCCGATGTGGTTTTCTGGGATTGCTCCATCTTGAGATTATTCAGGAGCGTCTGGAAAGAGAATACAACCTTGATCTTGTGACCACAGCTCCCGGTGTTATTTATAAAGTATACAAAACTAACGGCGAAGTTATCAATCTGACAAACCCAAGCAATCTGCCGGATCCATCAGAGATTGAATACATGGAAGAACCAATGGTAAATGCCGAGATCATGGTAACAACTGAATTTATCGGTGCAATTATGGATCTTTGCCAGGAACGAAGAGGGCAGTATCTGGGAATGGATTATATGGAAGAAACACGTGCGCTTCTGAAATATAAGCTGCCGTTAAATGAGATTATCTATGATTTCTTTGATGCCCTCAAATCCCGCTCCAGAGGCTATGCTTCTCTGGATTACGAACTCTGCGGATATGAGCGCAGCGAGCTTGTGAAACTGGATATTCTGGTAAACAAAGAAGAAGTGGATGCTCTTTCCTTTATCGTACATGCAGATACAGCATATGAGAGAGGCCGTAAGATGTGCGAGAAATTAAAAGACGAGATTCCACGTCAGCTTTTTGAGATTCCGATCCAGGCAGCTGTCGGAAGCAAGATTATTGCCAGAGAGACAGTCAGAGCTATGCGTAAGGATGTACTTGCCAAATGTTACGGCGGTGATATTTCCCGTAAGAAGAAACTTCTGGAGAAACAGAAGGAAGGTAAGAAACGTATGCGTCAGGTAGGCAATGTGGAGATTCCGCAGAAAGCATTTATGAGTGTATTGAAACTGGATGATAAATAAAGTATGAATGGTAACTGTGAAGGTACTGAACAGTTATCTGTGAATAGTGCTCATCTCAACAGAAGGTTAAAATATTGAAGAAAATGATTAAGCGAAAAACAGTTATACTATGTATGTTATTGCTTGGAATTTCTGTCTCCGGATGTGGGAAAACCAGGGAGGTAGATGAAGCGTCCTCCAAAGTGATCCAGATCAGTGTTGCGCCGGAAGAGACAAGTCCCACTCCGGCACCGGATCAGGTAGCTTCCGCAGCAGTTACCACCAATGGTAATCTGACAATGGTAAATACGTATCTGGCAGAGCAGGATGCAGCAGGTATCTCATCTGCGGAAAGTTCAGACAGCCAAAGTGATGCCGACAGTACAGATAACAGTGTCGACTCAGCAGATAACAATGAGCAAGACAGCAGTACATCAGATACTGAGGAATAGAAAACAGGTCATAACAGGAGCAGATTACAATGGAGAGAAGGAATATCACAGATTCTCCCATGGAAATCTATATCCACATTCCATTTTGCATAAAAAAATGTGATTACTGTGATTTCCTTTCCGGTCCGTCAGGTCCAAAGGAGCAGGCTGATTATGTAGATGCTCTGCTTGAAGAAATCAATGCAGCAGAAGAAGGAAAAGGAAGGAGTGTATCCTCTGTATTTATTGGAGGGGGCACTCCTTCTGTTTTGGATGAGAGATTCATAGGAGAAATTTTAAATCATATAAGACGAAAATTTCAGATTGGGGATCATGCTGAGATCACCATAGAAGTAAACCCGGGGACTGCAGACAGAAACAAACTGCAGGCATACAGAACATATGGAATCAACCGCCTGAGCATAGGTTTACAGTCGCCGGATGACAGAGAACTGAAGATCCTTGGAAGAATCCACAATTATGAGCAGTTTCTGGAGACTTACAGAAGTGCAAGAGAGGCAGGGTTCGACAATATCAATATTGATCTGATGAGTGCGATCCCGGATCAGACTTATGAAGGATGGATCCACAATCTTCGCACTGTTGCAGGACTGGATCCGGAACATATTTCCGCATACAGCCTGATCATTGAGGAGGGCACACCTTTTGCATCGCGGACGCTGAATTTGCCGGATGAAGATGCGGAGTACAATATGTATGAGGCAACAGCACAGATTCTGAGAGAATATGGCTTTGAGCAGTATGAGATTTCCAATTACGCAAAGAAAGGCAGAGAATGCAGGCATAACGTGGGCTATTGGATCCGACAGGATTATCTGGGGTTTGGCCTGGGAGCTTCCGCTCTTTATGGAAAGGAACGTTTTGCCAATACACAGGATATGAAAAAATATCTGGAAAACAGCAGAACTCCGGAAAAAATAAGAGAAAAAGAGCCGCCCCTCACCAGAGAGGATGAGATGGCGGAATTCATGTTTCTGGGACTTCGTATGACCAGAGGAATCTCAAAAGCTGAGTTTGAGCGGCAGTTTGGCAGTGAAATAGATGCAATATACGGGGATGTTCTGAGAAAATATAAGTCAATGGGACTGCTTTTGGAAGAAAACGGAAGGATTTTTCTGAGCAGAGAAGGAATCCATGTAAGCAATTCCGTTATGGCGGATTTTTTGCCGTAAACGCCTTGACGAACAAATGTTCCTGTATTATACTGATGCCATGAGGATTGCGGGGCAGCGAAACTGCGCACAATCCATGAATATCATAACATACGAAAAAGGTGTAACTGTCAAGGTAAGAAACAGTTATTATTTATAAATGAGAAACAGGAGGCCCACAATGGCAGCAGATACAACGAAGAAGCACTTTATCAGGATCAGAGGTGCCAATGTTAATAACCTTAAGAATTTAAGTGTGGATATTCCCAGAGACAAGTTTGTGGTATTTACAGGACTGAGTGGCTCCGGTAAATCTTCACTGGCTTTTGATACCATCTATGCAGAGGGTCAGCGCCGTTATATGGAATCTCTCTCTTCCTATGCAAGACAGTTTCTGGGACAGATGGAGAAGCCGGATGTGGAGAGCATCGAAGGTCTGCCGCCGGCCATTTCCATTGATCAGAAATCTACCAACCGCAATCCCCGTTCCACAGTAGGAACAGTGACAGAAATCTATGATTATTTCCGACTTCTGTATGCCAGAGTGGGAATCCCTCATTGTCCGAAGTGCGGAAGAGAGATTAAGAAGCAGACAGTTGACCAGATGGTAGACAGTATCATGTCTTTTCCGGAGAGAACGAAGATCCAGCTTCTGGCTCCTGTTGTGCGGGGGCGCAAGGGAACTCATGCAAAGCTTCTGGAGCAGGCAAAGAGAAGCGGATATGTACGTGTGCAGATTGACGGAAACCTGTATGAGCTTTCCGAGGAGATCAGTCTGGACAAGAATATCAAGCATAATATAGAGATTGTGGTAGACCGTCTGATCGTGAAGCCCGGGATTGAGAAAAGACTCTCAGATTCCATTGAGACAGTGCTGGATCTGGCAGAGGGCCTTCTGATGGTAGATACTATGGATGGAAATGTTCACAATTTCAGCCAGAGTTTCTCCTGTCCTGACTGTGGTATCAGTGTAGATGAGATCGAACCGAGAAGCTTTTCTTTCAATAATCCTTTTGGCGCCTGTCCGGACTGTCTGGGACTTGGGTATAAAATGGAATTTGATATTGATCTGATGATCCCGGATAGATCTCTGAGTATCCTGGATGGTGCCATTGTGGTCACAGGATGGCAGTCCTGCACAAATGAGGGAAGCTTTTCCAGGGCAATCCTGGATGCTCTTGCCAGAGAATATGATTTCAGCCTGGCAACACCTTTTGAGGAGTATCCGGAGAAGATACAGAATATTCTGATCAACGGAACTAATGGACATTCTGTAAAGGTTTACTATAAAGGGCAGCGCGGAGAGGGCGTTTACGATGTGGCGTTTCCGGGGCTGATTCGAAATGTGGAGCAGCGTTACAGAGAGACAGGCTCTGATGCCATGAAGCAGGAGTATGAATCTTTCATGCGCATTACTCCATGTAAAACCTGTAAAGGTCAGAGACTGAAGAAGGAATCACTGGCTGTGACTGTGGCGGATAAGAATATTTATGAGGTCACCAATCTTTCCATAGAGAAGCTGAAAGCCTTTCTGGCGGATATGCAGCTCTCCGAGCAGCAGCAGCTTATCGGCAGACAGATTCTGAAGGAAATCAGGGCAAGGGTAAGTTTCCTGTCAGATGTAGGACTGGATTATCTTTCATTGGGACGTGCGACAGGAACTCTTTCCGGCGGCGAGGCGCAGAGAATCCGTCTGGCTACCCAGATTGGTTCCGGGCTGGTAGGAGTTGCCTATATTCTGGATGAACCGAGTATCGGACTTCACCAGAGGGATAATGACAGACTTCTTGGTTCTCTGATGAAACTGCGTGATCTTGGAAACAGCCTAATCGTTGTGGAGCATGATGAAGATACCATGCGTGCCGCAGACTGTATTGTAGATATAGGTCCCGGTGCAGGGGAGCATGGCGGACAACTGGTTGCCATGGGAACTGCAGAGGATTTGATGAAGAACGAGGATTCCATCACAGGAGCTTATCTGAGCGGAAAATTAAAAATCCCGGTACCTTTGGAGAGACGGAAGCCAACCGGTTTTCTTACTGTCAAGGGGGCAGCAGAGAATAATCTCAAGAATATCGATGTGAAGATACCTCTTGGGATCATGACCTGTATCACAGGAGTTTCGGGCTCAGGTAAGAGCTCTCTAATCAATGAGATTCTTTATAAACGCCTGGCAAGAGATCTGAACCGGGCAAGAGTGATTCCGGGAAAACATAAGGATATTCTGGGAACAGACCAACTGGATAAGGTTATCAATATTGACCAGTCACCTATTGGCCGTACTCCACGTTCCAATCCTGCGACTTATACCGGGGTATTTGACCAGATCAGAGATCTTTTTGCTGCAACAGCAGATGCCAAGGCAAAAGGATATAAGAAAGGACGATTCAGTTTTAATGTAAAGGGCGGAAGATGTGAGGCATGCAGCGGTGACGGTATTATCAAAATTGAGATGCATTTCCTTCCGGACGTATATGTACCATGCGAGGTCTGCAAAGGTAAGAGATATAACAGAGAAACCCTGGAAGTAAAGTATAAGGATAAGAATATTTACGATGTGCTGAATATGACGGTGGAGGAAGCACTGACTTTTTTTGAGAATGTTCCTTCTATTAAAAGAAAGATACAGACTCTTTATGATGTAGGACTTTCCTATATCCGGCTGGGACAGCCGTCCACAGAGCTTTCCGGAGGAGAGGCACAGAGGATCAAGCTTGCCACAGAGCTGAGCAAGCGCAGCACAGGTAAGACTATCTACATTCTGGATGAGCCTACCACAGGTCTGCATTTTGCGGATGTGCATAAGCTGGTGGAGATTCTGAAACGATTATCGGAGGGCGGTAATACAGTAGTTGTGATCGAGCATAATCTGGATGTGATTAAGACCGCAGATTATATCATTGATATCGGACCGGAGGGTGGAGACAAAGGAGGTACCGTAGTTGCTCAGGGAACTCCTGAGGAGGTGGCACAGTCACCGGTTTCCTATACCGGAAAATATGTAAAGAAATATCTGAAATAATCTTGAAATCATATTGCAGGACTTTCTTTTTAAATGGAAGTTGTATATAATAAAAGAGATTATTTATAGCAATTCTCGTAAATAATATATTTTGATCCGGCTTATCAGGATGTGAAGCCCTGTTGGACTGTTTTGATCGCATTATTTTATGGAGTTGTTATAACTAAACCGGATAAGTCCCCGGTAGAGACTGTAAAAAGTAATGATCAGTTGAAGGGGATGAGGAGAACGTAAGAACAGAAAGGGGATTTCCATGCCGACAAGTGATATTGGAATTGACCTGGGAACCAGGAACAGTCTGGCTTATTCTACAGGAAAGGGGCTTGTGCTAAATGAGCCTTCGATCGTAGTTTATGATAAAAATACAGAGAAGATACGTGCGATCGGTGAAGAAGCCCGTCTGATGGAAGGGCGCATTACTTCAGATATGGAGATCATCCGTCCCATCAGACAGGGCGTGATCGTTGATTATACAGTTACAGAGAAGATGTTGAAATACTTTATATCCAGAGCAATAGGAAGAAGAGCTTTCCGCAAGCCCAGGATCAGTATCTGTGTTCCCAGTGGAATTACAGAGATTGAGAAAAAGGCAGTGGAGGAAGCAACCTATCAGGCTGGTGCCAGAGATGTCTATATGGTGGAGGAACCTATAGCTGCGGCAATCGGAGCCGGGGTGGATGTGACCAAGCCCTTTGGAAATCTGGTCGTAGACATTGGAGCCGGAACTTCGGATGTTGCGGTTATCTCTCTTGCGGGGGTTGTGGTTTCCGCTTCTGTGAAAGTTGCAGGGGACACTTTTAATCAGGCTATACTGAACTATGTGAGAAAGAATCATGGACTTTTTATCGGAGAAGATATGGCAGAGAAGATCAAAATTCAGATTGGTACGGCTATAGAGGAATCAAATCCGAGAACAATGGAAGTAAAGGGGAGAAATGTGATCACCGGTCTGCCGAAGACAGTGACACTTACCTCAGAAGAAATACGTGTGGCGTTAAAGGATGCTACAAGCCAGATTGTGGAGACTGTTCATGGAATTCTGGAAAAGACACCGCCGGAACTGGCTGCGGATATTGTAGACAGAGGAATCGTACTTACAGGCGGCGGTGCCCTTCTTCATGGGATGGATACACTGATCGAGCAGAGAACCGGAGTAAGTACACTGACTGTGCAGGATGCAATGAGCGTGGTCGCAGTGGGAACCGGTAAGTATGCAGAGGTAATGGCACGTTTTGACGGATAAAGCAGGAGGTACTGCACAGTGCAGTGCCTTTTTGCGTTGTCAGAGGCTCAAAGAAGCAGGAGGTGTGGAGAAAAGCACATGAGTGAAACTGTCACAGGATACATAGATCATGTTATTTTCAGAAATGAAGATAACGGATATACAGTTATGGTACTGAAAGGTACAAAAAAAGAGGAAGAGCTGACCTGCGTGGGAAGTTTCCCTGCGATCACACAGGGGGCATCTATTGAAGCAACCGGAGTATATATCCATCATCCGGTATATGGCAAACAGTTTCAGATCAGTTCTTTTACAGAGAAGATGCCGGAGGATACATATGGAATAGAACGTTATCTGGGTTCGGGCGCCATCAGGGGAATCGGTGCTGCACTGGCTGCCAGGATCGTGCGGAAGTTTGGAGATGACACACTCCGTATCGTAGAAGAAGAGCCGGAGCGGCTTGCAGAGGTAAAGGGGATCAGTGAGAAAAAAGCCCGGGAGATCGCTGCGCAGGTAAGGGAGAAGGCAGAGATGCGAAAAGTAATGATCTTTCTGCAGAAATATGGGATTTCCCTGAACCTGGGCGCAAAGATTTATCAGAAATATAAGGAATCTGTCTATACGATCCTTCAGGAGAATCCTTACAGACTTGCGGAAGATATTTCCGGTGTGGGATTTAAGATTGCTGATGAGATTGCTGCCAGAGTCGGTATTCACGCAGACTCAGATTACAGAATCCGCAGCGGAATGCTGTATACTCTTCTGCAGGCTTCGGGAGAAGGACATACTTATCTTCCGAGGGAACAGTTATTTACAAGATGTGCCAGACTTCTGGGAGTGGATGAATCCTATATGGAGAAACACCTTATGGATATGGTTATTGACAGGAAGCTGGTGCTGAAAGAAAAAAGCGGAGAAACTATCGTTTATCCGGCACAGTATTATTATCTGGAACTGAACACTGCCAGGATGCTTAATGAACTGAATATTGTGTGTCCTGAGGATAAAGAGCTTGTCAGGCACAGAATTGAGCTGATCGAGAAAGAGACAGGAACTGTTCTGGATGAAATGCAGAAGAAAGCAATCACTGAAGCAGCGGATCATGGACTCTTTATTCTTACAGGAGGCCCCGGTACAGGTAAAACGACAACGATCAATGCGATCATCCGCTTTTTTGAGGGAGAAGGTGCAGAGATTCGGCTGGCTGCACCTACCGGACGTGCTGCAAAGAGAATGACAGAGACTACCGGATATGAGGCGCAGACAATTCACCGTCTGCTGGAACTGAATGGAATGCCGGAGGAAGAGAGGGACGGGCATTCAGCTAAATTCGAGAGGAATGCACAGAATCCGCTGGAGGCAGATGTGATCATTATTGATGAAATGTCTATGGTGGATATTCATCTGATGCATTCTCTTCTTCTTGCAGTGGTAGCAGGAACCAGACTGATCCTTGTGGGGGATGAGAATCAGCTTCCGAGTGTAGGCCCGGGCAATGTGCTGAGAGATATTATCCGAAGCAGATGTTTCCCTGTAGTGGAACTGACTAAGATATTCAGACAGGCATCAGAGAGTGATATTGTTGTAAATGCTCATAAGATAAATAAGGGAGAACAGGTTCAGATCAATAATAAGAGCAGGGATTTCTTTTTTCTGAAGAGATATGATGCAGATATCATTATAAGAGTAGTGATTGCGCTGATCCAGGAGAAACTGCCGCGCTATGTAGATGCCAAACCCTTTGAGATACAGGTACTGACACCTATGAGAAAGGGACTTCTGGGAGTAGAGCGGCTGAATCAGATCCTGCAGAGATACCTGAATCCGCCGGAAGACGGGAAATCCGAGAGGGCGGTTGGAGACCGGCTGTTCCGCACAGGGGACAAGGTCATGCAGATCAGAAATAATTATCAGATGGAATGGGAAATCCGAGGACGATATGGGGTTGTCATTGAGAAAGGCGTGGGAGTATTTAACGGAGACACCGGAATCCTCAGGGAAATCAATGAATTTGCTGAGACAGCAGAAGTGGAATTTGAGGATGGACGTTTTGCAATGTACTCGTTCAAACAGCTGGAGGAACTGGAACTTGCATATGCTATTACAATCCACAAGTCTCAGGGATCTGAGTATCCGGCAGTCATACTTCCATTGCTTTCCGGACCACAGATGCTTTTAAACAGGAACCTTCTTTATACCGCAGTTACCAGAGCAAGAAAATGTGTGACGGTTGTGGGAAACGAGGAGACCTTTGCAGAGATGATACGCAATGAAAAACAGCAGAAGAGATACAGTGCACTGGATGAACGGATCAGAGAACTGAGTGAGACTACAGGGGATAATAATACAGATGGTGAAGAATGATATTGCAGACTGTGATCTGATGACTGAATAATAACAGAGAAAAAATTTATTCCGATAATATGAGAAAAACAGAAATACAGAGGATAGCAAAACAAAGAGTAAAATAGTGGAAGGAAATGGAAATGAAACGGTTTCTGAACATGGTTGCTGATATTTTTTACCCGAGATGCTGTCCGGTCTGTCAGAAAATACTGGCAGATCAGCGAAGGATGATCTGTCCGGAATGCGAGAAAGAACTTCGTCCGATTGGTCATCCCAGATGTTATAAATGTGGAAAACCCATAGAAACAGGGGAATACTGCAGAGACTGTCAGAAACACAGGCATATGTATGAACAGGGAAGAGGTATTTTTGTCTATGATGGCATAATGAGAAGATCTGTTACCAGATATAAGTACTATGGATGCAGAGAATACGGTGATTTTTATGCCAGAGCAATGTATCGATATGCGCAGAAAGAATTGCGGGAATGGAAGCCGGATCTGATCGTGCCGGTTCCGGTACACAGGTCGAAGGAGCGGCAGAGAGGTTTTAATCAGGCTGCATATCTGGCGGAGAAACTCGGTCATTATACCGGGATTTCCACAGATGTCAATATTGTGCAGAAAGTTTTAAAGACAAAGTCGCAGAAAAAACTGAATGCTTTGCAGAGAAGAAAAAACCTGGAAAAAGCGTTCTGCGTGACCGGAGATGTCAGGGGAAAGAATATCTTGGTGATAGATGATGTGTATACAACAGGAAGTACGATCGATGCAATGGCCGGATGCCTGAAGAGAAAAGGTGCCGGAAATGTTTATTTTCTTACGGTTTGCATAGGCAGGAGATAAGAAAAAACACTTTTCATACATAATGATATATGTTACAATTAATCTGTATGATTATATGAATGATATCAGGTTGTTGCTGAGAACAGAGTGAACAGTAATAGCGGATTATAGCAAAAGGAAAAGCATACAGTAAGGAGTAATTTATGTTAAATGAAGAGAAGATAAAAATCATGAATAAACTTGCCATGTATGAACAGGGTGAAGGAAAGAAATATCTTCCGGTCAGCAGGTACTACCGTAGTGATTATATCGGACTTGCCATGATTAAGAATTTTTTCCTTGTTACGATTGGGTATTGCCTGATTCTGGCCGGTATCGCAGCATATTTTGCTGAATATCTGATAGATAATGTTCATAAGATGAACCTTGTTTCACTGGGTGTGGAAGTTATTCTGGGGTATGTGGCAGTGCTGGTACTGTTTTCTGTCCTGACATATATCCAATATACGGTGAAATACCACAAAGCAAAGAAAAGTGTGAAAAATTATTATGAAGAACTTACACAATTAAGTAAAATCTACGGTCGCGAAGATAAAAAATCTTCAGCCAGAGGAGTTACAGGAGGATATAAAAAATGACAGCATTACTCGAATTAAAACAGCGAATAAAGAATTTATACAGCCAGTATGAGATTTATATCCTGCCTGTCTTACGTTTCGTTCTGGCAATGGTTTATTTCATATGGATCAATACCAATATGGGATATATGAAGCAGATCGATAATATATTTATTGTTCTGATCCTTGCACTGATCTGTTCCATTCTTCCTTCGGGTGTAATGATTTTTGTAGGATTTGCCCTGATGGTCGCACATGGTTATGCACTGGGGATAGAAGTTGCAGGTTTTATGCTTGTGCTGATCCTGTTTATGGCAATTCTCTTCCTGAGATTCAGTTCAGACAATAATTTAGTACTTGTATTTACACCGCTTTCCTTTGGGTTCAGTGTTCCGACGCTTCTTCCTATCGGAAGCGGACTTTTGTGCAATGCGTTTTCTGCACTTCCTGCAGGCTGCGGAGTGATTATTTACTATTTTATTCGTTTTATACGTGTACAGCATAAACTTCTGGAAAACCCGGATGTTGCCATAGCTGACAAATTAAAACTTCTGACAGATGGAATCGTGCAGAACTGGGGAATGTGGATCACAGTGATTGCCTTTATCGCAGTGATTCTGCTGGTGAATCTGATACGTACCCGCTCTTTTGACTATGCATGGAGAATTGCAATTATTGCAGGTGGAGTTGTGTATGTTCTGATGATTATTGCAGGTGGATTTTATTTTAGATTGGATATTGATGTTGTTACGCTGATCATTTATACAGTGATCTCTGTGGTGATAGGATTACTTCTTGAATTCTTTGTATTTGGTGGTGACTATACCCGTACCGAGAGACTGGAATATGAGGATGATGAATATTATTATTATGTAAAAGCAGTGCCGAAAGCCTGTGTCACAACATCTGAAAGAAGTATAAAGAAGATTAACGGAAGTTCTGCAAAGGATGAAAGACCGGCACAGGATAACGTTGTTTCTTATGCGAATCCTATTTTTCATGGTGATGAGAAAGCAGTGACGACAGATGAGGCTGCAGCACCTGTAGAGAGAAAGAAAGATATTGACAGCGTGGATTTTGAGAAGAAACTGGAAGAATCATTAAAAAATCTGTAAAAAGCAGTTTCCGGTAACGATGAGACATACGAGCCAAAATTCCATTGCCGCAGGCAATCTGGAATGAATTTTGGCTACGTTACTGTGAACGGAGTGAACAGTAACACAAAATCCACTGAAAACATTTTCAACGATAAGGTATATAAAAATGATAAGGAAAGGAGAGCCATATGCAGGATTTTTCAGGAAATTTGATAGAGACATTATCAAGACTGGCATTTCCTAAGATTGGGATTATAGATATCATACAGATTGCACTGATCGCTTTTTTTGTATATCAGTTCATGGTATGGATCAAATATACTCATGCATATACACTTCTGAAAGGAATACTGGTCGTTCTCCTCTTCATTCTGATCGCATATATTTTCAGGATGAATACGATTCTGTGGATTTTTTCAAATCTGGCAAGTACACTGATCGTAGGTGTGATCGTTATTTTTCAGCCGGAGCTCAGAAAAGTTCTGGAACAGCTTGGACAAAAGCGAATCATGGCTTCACTGATACCTTTTGATGCAGGTAAAGAGGTGAAGGAAAGATTTACGGATAAAACCATCAGTGAGCTGATCAAAGCATGTTTTGATATGGGAGAAGTTAAGACCGGAGCACTGATCGTAATTGAGCAGAATGAGCTGCTGACCGATTATATAAGAACAGGTATTAATCTGGATGCAATCCTTACCAGTCAGCTTCTGATCAATATATTTGAACATAACACACCACTTCATGACGGAGCTGTTATTGTAAGAGAGAACAGGATTGTGGCTGCAACATGCTATCTTCCACTGTCTGATAATATGGAACTGAGCAAACAGCTTGGAACGCGGCACAGGGCAGGTGTGGGGATCAGTGAGCAGACAGATTCTGTTACGATCATTGTATCAGAGGAAACCGGTCAGGTATCTGTAGCGCAGGGAGGAAAGCTGACCAGAGGTGTAAACAGTGCAAAACTCAGAGAAATCCTGGTCAGAGCGCAGAATAAGCAGGTTGTAGACAACAGCAAACTTCGCCATTTACTGAAAGGAAGAGTGAAGCATGAAGAAGCGAAAAATAACAGATAATATACCTCTGAAAATCATGTCTGTCGCAATAGCTGTTGTGCTATGGCTGATCGTTGTAAACATAGATAATCCGACAGGAACCAATTACTATACGCTCAATGATGTGGAACTGATCAACAAGGAATATGTGGAATCTTCAGATACCATCGGTAAGATGTGTATGCCGGAACAGAACCAGGATTCCATAAAAGTTGCGATCACTGCAACCAAGAAGATCAGAGACAAGATCAAAGTCACAGACATCTCTGCGGTAGCTGATCTTCAGCAGGCGGTAAGCCTGGATACAAATCCGGTTATGGTTCCTATTACCGTTACCTGTTCTGTACCGGGGGTATCTCCCAGTGATATCAAAGTTACTCCTCAGAATCTCAGTGTAAATCTTGATGAAAAAGAGACACAGGAGTTTGTGGTAAATGTCAGCAGAGGTGATACGAAACCGGGCAAAGATTATGAAGTAGGAAGTCTGACTGCCAGTCCGGAGAAAGTAAGGATTACAGGCCCGAAGACGCTGATCAATAAAATAGATAAGGTAAATGCTTCCATTGAACTGGATGGGAATACAGAGGATTTTACACAGGATGTAAACCTTACGATCATTGATAAGAATCAGGAGGTACTTACTGATTCTGAAATGAATTCATTGCGGATTGAGAATAATGCAAAAGTAACAGTGACTGCAAAATTATGGAAAATCCGTCAGGGAGTGCAGATATCTGCAGATTATGTAGGGACACCGGCTGAAGGATATCAGGTTGGGGCTGTGAGAACAGTGCCGGATACGATCAGTGTAGCAGGCAGTGCAGAAGGTCTTGAAAGTCTTGCGGATAATAATAATGTGATCACTATACCGGAAGACAGTATTGATATTTCCGGTGAATCCGAAGATGTGGAGAAAAAAATCAGTCTTACGAATCTTCTGCCGGACAATGTGAAACTTACCAGTGACTCCAGTGAAGATGTATGGGTGACTGTAAGTATTCTTCCGGCCGGAAGCAGAGAGTTTGAATTTCCGACTAAGAATATAGAGGTTAAGAATAAACCGAAAGATCTGCAGGTAACATTTGAGACTGCGCAGATAGAAGTGCGGATCAAATCAGATAACAAAGATCTGGATGATCTGAATAATGACAAAGACATTAAGGCATCTATAGATCTGGATGGCAAAAAAGAAGGAAGTTATGAAGTCCCGGTTGAGATAGTCTTGCCGGATGGTTATGAGACAGTGGAAGATGTGACTACGGAAGTAGTGATTTCATCAGGGACTGCTGTTGATGACAGTAAGGAAAACAAGGAATAAAAGAATTCTCCACTTACAGAAGGGGTAGTAACAATATAAGAGGAACAGTGAAATGGTCAGTAAAAAAGTGACAGTTAAAAATCCCACAGGTCTTCATCTGAGACCTGCGGGGATTTTGTGCAATGAGGCAATGAAATACCAGTCACAGATAACATTTGTCTACGATGGGGGCATGGCAAATGCAAAGAGTGTACTGAGTGTACTTGGTGCATGCGTAAAATGCGGAAATGAGATAGAACTTACCTGTGAAGGTGTTGATGAACAGGAAGCCCTGGATCATCTTGTTACTGCTATTGATAGCGGCCTTGGCGAGTAGAAAGCTGCTGTGCACAAACAGAGTGAACAGTAACCATAAAGTAACATGAATAAAAGAGGAGGAACTTATTGTGAAAAGAAGATTAGTTGCGGTTACATTGAGTCTTATTATGACAATGGCAACTGTCAGTGAAGCAGGTGCTGCTGCATTTACTTCACCTGATACAGCTCCGGCTGTTGCCACACAGACAGATGCAGAAGAAGTAAATGTTACAGAAGAAACTTCTGAAACAGAAGCAGACGCTTTTTCAGATGGAGATGATGGGACAGCAGTACCATCACAGGAACAGACAGACGACGCATTTACAGCGGGAACGGATACGGCTGCTGCATTGCCGGACGAGACGCCGTCAACAGCAGATGCTACGGATGCCGTTGGAGCCGCTGTAGTGAAAGCTGAGGACTGGGTAAGCACAGAGAATGGCTTTAAACTGCGCAAACCTGCAAAAAATCAGGATACAGCAAATACAGATGATCAGAAAGCAGCAACAGCAGCACTACCCGATGAGGAGATGCTGTCTGAGACTGACGGATTCTCAGGAGATCAGACAGAATCATCTGAAACAGCAGTGGCTGAAACAGATACAACAGCTGTGACAGCAGAGGTTACAGCAATGGAAACACCAGCAGCAACGGATACAGTGTCTGTAACAAATGAAGAATTTTATACAGTGGCAGACGGAATTGTAAAGATCAGCACAGAGTATAAAGGGGAAACCCATACAGGATATTATCTGTTTGATGAAGAGGGAATCCTTGTAACTGGACAGGCTGAGGTAAAAGAAAAATCTTCAGCTGATGAAGAACCGACATCAGATGCAGCTCAGTCAGCAGGAGAAGATGCCGCAGGGGAAGAAACAGAAGCCCAGGCAAATCAGTCTTATTTTACAACTGCAGATGAGGCTGTTGTTTATACCGGATGTGAAGGAGAAGCGATAACTCCATATACATCTACAGTAGGCCAGCAGGAGAAGAGTGTATGGAAATGGACAGGAACATATTTCCAGTACTACGATGAGAATGGTAATCTGGAGACAATTGCACAGCTTGAAGCGAAAGCAAAAGCAGCAGGTACATATACCGGATATTTCAAGATCAATGAGGATTATTACTGCCTTGATTCTGAAGGTAAGCCACAGACAGGAGAGATCACCCTCACAGTTAACGGCGAATCAAACCTGTATTATTTTGATCCTGCAAGCAGCGACATTCCCGGAAAAATGTTCCACAATGGATGGCTTCGTTCAGATACCACTAAGGGAGAGCGCTGGCTGTATTTTAAAAAGGGAAATGTTCCGGCAGACATCGGTAAATATTATAAGCGTGGCGTAGTTGCCACAGCTATCCCGGAGAAAGGAACCGGAGATTACTTGCTGGATGCCAATGGATATGTTCTAAAATCAGTGATGAAGAAGGCTCAGAATGGTGCATATTACTGTACCGACAGTAACGGCCAGATTTATAGAAATAAACTTGTAAAATACGGCAATTTCAGATATTATTTTGGCTCAAACGGAAAGCGGGCAACCTGGACAAAGAGATGGGCAAAAGCAGGCGATCATTACTATTACTTTGGAAGTACTCCGGGTCGTGTTGTTGAGAAACATGGCTGGCAGAAACTTGTCAGCACCAGTGGCAAATTCCTTGGCTGGCTGTATTTTGATTCCAAGGGAAATCATTATACGGATAAGTGGACTTCCGCAGGTTATTATTTTAAACCATCAGGAAAGCTTGCAAGCGGTTTGACAGAAATCGATGGAAAGAAATATATATTTGAATCATCTACATCTGCAGAACACAAAGGTAAAGTATATAAGAGCACAATGGTGCGCTATAAAAAGAAATGGTATATCGCATCCTCTAAGGGAAGCCTGTATAAGAGCGGATGGAGAAAATACAGCGGCAATTACTATTATCTTAAAGAATGTGTGGTTCAGACAAATCAGTTTATGAAAAAGAATGGAGTAAACGGTTATCTGGATGCAAACGGTAAATATACAAGAGGATGGGTAATTGTAAGTAATGCTAAAAACCTGGTGAGATATATCGATCCGTCAGGAAACGGATTTGCAAGAAATAAGAGTATGAGAGTTAATGGAATTCTGTATTACTTTGACAGTAACGGATACCGTATCACTGATCTGACAAACAGATACAGAGGACCGTATTCTGTTCAGGTGGACAGAGTAAACGGAGTTATGACTGTTTATGCTGATTCAGCCAGAACAATTCCTGTTAAGACGATCAGGGTATCTGTAGGTTTAGCGGGAACACCAACCCCGACCGGTGACTTTACACTGAGCAGAAGCCTGAGGTGGCAGCCTCTTATGGGACCATCCTGGGGACAGTATGGAACCCATGTAGACCGTGCCGGACAGGGAGGAATCTTTGTTCATTCTGTAGCCTGCGGTCAGGCAAACTCATATAATCTTCCGGCAGGAGAGTACAATAAGCTTGGATCTCCCGCATCACATGGATGTATCAGAACCTGTGTGGCAGATGCGAAGTGGGTTTATGAGAACTGTAATGGCGCACCGATCAGTATTATTGATGGTAAATATAAAGCAGATGATGCAATGAAAGGACCTCTTGGAAAGAAAGCACTGACTCCGTTAAGAGGAGCTGCTAATTTTGATCCTACAGATCCGGCTGTCTGATCCGGATATTTCTGCCAGGATAAATAAACATAATTGCTTATAGAAACGAAATATGCAAAACGGCTGCACAGAGCAAGAAATGTGCAGCCGTTTTTGGGTATATATCAGGGATTATCTTGCGAAAATGTAATATAGTATGTATAATATGTTAACCGAATCAAGTAAGTCCCCTACTTCAATCGCGAAAAGCAATAAGCAGTGGGTGGGGACTTGCTTGTATCAGGAGGAGTGCAAGCTCCTTCTGATAAACTGCGAAGCAGTTATTCGGTGTAGAGCCGCGTAGCGAAGCGGATTGCGAATATCCGCTTGATTAGTATTGTAATAAAATGGACGTTTATTAGAAGACAGGACAGGAGTAGAAAGATGAAAAGAGATTTTTTAAAAATCAGAAAAAGGCTTATTGTTGGTTGTCTGGCAGCTGCGATAGCTGTAGCGCAGCCTGTAAGCTCTGTTTTTGCAAATCCGCATTATGACAGACGTGATACAGTGGCTGAGGAGGAATTTATTTATTCTGCAAGAACTTCCGGTACAGAGTCATCAAGAAAAAAAGTGAACTCCAAAGCATGGAAAAAGATCAACGGTGTCTGCTATAACGGAAGTGGTGAAATCATTCCGGGTGCGATAACCAGAGGCATGGATGTCTCTGAATGGCAGGGCAATATTGACTGGAAACAGGTAAAGAGGTCTGATATAGATTTTGCGTTTGTCCGGATCTCCTATGGCCTGACTCACGAAGATTATACCTATGATGAGAATATGACAAATGCAGAACTTGCCGGAGTACCCACAGGCACCTATGTGTACAGTACAGCCTTATCGACAACTACCGCATTAAAGGAAGCACAGCTTGCCATCAGCAAAATGCAGGGTTACAAGGTTTCCTATCCGGTCGTATATGATCTGGAGTATGCAAAAGCAAGTAAGCTTTCTGCAAAAACAGTCTCAGAGATGGCACTGACCTTCTGCAATGAAGTGCGCAGGGCCGGATATTATCCAATGGTTTACTGCAATACCAACTGGTATGATAATTACATAGACTGGTCCTTATTATCAGGAGTGGATGTATGGATCGCAAGATATGGGGACACGATTCAGGCACCTGATAAGGAACGGTACAATTATACAATATGGCAGTCCACAGACGGTAACCGGGAAAGCGGACTGAATAGTACCAGCGGACTGGTAGCAGGAATTCCTGCAGGCAATGATGTTGATATGGATTTTGGCTATGTGGACTATACAAAGAAAATTACGCCGAGATGGAAATCTCTGCATTCCTATGTTCCGGCAATGAAACCCGATACAGGCAGCAATGATGGAAGCCAGGAACAGACAGGACTTCATCAGGAAAATGGAAAATACTATTATGTCAATGAAAATGGCGAACGTGTGTCAGATCAGTGGGTAACTGTAAATGGAAAGACCTATTATATCAGTTCTGATGGTTATGCTCTGATGGGAATGAAGAAAGTAGACGGGAAATGTTACTGGTTCCATACAAAATCCGGATATATGTTTAAAAACCGCCGCGTGACCAGATCTACCGGCGATATCTACTATTTTGGAAGCGACGGTGTACGTTGCGAGAATGGAATGTACAAAGTCAGGGAAAAAAGTGGGGAGCACACCTATTATTTCCGGAAAAACGGAAAAGCGTATAAGGGATGGCTGACACTGAATGGTAAAAAATACTATTTTTACAAAGGCAGTTCCGCACTTTCCGGTACGCGTGCCGAGAACATTACACTGACCAGTTCCAACAGGATTGTATCTGTGTTTGATGGAAATGGAGTGTGTACCAGACAATATAAAAAGCGGTAAAAAATATTGAAACATATAAAAAGATCCTGCAGCTGTGGCACTGATGGAAATTCTGCAACAGCTTCGGGATCTTTTTATGAAATTGCCGTAATTAAAGCGTATAGATCAGGATACCTGCAATGATGATCAGGTTTCCCATGATTTTTCCTTTCGTGATTTTTTCCTTCAGAATGAAATGAGAGAGAAGCAGGACAAACACATAGGCGGCAGTATCAATGACAGGACCATAGCGCATATCTACTTTTGTATAACACCATGTATTGAGGAGGAGGATCAGCATATATATGGTGTATGAGAGAATCACCCGGAAATTGAGATATTCCCTGATTCGGTTTTCGTATTTGATATTTGCGCTCTGTTTCAGAAGTATCTGTGAAACAGCGGAAAAAAATGTTCCGCTCAACATGATTAAAATAAATGTTCTATTCATATCTCTGCACCGTCCATACTCCAAATAAAACCACCAGAATACCTATGATATTCTGAATGGAAAGATTTTCATGAAAGATCAGCACTGCCCATATCTGCGACCACAGAAGATAAACACTTTTATTGGCATAGGCAGTAGACAAAGAGAATTTCTTGATGACCTGCTGCCAGGTGATGGCGTAGATTCCGCAGTTGGCTACCATCAGGAACAGGAACAGGTAAAGCAGAGGACTGCTGAGACCATGTTTATTATACTGAACAGATGCAGCTTTGGAAAAAACACTTGTCAGTGAAAACAGCAGGATATTCAGATGAAGTTGTATGTAGTCTTTGAGTTTTGACATAATACCTCCGGGCGATAATGGTATTTTACGGATTTCATCCAATAGAGCGTGTCTGAAAGCTGTCGGACAGTAACTATTTTACATAAAAAAGCAGGGAAGTCAAGGTTTGTGCAGCAGGAATCTTGAAAAGAAATGTTGAAAATGATATGATAAAAATGATTGCAAAAAGATGAAAAGAGAAAGGAAAAGCATATGAGCTTATATTCAGTGGTTGTTCCTGTATATAATTCTGAACATACACTGGGAGAACTATATACCCGTTTGGAGAAAGTATTCCGGGAAACTCTTAAAGAAGACTTTGAACTGATCCTGGTAGATGACGGATCAAAGGACAGATCTTATGAGATCATGACGGAACTCAGAGAAAAGGATCACAGGGTACGGATCATACAGATGGCCCGTAACTTCGGACAGCATCCGGCACTTCTGTGTGGATTTGCACATGTAAAAGGAGAGTTTGTGGTAACAATGGATGATGACCTTCAGCATCAGCCGGAGGAACTTCCGAAGATGGTCAGAACCATGCAGGAGAGACCGGATGTGGATGTTATCATTGCAAGCTATGAAGGAAGAAAGCATGGTCCGATACGCAAACTGGGAACGAAATTTTCTGTATGGGCAACTTCAAAGATGCTGGGAAAAGATCCGGATCTTCAGATCACCAGTTACAGGCTGATCCGCAGATTCCTTGTGGATGCCATGGTAAAAACAAATACATATCTTCCACAGATTGGAAACCTTCTGATCAGGAGTTCTAACCGTATTATTAATGTTCCGGTTCAGCATGCAGACAGAGCTTACGGAAAAAGCGGTTATTCCTTTAAGAGACTGCTGAAAGATCTGATTTATGATATCACGACACATACTGCATTTCCCCTTCTGCTGGTGAGAAATATCGGAATTGTCAGTTTCCTGATAAGTGTAGTTCTGTCGGTCTGTTATCTGGTAAGATATTTTACACTGGGCATATCTGTGCAGGGCTGGACTTCGCTGATGCTGGTTATGCTGGCGTTTTTTGGACTGATTTTGTTATCGATCGGAATTATGGGAATCTATTTAATGAATATTCTTAATGAGGCAAAAAAAATGCCCCATTATGTAATACGTCGGGAGGATACGGACGAATAATGAAGGAAATTGGCGGATATTTTCAGCTGGAAGAGATGCCGGGAGAGGAATATTATCCTGACCTGTACAGGGTCAATCTTGGAAGAACCGCACTGCTGTGGCTTTTGAAGAGCCGCAGGTGCAGGAAAATCCTATTACCGTATTTTCTGTGTGGATCAGTGGTGCATACCTGTCAGGAAAATCAGATAGAGACAGAATTTTATCATCTGAATGAGAAACTGGAAGTTCTGTATCCGAAAGAACAGCTTCCGGAAGGGGAATATCTTTATCTGGTTAATTACTATGGTCAGCTGTCTGATTCCCGGATATCAGAGTATAAAAAGATTTACGGAAACATCATAGTGGACCATACCCATGCATTTTTTCAGAAACCATTAAAAGGGATAGATACACTGTATTCCTGCAGAAAATTCTGGGGTGTCAGCGATGGCGCATATCTGTCAACAGATACCAGCCTGACAGAAAATAAGACTGTCGATTATTCTGCAGAGCGTATGAAACATATTCTGGGGCGTTATGAGCATAATGCCGGAACCTACTACAAAGATATGCTGGAAAATGCGGCAAAATATGACGGGATGGAGCTTCGGCAGATGTCAAAGCTTACACAGAATCTTCTGAAAGCTGTGGATTATGACAGAGCAAAGAAAAAAAGGGAAGAAAACTACCGGATTCTCGGAGAACTGCTTCCATCGGAAAGTATATTTAATCAGACTGTGCCGGAGGGACCTTTTGCATATCCGTATTTCCACGCTGATGGAATGAAACTTCGCAGATATCTTGCCGAAAAGAAGATATTTGTGCCGACTTACTGGAAAAATATAATTGAGAACTCTGAGACAAAAAGTCTGGAATATACCTGGGCTGCCAATATTCTTCCGTTGCCCTGCGATCAGCGTTACAGCGTGGAGGATATGAAATATATGGCTTCGGTTGTCAGAGAATGTGAGGAACGGATATGAAACATAAAGTGTTGATTCTGGGAACGCTCGGAGAATTTACAGAGCTGGTAAAGAAAGCAAAAGAGAAAGGTTATGAGACTGTTGTGTGCGACGGATATGCAGATGGTATTGCCAGAACGTATGCAGATAAGGCTTATACCATTCCTGTAACAGACGTAGATGCTATTGCCCTGATGTGCAGAGAAGAAGGTGTGGACGGGATCATCACATCATTTTCAGATCTGCTCCTGGAGTGTATGGTTAAAATTGCAGATAAAGCAGGACTGCCCTGTTATCTGAAACCGGAACAGCTTTCCTGGTACAGGGATAAATCGGCATGCCGGGATGTTCTGGACAAGCTTGGACTGCCGGCACCGGGATTTCGGAAAATATCTGTGGAACTGCTGAAACAGGGATCAGAAGAAGAAATACAACAGAGTATTGCAAATCTGCAGTATCCTCTGATCAGTAAACCTCTGGATAAATATGGTTCAAGAGGAATCTTTATTATTCATCATTCAGATGAAGTCAGAAAAAAAGCCCTGCAGACAGCGGAATATACGGACTGTCAGGAAATTCTGGTTGAGGAATACAATGACGGTTATGAGTTTAACATGATGACATGGGTAATGGATGGGAAAGTCAATGTGATCAGTATTGCAGATCGTGAGAAAACGGAAATGGAAGAGGGAATGCTTCCGCTCAGCACACGAAATGTTTATCCATCCCGTTTCCTGGCGGAGGTCGAAAAAAGTGCCACAGATATTCTGCAGAATTATATCCGCTATACCGGACAGACGGAAGGTGCATTATCCATGCAGTTTTTCTGGAAACCTGGCAGGGGCATTCAGGTATGTGAGATTGCAGGACGTTTCTTTGGATATGAACATGAGCTGACAGATATGGTTTATGGATTTCAGACAGAGGAACTGCTGCTGGATTATCTTTATGAAAAAGACCGGATAAAGGAGATGTTTCACTGTCATGATATTCATCATCCGGTAAAATATGGGGCTGTACTGTATTTTCAGGGACGACAGCTTCAGATTGCAGATCAGACGGCAGCCTGTGAGCTTGCAAAAGAAAAATGCGTTGTAAAACCCTGGATTTTTTATAAAGAAGGCGAACGTGTGATAGAATATGGGCCGAATCCATATCTTGCATTGTATTATATAGAAACAGAAAACCGCAGGCAGCTGGAGCTGGAGACTGAGAAATTTTTCAGTGAGATGAGTATCCGGGATCCGGAGGGAAGAGAAGTTGCCTACAGAAATAAGATACCGGAATATGAGAAGGAAAAGAAAACAGATGATTGATTTTAACAGACCTGCTTTTACAGGCAGGGAATTTGATTACATACGTGATGCGGTACAGAGAGGAATGCTCTGTGGGGATGGAGAATATACGAAAAGATGTTCTCAGTGGATGATGGATAAATTTCATGTAAATCATGTAATGCTTACCACATCCTGTACCCATGCTCTGGAGATGGCAGCCCATCTTTGCGACATTAAGCCCGGTGATGAGGTGATCATGCCGTCCTATACATTTGTTTCAACCGCAGATGCCTTTGTATTAAAGGGAGCAAAGATTGTATTTGTTGATATCAGACCGGATACAATGAATATTGATGAGAAACTGATCGAGGCGGCAGCGACTGAGAAAACAAAAGTGATCGTCCCGGTCCACTATGCAGGGGTTGCCTGTGAGATGGATACCATTATGGAGATTGCAAAAAAATACAATCTGAAGGTTGTTGAAGACGCTGCGCAGGGAGTAGATGCCTGTTATAAGGGAAAAGCTCTTGGTACCATTGGAGATTTTGGGTGTTACAGTTTCCATGAGACAAAGAACTATACTATGGGAGAGGGCGGTGCAATCCTTTTTAACAGGGATGAATATGTGGAGAAGGCAGAGATCCTGAGAGAAAAGGGAACTGACAGAAGTAAGTTTTTCCGCGGACAGGTTGACAAGTATCGCTGGATGGATTATGGTTCTTCCTATCTTCCAAGTGAACTGAATGCAGCATATCTTTATGCACAGCTGGAAGCAAGAAATCAGATCTTTGCCAAAAGAATGGAGATATACAATTATTATCATAAAAATCTGGCTCATCTTGCACAGGAAGGTAAGATCGAACAGCCTTATGTGCCGGAGGAATGCAGCCACAATGCCCATATGTATTATATCAAGGTGCGTGATATACAGGTAAGAACCCGGCTGATTGCTTACCTTCGGGAAAAAGGAATCTGCAGCGTATTTCATTACGTGCCTCTTCATTCTGCACCTGCGGGACAGAAATTTGGAAGATTTTCAGGGGAAGATGTTTATACTACAAAGGAAAGTGAACGTCTGTTGAGACTGCCGATGTTTTATAATCTGGATATGGAGGATGTGAAGTATATCACAGATACCATAGCTTCTTTTGACGGATTCTGATAATCGTGTGCCGCAAGTCTGTTTCAGGAATCAACTTGTCGGCACATCGGACGGAAAACAGAGACATATATTAAGAGGAAATATTATGAAAAAATGGAAACATTTATTAAAGGCTGTTATGGCTGCGGGAGTCATTGCAATGACTGCTGTTCAGATCTGCGCTGCTGCGGAAGGAACTGCGCAGGCTGCTGCTTCAGATGTTACACCCGTATCCATTTCAACTAATGAGATTGCAGGCTGGCCTGCAGGTCCTGAGATCACATCTGAGACAGGGGTACTGATGGATGCAGACAGCGGAACTCTTCTGTACAGCAAGGGCGGAGATGAAATCCGTTATCCGGCAAGTATTACCAAAATCATGACACTGCTTCTGGCGGTGGAGAACTGTTCCCTGAAAGAAGATGTTGTATTTACGGAAACAGGAACACGTGATATCAGTTGGGATTCCGGCAATATTGGAATGCAGGTGGGAGAAGTGATGAGCATGAGAGCATGCCTTTATGCACTTGTGATCCGCTCTGCAAACGAGGTCGCAGCCCAGATTGCAGAACATGTAGGCGGCACAGAGCAGCATTTTGTAGATATGATGAATGAACGTGCGGCTCAGATCGGATGCACGAATACACATTTTGTAAATGCCAGTGGTCTTCCGGATCCTGACCACTATTCTACTGCACATGACATGGCGTTGATCATGCGGGAAGGTCTGAAGAATAAAAAATTCCGCAGGATCATCGGCGCTACAGATTATACGATCAAACCTACGAACATGAACAGTGAGTCAAGGGTACTGCATACGCATCATCCGATGCTTGCCCCGGAGAGCAGCTATCATTATGATGGCTGTATTGGCGGCAAGACAGGATATACCAGTGAGGCCGGAAACACTCTTGTGACAGCAGCAGAGAAGAATGGAACTACCTATATTACAGTGACAATGAAGGCGGCAGACCTTGCAGTTGCCAGTACGGATTCCACAGCACTGTTCAACTATGGTTATCAGAATTTCACAAAAGCACAGGTAAATGGTGGAGAAGTATCAGTTCCAAACGGAGTGACTGTGGATAACCTGACTGTTCAGGAAAATTCACAGAATGGAAATACAGTAGATGATTACTATTATAATGATTATCTTTTGGGAAGCGTTGAAGTTCCGGAAGCTACACCTACACCGGAACCTGCAGCGGATGCCCTTTCTGATACATCCGGAGGAAATACGGATCAAAATGAGAAATCAGATACTGTCGGAGAAGAAAAAACTTCTGCGGGGATGCCGGAACTGCGAAAAATACTTCTGATCATAGGAGCGGCAATGCTTCTTCTTATTATCATTCTGAGCATTGCACTTGCAAAAAAGGAAAAAAGATATTATGGCTAAGTCTGCATATCATGTGGATTTATGCGAACAGATATAACAGAAACACAGAGAAAGCTAAAGAAAAGAGGAAAATAAAATGGGAAAAATCAAAGTTACAGAATGTGGTGGAATTAAGGGATTAAAAGTGGTAGAACCTACAGTTTTCGGAGATGCCAGAGGATATTTCATGGAAACCTACAATTACAATGATTTCAAAGAAGCAGGAATTGATGTCGAATTTGTACAGGATAATCAGTCAAGCTCACATAAGGGTGTACTTCGCGGACTCCATTTCCAGATCAATTACCCACAGGATAAACTGGTACGTGTTGTAAATGGTGAGGTATTTGATGTGGCGGTAGATCTTCGTGAAGGCTCAGAAACATATGGAAAATGGTTTGGAGTCGTACTTTCTGCTGAAAACAAGAAACAGTTCTTCATTCCGAAAGGATTTGCACATGGTTTTCTTGTACTTTCCGAGCATGCGGAATTCGTTTACAAATGCTCTGATTTCTATCATCCAAATGATGAGGGCGGCCTGATCTGGAACGATCCGGATATCGGAGTTGAATGGCCGATTCCGGAAGGAATGGAATTAAGCTTTTCTGACAAAGATACCAAATGGGGAAGCTTTAAAGAGTACCGTAAATAGGAGAATGAGCGATTGAATACAATTTTTTCTTTACCGATGGATATTTATAAGAACAGACGGCTTGTTGCAAAGCTTGCAAAGAATGATTTCAAAACAAGATATGCAGGTTCTTATCTGGGAATTGTGTGGGCGTTTATCCAGCCTGTGATCACGATCCTGGTATACTGGTTTGTATTCTCTGTAGGTTTTCGTTCCGGAACAGGGGATCTGGGAGTTCCTTTTGTTCTTTATCTGGTAGCAGGTATTGTGCCATGGTTCTTTTTCCAGGATGCGCTGATGGGGGGGACAAATTCTCTGCTGGAATACAATTATCTGGTAAAAAAAGTCGTTTTTAATATCAGTGTGCTTCCGGTAGTCAAGATCATTTCTGCCATGTTTGTGCATGCATTCTTTGTGTTGTTTACGATCATCCTGTATGCAGCGTATGGGAAATTTCCTGATTTCTATTATCTGCAGATTATTTATTACAGTGTATGTGTGTTCATTCTGGTATTGGGCTTATCCTATGCCACAAGTGCAATCGTTATTTTTTTCAGAGATCTGACCCAGATCATCAACATTGTGCTTCAGGTAGGAGTCTGGCTGACTCCGATCATGTGGATCGTTGAGGCTTCACCTCTGATGGGACATCCTGTGATCATGAAGATCCTGAAACTGAATCCGATGTATTATATTGTTTCCGGATACAGAGATACATTCCTGATGAAAACCTGGTTCTGGGAACATGCAGGATGGACGGTCTATTTCTGGATATTTACAATTCTGTGTTTCCTGTTCGGAAGCTGGGTATTTAAACGTCTGCGCATTCATTTTGCAGATGTATTGTAACTAGTACAGCGAATATTAATATAGCAGAAACTTAATTTTCGCTGTACTGGTAAGCGTGAAATAAGTCAGAGGAAGATGAAAAACACAGGAACATAACAGAAAGGAAATCACGTGGAGAACAAGAAAGTAATTCAGGTGAAGGATCTCACCAAAATGTATAAATTATATGATAAGCCTTCGGACAGACTGAAAGAAGCGCTGGGGCTTACCAGAAAGAAACTTTATAAAGAGCATTATGCACTTCATGATGTAAATTTTGATATTTATGAAGGAGAATGCGTGGGAATTATCGGAACCAACGGTTCCGGTAAATCCACGATCTTAAAGATCATCACCGGTGTCCTGACTCCCACAGCAGGGGAAGTAAAGGTAGACGGACGAATTTCCGCGCTGCTGGAACTGGGAGCCGGATTTAACATGGAATATTCAGGTCTTGAGAATGTATACCTGAATGGAACCATGATCGGTTTTTCAAAAGAAGAGATTGATGCCAGACTGAATGATATTCTGGAATTTGCGGACATTGGAGACTTTATCCACCAGCCTGTAAAGACTTATTCCAGCGGTATGTTCGTGCGTCTGGCTTTTGCTGTTGCGATCAATATTGATCCGGAGATCCTGGTGGTAGATGAGGCGTTGTCTGTGGGCGACGTGTTCTTTCAGGCAAAATGTTATCACAAGTTTGAGGAATTTAAGAAACAGGGAAAGACGATCCTGTTTGTAAGTCATGATCTTGGAAGCGTTTCCAAGTATTGTGACAGAGTTATTCTTTTGAACAAAGGGGTAAAGATGGATGAAGGTTCACCAAAGCAGATGGTCGACCTGTACAAACAGCTTCTGGTAGGACAGAATCCTGTAAAACAGAATGAATCTGACAGTACAGAGCAGATTGTGGCAGAGGACAGTGAAGGACTGGGAGATTTTCAGGTAAATCCCAATATGCTGGAATATGGAAGTCGTATTGCTGAGATCACAGATTTCAGAGTCATTGATGATAAAGGAAGATGTTCCAATACTGTTGAAAAGGGAAGCTGCTTCAAAATTCGTATGAAAGTCCGGTTTAATGAAGAGATTCAGGAGCCGATCATGGCATACACATTTAAAAATATTCAGGGTACGGAAATCACAGGTACCAATACCATGTATGAAAATGCAAAGATAGAACACTCCGGAAAAGGGGATATATGTACTGTAACATTTACACAGAACATGAACCTTCAGGGCGGTGAGTATCTCCTGTCATTTGGATGTACAGGGTATAAAAACGGAGATTTTACGGTATTCCACAGACTTTATGACGCATGTAACATAACAGTTATTTCCAGTAAAAATACAGTTGGATTCTATGATATGGATTCAAAGGTGGAAGTACGGTGCGAAGAACAGGTCTGAGAAAGTTATGATGACAAATATCAGTGCGAAAAAATAATCAGCGCGAGGACTATATATGGAAGAAAAAATCGGGAAAGTAATTCTGGATACCACGTGCTATCCGGGAAAAGATCTATACAGTGATGGTGCGATAGAGGATGAAATGCTTGCAATTTCCAGAGATTTTGCACCGGAAGAATTTAACAGAGTGATCAGTGAGAGAAAGAGCTGGCCAATTCTTTATCATTTTTCTCATATCAGGGAGAATATTCTGAGCTGGATTCCCTTTACAGGAGAAGAGAAGGTTCTGGAGATTGGTTCCGGATGTGGTGCTGTGACAGGAGCTCTCTGTGAAAGGGCGAAGGAAGTTACCTGCATCGAGCTTTCTATGAAAAGAAGTAAGATCAATGCATACAGACATCAGGATCAGGATAATCTTAAGATCCTTGTGGGAAATTTTCAGGAGATCGAGAAAAACCTTACTGAGAAATACGACTATATCACTTTGATCGGTGTATTTGAGTATGGAGAATCCTATATCCGGAGTGAGAATCCCTATGTGGACTTTCTCAGGATCATATCAAAGCATCTGAAGCCGGATGGAAAGATCATTCTGGCCATTGAGAACAGACTGGGACTGAAATACTGGGCCGGATGTACAGAGGACCATTTTGGAACTTTATTCGAAGGAATCCAGGGATACCCCAAAACAAAAGGGGTTAAAACTTTTTCAAGAAAAGAATTTAATGGAATTTTGAAGGAGGCAGGAAACTTAAAAGCCGACTGGTATTATCCATATCCGGATTACAAATTTCCAATGACTATTCATTCAGACAGACATCTCCCTGCAAGCGGAGAGCTGCATATGAGGGACTACAATTTTGACAGACTCCGTCTGGACCTGTTTCAGGAATCTCAGGTGTATAATACACTTTTGAGCAATGATCTTTACCCGCAGTTTGCCAATTCCTTTCTTCTTGTGATCGGAAAAGAACAGCCACAGACAGCACCGGTTTATGTGAAGTTTTCCAATGAGAGAGATCAAAAGCTCTCCATTTATACGGAAATCAGTGAAGCAACAGATGGGCAGCTGACTGTGAAGAAAGTACCGTCGCAGAAGAAAGCGGCAGCTCATGTACGGAATCTGGGAACTATCTGCGAAGAACTGACCGGAATGTATAAAGAAGAGGAAATTGAAGTAAACCGCTGCCGGATCAAAGGTGACTGTGCGCAGCTGGAATATCTGACAGGTATCACCCTGGAAGATAAGCTGGATCATCTTCTGGAAGAAGGCAGAACAGAGGAACTGGAGAAATTATTCTTCTCTTATATAAAGAAAGTAAAGAATATTCACGAGAAGAAACCCTTTGAGAAAACACCGGAATTTGTAAGGGTATTTGGAAATGTAAACCTGCGTTCTGATCTGAAATGTACAGAAATATCCAATATTGATTTTGTTCCTGCAAATATTATCCTCTCTGAGAATAAAGTATCTGTGATTGACTATGAGTGGACCTTTACATTTCCTGTACCTTCACAGTTTCTGGTTTACAGGATGATCTTTTATTATCTGGAACTGAATGACAAACGGGGAATACTTAAAGAACGGGATTTCTATGAGAAAGCAGGAATCCTGCCTGAAGATATAGAAGTTTATGTGGAGATGGAACATAATTTCCAGCAGTATATTCTGGGTGAGCATACAGCAATGAGAAATATGTATGCCCAGATCTCTCCGGGCCGGGTGGAAGTAGAAGATTATTACAGAGAAAAGAAACAGGAATCTCTGGAAATGCTTCAGATTTTCTGGGATAACGGAAAGAGCTTTAATGAGGCTGATTCTGTGAGATATCTGTTCAGAAACGGGAAAATTCAGACGGAGTTTGAACTTCCGGAGAATACCACAATGCTTCGCCTTGACCCGGGCGAAATGTCCAAGGGACTTAAAATTGTAAAGCTGACATGGGAAGATGAAAGTCAGGTAAAGTTTCACACAGATGGCTGTGAAGTGTCCTCCGGAGAATTCTATTTCGGCGGTGACGATCCGCAGATCATAGTAGATTCTGTTCCTGAGAACAGAAAGTCCATAAAGATTGAAATGGAGATCCTGGACCGGCAAACCACAGAAAAGAAATTCTGGAAAGTATACGCAGAGCAGAAAAGGGCAATGGAGCAGATGAGTCAGGAGCTTGCGCAGAAGAAAGCTCTGGTCGATCAGGTGGAAGGCAGTAAGGCATGGAAAGTGTATCGTGCCATCAAAAGGGTTTAGTTATGGGAAATATACTTTGGAGTGTAGATAAAAAAATATACAGTGACAAAGAAGATCATACTCTGGCCATTACCGGATGGGCGATAACCAGAGATCAGTCAGAATGTGATTTCATTCTTTATGGCTCGGGAAAGGAACTCTCCGTTCCTGAACCTTCACGTTGTGAAAGAGCGGATGTTGCCAAAGATTTAAAAGAAACAAAAGATATAAAAGAAGTGGGAAATGTCGGATTCACAGTAAAGATACCGGAAATTATAAAACTTGCAGAAGAACATGAGAAACTGCAGCTTGCGCTGAGAGCGGGAGATGAAAAAGAAATCATCTGGGAAGCCACAGCTGCAGAAGTGAAGGACTTTTGTGAGGAAAGTCTTATTGAATATCATATTGATGAGGAACAGATCACACAGGAGAGTATCCTGACAGTCAGAGGCTGGGTTGTAAACCAGCTGGAGCCGGATGAGATATTTGTACAGGGTACAGATGGGAAGGTTCTGGAATGTACGATCACCAGACAAAGACGTCCGGACGTGGAAGAGGCAAAGGGGATTTCCGAAGAAGAGAAAAGAAATCTGGGATTCAGTATTACTGTCAATCTGGAGAATACAAACGATCAGAATATCTGCATCTGTTTCAGGGGAAAAGATGTACAGAAAATTTATACTGTAAATGTAAAAAAAATAAAACGGGAAAATACCGGACTGTATCAGCAGATGAAACTGCTGTCTCTGAAGAACAGGCAGAAGAATCAGGAATATATAAAGAAAAACGGTATTGGAAGATTTATCCGTTATGTGAGAAATTCCCAGCTTAAGGACGGAGATCAGGATTATGAAGACTGGCTGAAAGATCATGTCGCATTCCGAAAGGAATTAAAAAGACAGAGAAATGCTGTTTTTTCTTATTCACCGCTGATCAGTATTGTGATGGTGGTGACGGATACAGATGAACAAAGGTTAAAAAGTGTGATCGATGCTTATACAGAACAGACCTATGGTAACTGGCAGCTGTGTCTTGCAGATGCATGTGAGGGAGAGGAAACAGGAGAGTTTCTGCGGAAAAAATATAAAAAAGAGACCCGCCTTTCCTACAAGAAGGTTACGGAAAACAACGGCATTTCGGGAAATCTTAATGCATCTCTGAAACTTGCAATGGGAGAGTATGTTCTGTTTGCCGGTCAGGAGATCATACCTGAACCTGATGCACTTTTTCAGATGGTCAAAGCGATCACAGAGAAAAAAGCGGATATGATCTATACAGATGAAGATGAGATCAGCGCAGACGGAAAACATTATTCTGAGCCGGAATTCAAGCCGGATTTCAATCTGTTCAGATTAAGGGAAAATAATTATATCGGACAGTTCTGGGCAATCCGGAAGGAAATTCTGGAACAGGCCGGAAAGTTTGATCCGGAATATGATGGTGCACAGGATTATGATATGCTCTTAAGATGCAGTGAGCAGGCAGAGAATATTGTGCATATTCCAAAGATCCTCTGTCATTCCATGAAAGCAGAGAACCTGATCACAGAAGAACAGGAGAAGAAAAACTGGGAAGCAGGCAGAAAGGCACTGGAGGAGCATTACCGCAGGGCAGAGGTTTCTGCAACAGCGGAACTTGCAGACAAGAAGGGATGGTACAGAAGCCATCTGACTATTTCCGGCGAACCGATGATTTCTGTGATCATTCCAAGTAAAGATCACATTAATGATCTGGAACTGTGTATTTCATCCATAGAAGAGAAGACAACATGGAAGAATTACGAGATCATTATTGTTGAGAACAACAGTGTGGAAAAAGAAACCTTTGTATACTATGAGACACTGAAAAACAGATACCCAAATGTAAGGATCCTTACATGGAAAAAAGAATTCAATTATTCTGCGATCAATAATTTTGCAGTAAGAGAGGCACGGGGAGAGTATCTGCTGTTTCTTAACAATGATGTGGAGATTATTACAGAGAGCTGGCTTGAAGAAATGCTTCAGCTTTGTCAGCAAAAAGACGTGGGAATGGCCGGTGCGAAACTGTATTATCCGGATGATACCATTCAGCATGCAGGAGTGGTAGTTGGTCTTGGTGGAGTTGCTGCCCATGTATTATGTAAACTTCCCCGGGATGCGGAAGGATATATGGGACGTCTGCGCTGTGTGCAGGAGATAAGTGCAGTCACTGCCGCCTGCATGATGGTAAAGACTTCTGTTTTTAAAGCAGTTGGAGGATTTGACGAGGAGCTGAAGGTTGCATTTAATGATATTGACCTCTGTATGAAAGTGAGAAAATATGGAGTGAAAATTGTATTCACACCGTATGCAGAACTGTATCATTATGAATCCAAATCCAGAGGAATGGAAGATACACCGGAGAAACAGCTGCGTTTTTCCAGAGAAGTAAACTGTTTCCGGAGAAAATGGGAAAGAGAGCTCCTGAAAGGAGATCCTTATTATAATCCCAATCTGACATTAAACAACACAGACTGTTCTCTGAGAAAACAGGAGAAGAACGGAGATTAACATGCCTAAGGAAATATTTGAAGTAGTAAGAGAAAGATTTCATTTATCAGACAGGACACAGTATATTGTGCAGGGACACTGGCCGAAAGATGCGGTGATGGAGGCATATCTGGATCAGCACAAACTGAAGGTGTCTGTGAAAGAAAATGAAAATGTAAGTGCACTGGAACGTTTTAAAGATCCGGAGAAAATGCAGGGAATACAGATTACGGCAACTGTTCAGATACCGGAAAATCTGGAGGGGTATCATAAGCTTGTGATCTATGAGAAGTTTCCGGATAAAAAACATGTCTGGTTTTCCATCACTGCCGGTGAACTGGATAAAAAAAGAGATAAACCGCAGGTATATTTTGAAGAAGAGAGTGCAGAACAGGGAACTGTACGGATCAGAGGGTGGGCCATTGCACCCAAGCCTGTGACTGTCCGTATCTTTGATGCGGATAAAAAGCCGGTTGCCGCTGAAATCCAGAGAACAGACAGGGTGGATGTCAACCAGCTGTTTGAAGAAGCACAGGATCCGGGAAAGACAGGATTCTTTTCTGAGATCACCAACGTTTCGGGAAAATGCCTGTATGTAGTGTTTTATGCAGGCGAGAAGAAAACTGTACATGTGGTTCCTCTGAGAAAAGCTGATATTCTGGCAAAGAAATTAGACAAATATGTAGAAAAAGGAATCCGCTACTGGAAATCTCAGGGTGCGGCGGCTCTTGCTGAGAAGGTAGTGACAAAGGTTAAAAATGTGCGTCAGGGACCGCCATCCTATCAGAAATGGATCAGACATCATCTGCCGGACAGGAACGAACTGGAGAAACAGAAGAAAACATCCTTTGGATACAGACCCAAGCTTTCTTTTGTAGTACCGCTGTATAAGACACCGGAGAAATATCTCAGAAGACTGACAGAATCATTTCAGGAACAGACTTATTCAAACTGGGAACTTTGTTTCTCTGACGGAAGCGGCGCACAGTCACCGCTGACGGAATTGTTAAAAGAACTGACAGCGAAGGATAACAGAATTAAATACGTTTCTCATGAGGAGCCGCTTCAGATTTCAGAGAATACCAACAGTGCCATTGAAATTGCAACAGGTGATTTCATTGCCTTTGCAGACCATGATGATGAGCTGACGCCGAATGCATTATTTGAATGTGTGAAAGCAATAAATGAGAAACCGCAGACACTGGTGATCTACACAGATGAAGATAAGATGTCTATGGATGGACATAAATTCTTTCAGCCGCATTTTAAACCGGACTATAATCCGGATCTGCTGTGCACGGTCAATTATATCTGCCATCTGTTTGTGGTATCACGAAAAGTAATTGAAAAAGTTGGCGGGCTGCGAAGTGAGTTTGACGGTGCACAGGATTATGATTTTGTGTTACGCTGTGTGGAAGCAGTAAAGGATGAAGAAATCTGTCATATTCCCAAAATCCTGTATCACTGGCGTTGCCATGAGGACTCCACAGCAGAGAATCCCGAGAGCAAGCTTTATGCCTTTGAAGCCGGAAGACGTGCAGTACAGGCTCACTATGAGAGAACAGGAATCCACGCAGAGGTTTTTAAGGGTGAATATCTGGGGCTGTACAGAACGAAGTTTATCAGAGATCATGATCCACTGATTTCTATTATTATTCCGAATAAAGACCATATTGATGATCTGAAGAGATGTATGGAATCCATTGAACAGAAATCTACGTACAAAAATTATGAGTACATTATTGTAGAGAATAACAGTACAGATTCTGCTACTTTTGAATATTACAAAAAACTGGAGGCAGAGAATCCGAAGGTCCGCATGGTATACTGGGACGGAGTCTTTAACTATTCTGCCATTAATAACTATGGTGCATCTTTTGCAAAGGGTGAGTATCTGCTTCTGCTTAACAATGATACAGAGATCATTAATCCGGACTGTCTGGAAGAACTCCTGGGTTATTGCATGCGTAAAGATGTAGGTGCAGTGGGTGCAAGACTTTATTATGAGGATGATACGATCCAGCATGCAGGTGTTGTGATCGGTTTTGGCGGAATTGCAGGACACTGTTTTGTCCAGCAGAAGAGAGGTACCACCGGATATTGTCACAGAATTATCTGTGCACAGGATTACAGTGCGGTTACAGCTGCCTGCATGATGGTGAAGAAATCTGCATTTGATGCAGTGGGAGGACTTTCAGAGGAACTGGCTGTTGCATTTAATGATATTGATTTCTGCATGAAGCTGAGAAAGGCGGGATATCTGATCGTGTATAATCCATATGCGGAATTATACCATTATGAATCCAAATCCAGAGGTCTTGAGGATACTCCGGAAAAAGTGGCACGATTTAACAAAGAAATTGCCACCTTTGAGAAAAAATGGCCGGAGATCCTGAAGAACGGAGATCCTTATTATAACCCCAATCTCACTCTGAAGAGCCAGGACTTTTCTCTGAAAAGAATCTGAAGATGAAATTGCTATAAAATGAATGTGAAAGAAGATATGTTAAAGAAAAAGAAAGAGATCAATGAAAAAACAGAAATTTTCATTTTTGTATTTCTGGCGTTTATCCTGCTGACAACCTGGGCGATGACACAGCCTTTTAATTCAGGGCCGGATGAACAGATGAGATATTATGTTGCAGATTACATTTATAAACATCATGGAGCTCTTCCGGGGGGAGATGATCCGGCTGTCAGGAATAAAGTGTGGGGAATTTCCTATGCATATTATCCGGTTGTATCTTATATGGTGTCTGCATTATTTATGAGAATATCCCGGCTTTTTGCAGATCCGGGATACTCCATGTTCAAAATTGCACGTATGGCAGATGTACTGTTTGTCACAGGTGCAGTGTATTTTGTTGTAAAAGCTTCGGGCAAACTGTTTCCGAAAGAAAAATATTCCAGAGAAGTTAGATGGCTGTTTGCAGCACTGGCAGGATTTATGCCGCAGGCAATCTTTATGGGAACTTATGTGAATACAGACTCACTGGCACTGCTGGCAGCAGCCATGATCTTGTATGCATGGGTCTCTTATCTGAGAGAAGACTGGACATGGAAAAACTGTATACTCCTTGCAGTGGGAATGGCCGTATGTGCATTGTCTTATTATAATGCATACGGTTGGATACTCTGCAGTTTTTTCTTCTTCTGTTTTACGGTATTACTCTGCAGAGAAGAAGCTTTTTCACAGAGAGTTCGTTTCCTTTTCAGCAGAGGAGCAGTGATCGCAGCAGTTACTTTAGTTCTCTGCGGCTGGTGGTTCATCCGTAACGCAGTTTTGTATAACGGAGATTTCCTGGGAAGGAAATCCTGTGCGGAATGTGCGGAAAAATATGCTCAGAATGATTACAGACCGTCACTGTATCCGACTCCTGCAAAGCTGGGATGGAACTGGAAAGATATTATCCTTTATCAGGATCCGGGCTGGTATCATAACTGGATTCTGACAGTGTGTGTAAGTTTCATCGGTACTTTTGGACAGATGGAAATTTATATGCCATATACGGTCAGCAAACTGTATATGCTGTTCTTTGCTGTTGGGATCATCAGTGTATTTTTTGTAAAAGAGACATTTGATCTGAGAAAAAAAATGTATGTTGCACAGCGGAAAGCAGTTGGAAATGACAGATGGAAGATTAAAACAAAGGTGATATCCCGAGAGTGGAATAAAGAAGGTATTTTCCATTTGATGATGGTATTTCTGATTATGATTCCGGTATTTCTGTTTCTGTATTATGTTTATTACAGTGATAATCAGCCACAGGGAAGATATCTTATGCCTGCATTATATCCTCTGATGTACTTTGTTACGCTGGGCTGGAATAATATTCTGACAAAAACAGTGAAAAATGAAAAGGTGCGGAGTCTGATATACAGAGTACTGACTGTACTGCTGGTGATTTCGCCATTTGCCTGCTGGGCATTTTTAATCTTGCCTTAAAAGAAATAAAGGGACTGCCGCATGAAAAGCTTTTGCGGAAGTCCCTTAAATTTATCTATTTTATCTATCAAAGAAATGGTTACTGTCTGGTATTCAGAAGCAGGCTTCAGGATTTGATCACTTTGATCATCAGGAACAGGAAAAACAGCAGGAATGCTGCCCCGATCGCCCCGATGATATAATAAGGAGCAGTTGTATGGGAAGCAGAATATGCCTGTGCTGCCTCCATATTCTTCTGACCGGTTACTGCGGCATCATTTGTCTGCTGCTCTGCGTCTTCCAGAATCGCAGTTCCTACAGGAGTTCCTCCAAAGTAATACTGGCGTGTGATCTGTCCGTCAGAAGAAGTATCTTCTGTGGTCAGATTATCTTCTGTGGCACCGTTTGGTGCAATGACTGTACCACCGGAAAGACGGTTAAAATCATTGTCTGCGATGGTAAGGGGTGCAAAATTGTCAAAACCATAATTGAGAAGCGCGATCGCTTCATTATTGGTAACACCGGATGCGCCATTTAATACAATGCATACCAGCTTCATGTTATTTTTGGAAGCTTCACATACCAGGGTACTTCCGGAAGCTTCTGTGTACCCTTCCTTACCGCCGATACAGGGTTTATAATAACCGTCGCTGGTGCTGTTTATCATGGTAAAATTGTTTGTGAGTACACGTTCACCGCCGGAAACATTTGTTGCCGGAAGTGTATAGGAAGTAGTTGCTGCAATGGTGCGGAAAGTGTCATTTGCCATAGCTGCTTCCATGATCAGAGCCATATCATGGGCGGTGATATGCTGGTTCTCATCAGGAAGACCGGTAGGATTGGTAAAGACAGTATTGGTGCAGCCAAGCTCCTGTGCCCGGGTATTCATTGTCTGTACAAAAGCATCCACAGAACCTCCCACATGTTCAGCTACCTGCAGTGCGATATCATTGGCAGAGGCAACCATGATGGCATATAAACATTGTTCCATGGTGAAAACCTCATCTAACTGTGAGGAAATATTGGCTCCTCCGTCAGTAACACCGGAAACACCGGTTGCAGTCATGGTTACCTGTTCATCCAGACTGCTGTTCTCAAGAGCAACCAGGCAGGTCATAATCTTGACTGCGCTTGCAGGGTAAAGAGGCTGATCTGCATTTTTGGAATACAGGACTGTGTTTGTGGAAGTTTCCATTACAATTGCCGCGGCAGACGAAATATCGGAAGCCTGGGGCCATCCGTCGATACCGTTGGTGACTACGACAGACGGATCTGCTGTCTGTGCGGCGGCGTCTGTATTCTGAGCTGTTTCTTCAGCAGCAGATACCGGAAACTGTGAAAACATGGTGACAGCACCAAGTCCCAGAGCCATCAGGGCTGCAGTGATTCTTTTTTTCTTTATCATCATGGTATATAATACTCCTGTGTATAAAAATATTGAAAAGTTACTGTTCATTGTAAGTGAACAGTAACCATAAAAACAATAACAGTATAACACATTTCTCTCCTTTCTTGCAAAAAATATCATACAATGTTAAAATAAAAAATCATAGTAAAAATCGAGGTTATCATATGAGTAAAAAACCATCTGCAGGAGGAAAAATCCAGTGGACGAAAATGTTCAGGAAGCTTTCCCCCTATACGATCCGGAAAGGGTTCCGCTACATGAAGCATTATGGACCAAAGGAATTCTGGATCAGGCTGCATGAACGTTTTGAACCGGAAGAAGTACCATATGGTCCATGGTACCGGGCTTACATTCCGACGGAGGAAACACTGGAAACACAGAGGAAACAGAAATTTGATTATTCACCGCTGATCAGCATTGCAGTTCCGGCTTATCAGACACCTGTAGAATTTTTGAGACAGATGATAGAATCACTGATCGTTCAGACCTATTCAAACTGGGAGCTGTGTATCGTAAATGCAAGTCCTGACAATGAGGAGATGCAGAAAGTACTGGCAGAATATTCAGCCGGAGATTCCCGGGTAAGATTCTGCAATCTCAAAGAGAACCTTGGCATTGCAGAGAACACAAACCGCGCGTTTGCAATGGCAAAAGGTGAATTTGTGGGGCTTCTTGACCATGATGACCTGCTGGCACCCAATGCATTATATGAGATCGTGAAAATACTGCAGGATCATCCGCAGGCAGATGCGCTTTATACAGACGAGGATAAGGTTACAACAGAACTGGACGAGCATTTTCAGCCACATCTGAAATCGGATTTTAATCTGGATCTCCTGCGTTCCAATAATTATATCTGCCACTTTTTTGTAGTGCGAAAGAGTATTGTAGAAAAGACCGGAGGTTTCCGAAAAGAATTCGACGGAGCTCAGGATTACGATTTTATATTCCGCTGTACGGAGAATGCCGGAGAGGTTTTGCATGTTCCGGAAATCCTGTATCACTGGAGAACACACAAAGCCTCCACTGCAGATAATCCTGCCAGTAAAATGTACGCATTTGAAGCCGGCAAGAGAGCAATAGAAGCTCATCTTGAGAGAACAGGTACAAAAGGCGAGGTAAGCCATACACAGGATCTGGGCTTTTACCGGGTGAAATATCCGGTGCAGGGAAAACCTCTGGTGTCTGTTATCATACCAAACAAAGACGAGAAAGAGACTCTTCAGACCTGTCTGGAAATGCTGGAGAAGAATACCGGTTATCAGAATTTTGAGATCATAATCGTGGAGAATAACAGTACCACTGATGAGATTTTCCGATATTATAAAGAGCTTTCCGGAAACCGAAAGATCCATCTTTTGAGATGGGGAAAAGAATTTAATTATTCTGCCATCAATAACTTTGCTGCGGCGCATGCAAAGGGAGAATATCTGCTTTTCCTGAATAATGATGTAAAATCCATCAATCCGGACTGGCTGGAAGAAATGCTTGGAGTGTGTCAGCGTCCGGAAGTGGGCGGTGTCGGAGCAAAGCTCATTTATCCGGATAATACGATCCAGCATGCAGGATGTGTGATCGGAATGGGCGGTATTGCGGGGCATATGTTCGTAGATATGCCTGCGGACCGTACCGGCTATCTGCATAAGGCATCCCTTCTTCAGGATATGAGTGCAGTGACTGCCGCCTGTCTGTTGATGAAGAAAGAGGTTTTTGAGCAGGCAGGAGGATTTACAGAAGAACTGGCTGTGGCATTTAATGATGTGGATCTTTGCCTGAAAGTAAGAAAAAACGGCTATCTGATCGTATATGATCCCTATGCGAAGCTTTATCATATGGAATCAAAGACCAGAGGAGCTGAAGACAGCAAGGAGAAAGTGCGCCGTTTTCAGACGGAGATTGAATATATGCGATGTCACTGGATAGACATTCTCAAAAACGGAGATCCCTGTTATAACAAAAACCTGTCTCTTACCAAATGGAATTATTCTCTGAAGCCAATCCCGGGAATGGAGACAGAAGCAGGACAGAAAAAAGAGAAGACAGGGAGGAAATCATGCAGGAAGTATCAGTGATCATTCCGAATTTTAATGGGATGGCTTATCTGGATGGCGTACTTGCAGGTCTGGAGTGTCAGACTGTAAGCAATTTTGATGTAATTCTTGTGGATAATGGATCCAATGACGGAAGCTGTGCTTTTGTTGCTGCAAGGTATCCATGGGTCCATCTGATCGAACTGCCGGAGAATTTCGGATTCTGTAAAGCGGTCAATGAAGGGATCAGAGCATCACGCTCACCTTATGTACTGCTTTTAAACAATGATATTGAAGTAACGGAGAATTTTATAGAAGAAATGCTGTCAGCCATCAAAAGGCATCCCAAAGCTTTTTCCTGTGCTGCCAGAATGATTCAGTTTCATGACAGGGACAGGCTGGATGACGCAGGAAACTATTACTGCGCACTTGGATGGGCTTATGCGAGAGGTAAAGGGAAAGATATCCATACCTATGAAAAGGAAGAGAAGATTTTTGCTTCCTGCGCAGGAGCTGCTATTTACAGAAAGAAGATCTTTGATGAGCTGGGATATTTTGACGAAGAACATTTTGCATATCTGGAGGACATGGACGTGGGATACCGGGCCAGGATCTACGGATATGAAAACTGGTATGCACCTGATGCCATGGTATACCATGTGGGAAGCGGTACCAGCGGATCCAGATATAATCAGTTCAAGATCCGGTATTCTTCCAGAAATAATATTTATCTGATATACAAAAATATGCCGGTGTTACAGATTATTATCAATCTTCCGTTTCTTGTTGCAGGATTTGGAATCAAAATTCTGTTTTTTACGCTGAAAGGATTCGGAAGAGAGTATATTGCGGGAATTAAGAATGGATTCCAGATCAGTAAAAAAAATCATAAAATACCTTTTAAATTTCAAAATCTGTCAAACTATTTTAGGATTCAAGTTGAATTGTGGGTGAATATCTTCAGGCGTTTGTGCGGATGATAAGAAAGAAAGATAAATTTTTATTGCTTTTATAAAACAACTATTATAATATAGAAACGATAAAAAAATGAGGTGACAAAAGATTGCTAAAGGACAATGAAAAGAATTTCAGTCGTCTCCATATGATCATTGATGCAATTGTACTGGTACTGTCATATTTTCTGGCATGGCTGATCCGTTTTGTTGGTCCTATGGCAGCAACAGCAGTCAGAACCAGAAGCTTTCAGCAGTATATGCTGATGCTGGTTTTTATTGTACCGGTTTATCTGTTGTTGTATCAGGCTTTCACATTGTATACTCCCATGCGGATGCAGGGGCGTCGGCTTGTATTGGCTAATATTGTAAAGGCCAACTCGCTTGGGCTCCTTATTCTGATGTTTACATTTTACATGATAGATGAGAGCGATTTTTCCCGTTCTACTTATATTATGTTTTATGTAATTAATATTGTGCTTCAGTGGTGTGCCCGAATGTTGATTTTCGCTCTTCTGAGAAATATGAGAGAGAAGGGACTGAATCAGAAACAGATGATCTGTGTGGGATACAGCCGCGCAGCAGAGGAATACATTGACAGAGTTCTTGCCAATCCTCAGTGGGGATATGTGATCCGCGGAATACTGGATGACAATGTTCCGGCAGGAACAGAGTACAAGGGAATCAAAGTTCTTGGAAGGATTGCCAATCTGAATATAATACTTCCGGAGAACCGGCTGGATGAAATAGCGATCACTCTGGGCTTAAGTGAATATTACCGCCTGGAAGAGATTGTAGCACTGTGTGAAAAATCCGGAGTACACACCAAGTTTATCCCGGATTATAATAAGATCATTCCGACAAAACCATACACAGAAGATATACTGGGACTTCCGGTTATCAATATCCGTTATGTACCGTTGAACAATACATTCAATGCACTGGTCAAGCGGGCGATGGACATTGCAGGATCTATTGTTGGAATCATAGTAACCTCACCGCTGATGCTGTTAATGTGTGCTATCATTAAGCTGACATCACCGGGACCACTGATCTATAAACAGGAGAGGGTTGGACTTCATAACCAGACTTTTCGGATGTACAAGTTCCGTTCCATGGAAGTACAGCCGGAATCGGAAGAGAAGAAGGCATGGACAGTAAAGAATGACCCAAGAGTAACACCCATCGGAAAGTTTATGCGTCACACCAGTATTGATGAACTGCCACAGCTTTTCAACATACTGAAGGGTAACATGAGTCTTGTGGGACCACGACCGGAGCGGCCGTTTTTTGTAGAGAAATTCAGAGAAGAAATCCCGAGATATATGGTGAAACATCAGGTTCGCCCGGGACTTACCGGCTGGGCTCAGGTGAATGGTTACCGCGGAGACACATCCATAAGAAAAAGAATCGAATATGACCTTTATTACATTGAAAACTGGAGCATAGGGCTGGATATCAAGATTATATTCCTTACATTTTTCAAGGGATTTATAAACAAAAATGCATATTAAGATAAGGGGAAAAAGGCATGGCTAAACCAGGAAAAAAGAAAAAAGTACTGTTTGTGCTTGAGATCATTGTACTGCTGCTGTTTATTGGCGGGCTGTATGTGTATGGACAGATTTCTTCCAGGCTGGATAAGATTGAGCAGCCGGAACTGAAAAAGGAAAAAATAGTCGTAAACCAGGAAGCACCAAAGATGACAGGATACAAGACCTATGTGCTGTTTGGTATTGATACCAGAGGGGAAGGCTCCCAGTATTCTGCACAGAACAGTGATACCATGATCATTGTGAGTGTAAACAACGATACAAAAGAAGTGCGTATGGTTTCCGTATACAGAGATACACTTCTCAATGTTGGAGATGATACCTATACGAAGGCAAATGCAGCCTATGCGCTGGGTGGTCCGGAACAGGCGATCACTATGTTAAATACAAACCTGGATCTGGATATTTCCGATTATGCGACGGCCGATTTTTCTGCACTTGTAGAAGTGGTAGATGATCTTGGCGGTCTTGATATTCCGTTATCTTATGCGGAAATTGAACATATGAATAACTATTGCGTGGAAACATCCAAGCTGACAGGGAAAGATTACACTCCAATCGAGAAACCGGAGCCAAAGCCGGAAGATGAGGAAGCCATTGTAGGAACTTATCATCTGAACGGTGTACAGGCGACATCCTATTGCCGTATCCGTTATACTGCAAGTCTGGATATGGGACGTACAGAGCGTCAGAGACGAGTACTTGGAATGCTCTTTGATAAGGCGAAGATAGCAGGTCTTTCTTCTATCTTTAAGATTATGGATGATGTATTCCCGATGGTTACAACATCTCTTTCAAAACAGGATATTCTGGGACTTATTCCGACTCTGATCGGATATAAATTTACAGACAGTACGGGATTCCCGCAGAAGTTTAAATTCTCTAATATCAAGGGAAGTATTATTGTTCCTACTGATCTTGAGAACAATGTAGTTGAACTTCACAAGTTCCTGTATGATGATCAGGATTATACTCCGTCTTCTGAGGTAGTGGCCCGCAGTAATAAGATACTTGAGATCGTCGGCGGAGAAGGTAAGCTGGATGATGCAGCCAAGACTACGACACAGGACACTGATACCACAAATGCAAATGACACTTTTGTATGGTCCGGCGATAATACCTCCGGCAGTACGGATAACAGCGGCGATTATGACAGTGATTATGATAACGGCGGTTATGATGGCGGTTATGATAATGGCGGCGATGACACCGGCAGTGACACTGGTGGTGGAGACTACGACGGCGGCGATGACACCGGTGGTGGAGACTACGACGGCGGCGATGACACCGGTGGAGATGAGACCGGCGGCGATGACACCGGTGGAGATGAGACAGGCGGCGACGATGGATTCAGCGATGATTCAGCAGCAGATTCCGGAGCAAGTTCTGAAGAACAGTAACAGGGAACTGCTATAAAAATATAAATAATAGAAAAGAGGACCATCTGTTGGAAAGGATGGTCCTCTTTTCAGATAAGGAGTGTTGAGGATGACGCATAAGGAAAAATATAATGACACTGTGACAGTTGATGTAATCATTCCTGCCTATCGTCCCGGCAGAGAATTTGGAGAACTGCTGCACAGACTGGAAGAACAGGAATATCGTCCCCGCAGGATTCTGGTTATGAATACGGGAGAGCAGTACTGGAACAGAGAATGGGAGAAATGTCCGATCCTTGAGGTTCATCACCTGGAACAGAAGGATTTTGATCATGGCGGAACCAGAAGAAGGGCAGCAGAACTTTCGAATGCAGATATTATGATCTTTATGACACAGGATGCTCTCCCTGCTGACAGAAAAGTAATTGGAAATCTTGTCTGTGCTGTCAGTGAAAATCCGGGTGCAGGAGCAGCCTATGCAAGACAATTGCCTAAGGCAGACTGTCGCTTTCTGGAACGTTATACCCGTTCTTTTAATTATCCGGAGCAGTCCTCGGTAAAGTCACTGGATGATATTGATAAGTACGGGATCAAGACCTATTTCTGTTCTAATGTGTGCGCGGCCTATGATAAAGGGATTTATCTGAAAACAGGCGGTTTTACAGAGCGGGCGATTTTCAATGAAGATATGATCTGTGCCGGAACAATGATTCAGAAAGGCTATTCAGTTGTCTATGCGGCAGATGCGAGAGTATATCATTCCCATAATTATTCCGGAAGACAGCAGTTCCACAGAAACTTCGATCTGGGAGTATCCCAGGCAGAGCATCCGGAGATTTTTGAAGGAGTACCTTCTGAGGGAGAGGGAATCCGTCTGGTAAAAAGAAGCCTGGGCTATCTGATAAGAACGGGACACTTCTGGCTGATTCCTCAGCTGATCTGGCAGAGCGGAATGAAATATGCAGGATATTTCCTGGGGAAAAGATACAGAAAACTTCCCCGGAAAGTTGTTCTTGCATGTACCATGAGTCCATATTACTGGAACAGAAAATAAAGGTAAGCGGATAACCTTAAGACACGCCAATTTACGATAATTGTCACATTTTGAACACAATTAATTGATATACTGATTCCAGAGTTCAGGAGAAGAATTGCTGTAACTGTGCAGAAATAAAACAGTTACAGATCATTGTTTATTTCGGGGAGTGCTCCGATAAACAGTAATACAGGAACAGAAGGGAGCAGATTACATGAATGATGAAAGAAACCTGGGTGAAAAAACAGATGATTCCGGTCAGCAGCCCAGATATGAACATTATCAGTTCCATGAAGAACAGGGAACTGTTTTGAAACCATCCGGTCCCTCTGGACACAGAAGAAATCAGAATTCTTTTCAGAAAAAAGCAGGGACGACAATCGCACTGGCTGTGATCTTTGGCCTGGTGGCGGCAGTTGTATTTCAGGCGGCGAATTTTGCAGCAGACAGATTCCTGAATACAGGTAAGTCTTCGGTGCAGATTAAAACTACAGACAGTGTGGATCTTCAGGAAACGGCATCAGATGACAGCACTGCCGATAAGGTGCTGTCTGACTCTGAGAATGGAACAGTAGCAGCAGTGGCTCAGGCTTCCATGCCTTCTGTAGTTGCGATCACTACTGTCAGTGTTCAGGAAATACCAAGCTTTTTCGGATATAGTTCCCGCCAATATAAGAGTGCGTCAACAGGTTCAGGGATTATCGTTGGAGATAATGATGATGAGCTTCTGATCGCAACGAATAATCACGTGGTGGATGGAGCTACAACTCTGAGTGTCTGCTTTATCGGGGATGATGTGGCAAATGCAGAGACAGAGACTGTGAATGCGGGAGATAATGGAGATCTGAATGTAGAGGATGCAGTCAGTGCCAAGATTAAGGGTACAGATGCTGATAATGATCTGGCAGTAGTTGCGGTGAAGAAATCGGATATCCCTGAGGACACTTTAAATCAGATCAAGATTGCTCAGATAGGAAGTTCGGATGATCTGGCAGTAGGGCAGCAGGTAGTTGCGATCGGTAATGCGCTTGGATATGGTCAGTCTGTAACATCAGGCTGGATAAGTGCATTGAACCGGACGATTTCTACAGATGACGGAACGAACAGTACAGGGCTGATCCAGACGGATGCGGCGATCAATCCGGGTAACAGTGGTGGTGCACTTTTGAATATGAAAGGCGAGCTGATCGGCATCAATTCTGCAAAATACGCAGACAGTGCCGTAGAAGGTATGGGATATGCCATTCCTATTTCCAAAGCAAAGCCTATTCTGGAAGAACTGATGAATCGTGAGACCAGGGAGAAAGTAGACAGCAGCAAAAAAGGATATCTGGGAGTAAGTCTTGCCAGTCTGACCACAGAGGCAATTGAGATGTATAATATGCCCACAGGCGCTTTTGTAAGAAATGTGGAGAATGATTCCCCGGCACAGGAGGCAGGTATCTGTAAAGGCGACATCATCGTAAAATTCGATGGACAGAAAGTCAGTGATGGTGATGATCTGCTGGATAAACTGCAGTATTATAAATCGGGAGAGAAGATTGAGGCAGTTATTGCAAGAGCCACTAATGGGGAATATGAAGAAAATACTATAGAGCTGACTCTCGGCACCAGACCGGACAATGAATAAAACAAAAGACATCGCCCATGCGGCGGTGTCTTTTATATATTATCAGTGAACAGTAAGTTACTGTTCACTCCGTTCACTGTAACTTAGCCAAAATTCATTCCAGATTGCCTGCGGCAATGGAATTTTGGCTTGTATGTCTCGGGATTTTGGCATATTCATGCCAAAACACCTCGCGGGATAGTGATGTGTGAACAGTAACAACAGTAACGATTCTTTTTGTGTTTATAAAACTTTCATTTTGTTATAAGGGAATTGTATGATATAATTCAGTTAAATAAGCGTAATGATCCAGCAGCCTGCTATCCTGCAGGAGCACTGTACTGTTACGAATAAGAGGATATAGAAAGGAGTCATTATGAGCGAGAACTATAATGATGATGAAATAATAGACAGCAGCGAAGATACAGAGAAAAAGAGAAACAAATCCGAAAAATTCTGTTTTCTCTGCCGCAGACCTGAGAGCAAGGCCGGTCCGATGATCGAACTTCCCAATAACATACATGTCTGCACAGATTGTATGCAGAAGAGCTTTAATTCTATGAATCAGCAGTTTAATGAGGGTAAGTTCAATTATTCTGACCTGTTGAATATGCCGAATGTGAGTATGATCGATCTGGGCAGCTTCCAGAATCCGGTGCAGCAGCCAAAGAAAGAAAAAAAGAAAAAGAAACAGGAAAAACCGGTTCTGGATCTGAAAAATATTCCTGCTCCCCATAAGATCAAAGAAACCCTTGACCAGTATGTGATCGGTCAGGAGAAAGCCAAGAAAGTAATGTCTGTAGCGGTTTACAATCACTATAAACGTGTGGCAACAGATACAATGGATGAGATTGAAATTGAGAAATCTAATATGCTGATGATCGGACCAACCGGATGCGGTAAAACCTATCTGGTTAAAACCCTGGCGAAACTTCTGGATGTGCCGCTTGCAATTGCAGATGCCACTTCTCTTACAGAAGCCGGTTATATTGGCGATGATATAGAGAGCGTTGTTTCCAAACTTCTGGCGGCGGCAGATAATGATGTGGAGCGTGCCGAGCATGGTATTATTTTCATTGATGAGATTGATAAGATTGCCAAGAAGAAGAACACCAACCAGAGAGATGTCAGTGGTGAGGCAGTGCAGCAGGGAATGCTGAAGCTTCTTGAGGGAAGTGAGGTGGAAGTTCCTGTAGGTGCAAACAGCAAAAACGCAATGGTACCGCTTGTAACTGTTAATACACGTAATATTCTGTTTATCTGTGGCGGTGCTTTTCCTGATCTGGAGAATATCATTAAAGAAAGGCTGAATAAGCAGGCATCTATCGGTTTTTATGCAGACCTGAAGGATAAATATGATAATGATCCTCATCTGCTTCAGAAAGTAACAGTGGAGGATATCCGCAGTTTTGGAATGATTCCGGAATTTATCGGACGACTTCCGATCATCTTTACTCTGGACGGATTGAATGAGGATATGCTTGTGAAGATCCTGCAGGAGCCGAAGAATGCGATTCTTAAACAGTATCAGAAACTTCTTGCACTGGATGAAGTGAAACTGGAATTTGAAGACGGGGCGCTTCATGCAATTGCTGCGAAAGCACTGGAGAGAGATACAGGTGCCAGGGCACTTCGTGCGATACTGGAAGAGTATATGCTGGATATCATGTATGAGATTCCGAAAGATGACAGCATAGGAGAGGTTGTGATCACAAGAGAATACATAGAAGGAAACGGTGGTCCGAAGATCCTTCTTCGCGGACAGGAGCCGATCCTGCTGGAGGGTAGTCATTAATTAATATAGTTTTGTTCTTACATTATGAGGACAATAATGGAAGGGAGTAAATATTATGGGAACAGATTTTTTTGATGGATTAGTTAAGACATTTTCAAAAACAACGAAGGAACTGGGAAAGACAACAAGAGAATTAGGTGCCCGCGCAGAGCAGACGATCGAGGCGCAGAAGATAAGAAGTAAAATCACAGGAGAAGAGCGCATTATTGAGAAAATCAAAGTTGATATCGGTGATATTGTTTACAGACGACATTCTCAGGGTGATGGAATTGATAGTGAGTTAAGTGCTTTATGTCAGGAGATTGATCAGCATTATCTGAAAATCAGGGAGTATAAGGATAATGCGGCGAACCTGAAAGGAGAGAAAATCTGCCCGTCCTGCGAGCGAGAGGTAGATATTAATGTAAGTTTCTGTCCGTATTGCGGAACGCCATGCCCGACTCCGGAACCGGCGAAGAATGTGGAAAATGACACTGTATCTTCAGATGAAGATGAAGATGGGAGTAATGAGCCGGAAGAAACACCGGCAGAAGAATTACAGCCGGAAGAACCAGAGACAGAGAAAACAGCAGAAACAGAACCAGCACAGGAACAGCCGGTGGAAGAAACACCAGTGGAAAAAGAAACAATGGAAGAGAAGTAAGTAACTGCAGGGTAAATTATTTTTACAGATTTACCAGATAATTACAGTATAATTAAAAATATGTTGCAAATTGATATGGAATATGATAATTTTATATCGTATCAAAAGGTATGAAAATCACGAACAGGAGAGGGAAAGATGAAAAACAGAAAATTAAATCAGTTATTAGTCGCAGGAATGATCAGTGCAGCTATGATGACTTCCGGTATCAGTGTTCAGGCTGCTGATTTTAGTGATGATACATCAACAGTAGAAGAACAGTCTGTTGGCTCAGCAGAAGAGGAAGCTCCGGAGGTAGAGGACGGATCTGAATTTCAGTCTGATGCTGCTGAAGCATCATCAGCAGTAGCAGTCAGTTCAGCGAACTTCCCGGATGCAAAGTTCCGCCAGTATGTTTTAGACAATATTGATACAGACAAGGATAAGAAACTTTCAGCGGCAGAGATCAAAGCAGCCAAGACGATTGATGTTTCAGGGCTTGGAATTTCCAACCTGAAAGGCATTGAACGTTTTACCTATGCGACAGATCTGTTTGCGGCAAATAACAAACTTACTTCTGTAAATATTACAAAGAATACAAAAGTTGCATATCTGAATCTGAGTAATAACAGTCTTGCAGGAACTCTGGATCTCAGCAAATGCACAAATCTTCGTGTAGTGAAGTATGGAAGCAATAAACTGACAAAGGTAGTAATGCCTTCCAAGAAATATCTGAAGAACCTGGATTTCGTAGATGCAAGCTCCAATAAATTTACCACACAGGCAAATGCAGGACTGAACATCGGAGATACTGATTATGTAAAGAGTCTTTCAGAAGTCAATGCCTCCAATAATGCCATCACTTCATTTAACTGTGCCGGATTTCAGGGAATCCTTGATCTTAGAAATAATAAGATCACAAATCTGAAACTGGAAAACAGCAAGGAAGGGTCTCAGGTAGTTTCCTTATACCTTGACGGAAACTCACTGAGTAAGACACCTTCTATTGACTTTACACCGGAATGGATTGCCGTACCTCAGCAGTTCAGCTGTGATGCAGGAGTTTCATCCAAGGTCAAAATGCTGAAGGCAACTGCATCCATCACATCTGCAACATGGGATCAGATCGTGGTAAACGTTGGTTCCAGTACAGATGATGCTTCTTACAAACTGGAGAAGAAAACAGGCAACGGTGCATATGAAACTGTTAAAACATGGGATAATGGTGATCTGGCTGACGCAGAGTTCGGAGAAGATTACACAGATAATGTGATTTCTACAGGAACAGCCTACACATACAGAGTTACAGCAACTGTACAGGTAAAAGATGCCAATAAGAATCTCAGATCCTGGTCAAATTCCGCAGAAGTGAAAGCTACAGCAACAGGTACAAAGCCGGCAATCTCTGTGAAGTCCACCCAAAAAGGTGTGGCAACCGTAAGCTGGAAGGCTGTTGCAGGTGCAGACGGATATGATGTTTACTGTGGATCATCCAGGAAATCCCAGAAGGGTACGGTTGTAAAAGGAACTACAAAGCTGACCGCAAATAAGACAAAACTGACAAGTGGTAAAACTTATTATTTCAGAGCACGCGCATATAAGATGGTAGGATCTGCCAAGGTATATACAGGTTACAGTGCAGTGAAGAGCGTGAAAGTCAAATAATATAAAAATAATTGAGAACAGTATAAAATCAAGCCGGCGATGTGAGAGCAGATATCTTTTACAGAGCCGGCTCTTTGATTATGGCAATTCCGTAAAATACTGTGGACAGTCCGGTATTGCTATAGATGAATTGTTATAGATGGGAGGAATGTCATGTGAAATATATCAGAAAGAGTTTCTCTTTATTTTGGTTGATAGCGGTAATGCTGTTTGGAACAGTATCGGTATCCGCAGCATCTGCAAAACCGGAAACACCGGTATTGTCCGGAACAGCAGCCGGAAACAGAGTGACTCTGAACTGGAATAAAGTAAAGAAGGCCTCCGGCTATCAGATTTTTCTGTATTATAAAGCCTACGGGAAATACAAATGCGTGGGAAGGATCAAGAACAGGAACATTACCAGTTTTACACTGACAGGTTCTGAAGATAAGCTCTACACTTATAAGATACGTTCTTATCTGAAACAGGGAAACAAAACTCTGTACAGCCCATCATCGAAAGCACTGGAGATAAAAACAGCTCCCGGAAAACCTGTGATCACACGGATAAGAGTGAGAGAAGAAAGCGGAACCCTGATCAAATGGAAAAAAATCAAAACTGCAGAAGGATATCAGATATTCCGGTCAGAATCCGAGGACAGAGGATATAAAAGAATCAATATAGTTTCCGGCAATACAACATTCAGTTATACAGATACAGGTACTGTTTCAGGAAAGACTTATTATTACAGAATACGGGCATATGTACGAAATCAGGGAAATGTCGTATATTCTGAACTGAGTGATCCGGCAGAGGCGGTAATGCGAAAGACTATTATGATCGGAGATTCCAGAACAGATATGATGAAAGATGTTGTGGAGAACGATAACATCACATGGATATGTGAGGTTGGAATGGGGTATAAATGGCTTAGAGATACTGCCCTGAAGACCTTGCAGGAGCAGATGAAAGGAAATGAAGATATTTTTGTCTGGCTTGGTGTTAATGATGTATACAATATTTCCAATTATATCAGTCTGCTGAATGAGGAGATTCCAAAATGGAAAGCGCAGGGAGCGGATGTCTATATTGTGGCAGTGGGACAGGTAACCAAAGATCCTTATGTAACAAATGAGGAAATCGAAGATTTCAATGCCAGAATGAAAAAAGAAGTTGCCGGTGCGAAATATGCAGATCTTTATTCTTATCTGAAAAAGCAGGGATATAAGACAACAGACGGAACTCATTACGATAATGAAACCACATGGAAGATTTACCGTTATCTGATGTCTTTCGTATCATAAGAACAGAAAAAAAGGAAACTGTATCAGTTTCCTTTTTTGAGTAAAAAAATAATGCAGAAGATGGGACTTGAACCCACACGATATTGCTACCACAGGCACCTGAAGCCTGCGCGTCTGCCAATTCCGCCACTTCTGCATTTCTTATTTATCAATCGCTCTCTCTCGACTGCTCATTTATAATAACCGATGTATAGATAAAAGTCAATAGCTTTTTTGAAATTTTTTTAATTTTTTTTACAGTATCCTCAAAACGCACAATTTGTTACGTAGAAGTGTAAGCTTCTTCTGATAAACTGCGGAGCAGTTATCCGGTGTAGAGTTGCACAGAGAAGAGGATGATTTAAATTTTATAGAGGTATTTGGATGTGAGAAAGCAGTGAATGCATGTGATTGGATCTGCCTGAAATTACAAAAAAGTTTTTAATATCAACTTAATTATTTTTAGTACCTTATAAGGTTGAAAAAAGCACTTTGCTGTGATACAATTTTGAAGATTTAGGAAAAAATAAGTGATAGACACAATATAAAGATAAGAAAGGGAGATTGTATGAAAGCATTTCTGATATTAGAAGATGGCCATGTGTTCAAAGGTACAAGCATTGGTTCAACGAGAGACGTTATCAGCGAAATCGTCTTTAATACTTCCATGACCGGTTATCTGGAAGTAATGACCGACCCTTCCTATGCAGGACAGGCAGTATGTATGACTTATCCCCTCATTGGGAATTACGGAATCTGTTATGATGACCAGGAGTCATCAAAGCCATGGGTGGACGGCTTTATTGTCCGCGAATTATCCCGTGTCCCAAGTAATTTCAGAAGCGTGGACACGATTCAGCATTTCTTAACAAAGCATGATATTCCAGGTATTGCCGGAATTGATACCAGAGCCTTAACGAAAATCCTTCGTGAGAAAGGTACCATGAACGGTATGATCACCGTCAATGAAAATTATGATTTAGATACAATTATCCCCCAGTTAAAAGCATATACAACAGGTAAGGTAGTAGAGAAGGTAACATGCCGCGAGAAAGAGATTTTAAAAGGCGACGGTCCGAAAGTAGCACTTCTTGACCTGGGAGCTAAGAGAAACATTGCACGTTCCCTGAATGAAAGAGGATGTGAGGTTACAATTTATCCGGCACTGACACCTGCGGAAGAGATTCTGGAGACAAATCCGGATGGCATTATGTTAAGTAACGGCCCTGGAGATCCAAAGGAATGTACTTCTATTATAAAGGAAATAAAAAAATTATATGATTCTGAAGTTCCGATCTTCGCAATCTGTCTTGGACATCAGCTTATGGCTCTTGCAACAGGTGGAGATACTCATAAGATGAAATACGGACACAGAGGCGGAAATCATCCGGTCAAAGACCTTGCAACAGGACGTGTTTACATTTCTTCCCAGAACCATGGTTATGTAGTAGATGCTGAGGGACTTGAAGAGAAAAACATTGCAAAACCTGCATTCGTTAACGTCAATGACGGCACAAACGAAGGTATGGCATACGAAGGAAAGAATATCTTTACTGTACAGTTCCATCCTGAAGCATGCCCGGGACCGCAGGATTCCAGTTACCTGTTTGACAGATTTATGGATATGATGGGAGGAAATAAATAATGCCAAGAAATAAAGACATTAAAAAAGTACTTGTAATTGGTTCCGGCCCGATTATCATCGGCCAGGCAGCAGAGTTTGACTATGCAGGAACACAGGCATGCCGTTCCCTGAAAGAAGAAGGCATTGAGGTTGTTCTTCTTAACTCCAACCCTGCAACCATCATGACAGATAAAGATATCGCTGACAGAGTTTATATCGAGCCTCTGACAGTAGAAGTAGTAGAACAGCTTATCCTGAAAGAGAAACCGGACAGCGTCCTTCCTACACTGGGCGGCCAGGCGGGATTAAACCTTGCCATGGAGCTGGATGAGAAAGGTTTCCTCAAAGAACACAATATAAGACTGATCGGTACAACTGCCCAGACAATCAAGAAAGCGGAGGACCGTCAGGAATTTAAAGATACCATGGAGAAGATCGGTGAGCCGATTGCAGCATCCAAGGTTGTTACAACAGTAGAAGATGGTCTTGCATTTACAAACATCATTGGTTATCCGGTAGTTCTCCGTCCTGCTTACACACTCGGTGGAAGCGGCGGCGGTATCGCTCATAATGAATATGAACTTCGTGAAATCCTAGAGAATGGTCTTCGTCTTTCACGTGTAGGTGAAGTTCTGGTAGAGCGCTGCATCGCAGGATGGAAAGAGATTGAATATGAAGTAATGCGTGACAGTGCAGGAAACTGTATCACAGTCTGCAACATGGAGAACATTGATCCGGTTGGTGTCCACACAGGTGACTCTATCGTAGTTGCTCCATCTCAGACACTGGGAGATAAAGAATATCAGATGCTCCGTACTTCAGCCCTGAACATCATCACAGAACTTGGAATCACAGGTGGATGTAACGTTCAGTACGCTCTGAAACCGGACAGCTTTGAATACTGTGTAATCGAGGTAAACCCGCGTGTAAGCCGTTCCTCTGCACTTGCAAGTAAGGCAACAGGTTACCCGATCGCAAAGGTTGCAGCAAAGATTGCTCTGGGTTACACACTGGATGAGATCCCGAATGCGATCACAGGAAAAACATATGCAAGTTTCGAGCCAATGCTTGACTACTGCGTAGTGAAGATTCCGAGACTTCCATTTGACAAATTTATTACTGCAAAGAGAACCCTTACGACTCAGATGAAAGCTACCGGTGAGGTTATGAGCATCTGCCATAACTTTGAAGGCGCTCTGATGAAAGCAATTCGTTCTCTGGAACAGCATGTAGACAGCCTTATGTCCTACGATTTTACACAGCTTACAGATGAAGAACTTCTGGCAGAACTGGAAATCGTAGATGACCGCAGAATCTGGAAAATCGCAGAAGCAATCCGCCGCGGTATGCCGCAGTCCATGCTTCATGACATTACCAAGATTGATATCTGGTTCATTGATAAGCTGGCAATCCTTGTTGGAATGGAAAATGCACTTAAAACCAGAAAGCTTACAAAAGAGCTTCTTCTGGAAGCAAAGCGCATGGAATTTCCGGATTATATCATTGCTCGTCTGACAGGTAAAACAGAAGAAGAAATCAAAGCTCTTCGTGAAGAATACCAGATCAAAGCAGCATACAAGATGGTTGATACCTGTGCTGCAGAGTTTGCGGCAGCAACACCATATTACTATTCTGTATACGGCGATGAAGGCACAGAGAATGAAGCAGTAGCAACACCGGATAAAAAGAAAATCCTGGTACTTGGTTCCGGTCCGATCCGTATCGGTCAGGGTATTGAGTTCGACTTCTGTTCCGTACACTGTACATGGGCATTTGCAAAAGAAGGCTATGAGACCATTATCATCAACAACAACCCGGAAACAGTAAGTACAGACTTTGATATTGCAGATAAACTGTATTTCGAGCCTCTGACACCGGAAGATGTTGAGAATGTAGTAAATATCGAGAAACCGGACGGAGCAGTTGTACAGTTCGGTGGTCAGACAGCTATCAAATTAACAGAAGCACTGACAAAGATGGGCGTTAAGATTCTCGGAACATCTGCGGAGAACGTAGATGCAGCAGAGGACCGTGAGCTCTTTGATGAGATTCTTGAAAAATGCGAGATCCCGAGACCAAAGGGACAGACAGTATTTACTGCTGAGGAAGCTAAGAAAGCAGCAAATGAGCTGGGTTATCCTGTTCTGGTTCGTCCTTCCTATGTACTTGGTGGTCAGGGCATGAGAATCGCTGTAAGCGATGAGGACGTAGAAGAGTATATTGGTGTGATTAACCAGATTGCACAGGAGCACCCGATCCTTGTTGATAAATACCTGATGGGTAAGGAAATCGAAGTAGATGCTGTATGCGATGGCGAGGATATCCTGATTCCTGGTATCATGGAACATATCGAGCGTGCCGGAATCCACTCCGGTGACAGTATCTCCGTATACCCGGCTAAGACCATCAGCGAGAAAGCAAAAGAGACAATTGCAGAATACACCAGGCGTCTTGCAAGAGCACTGCATGTTATCGGTATGATCAACATCCAGTTCATTGTTCTTGGAGATGATGTATATGTGATTGAGGTTAATCCTCGTTCCAGCCGTACTGTACCGTACATCAGCAAGGTAACAGGAATTCCGATCGTTCCTCTTGCAACGAAGGTAATCCTTGGATACAAGCTGAAAGACATGGGCTATGAACCGGGACTTCAGCCGGAAGCAAAACACTATGCGATCAAGATGCCTGTATTCTCATTTGAGAAGATCCGCGGCGCTGATATCAGTCTTGGACCGGAAATGAAGTCAACAGGTGAGTGCCTTGGTATTGCTGAGACATTCAATGAAGCGCTTTACAAAGCATTTATCGGAGCAGGTATCCGTCTTCCGAAACATAAAAACATGATTATCACTGTCAAAGACGAAGACAAACAGGATATCATCCCGATCGCAAGAAGATTCGAAGCACTTGGATACAGAATCTATGCTACACTGGGAACTGCAAAAGTCCTCAAAGAAAACGGAATCAAAGTTATCCGTACAAATAAGCTGGAGCAGCCTGCACCGAACCTTATGGACCTTATCCTTGGTCATAAGATCGACGTTGTCATCGATACTCCGCCACAGGGTGTAGAGCATCAGAAAGATGGTTTCGTCATCAGACGTAACGCCATCGAGACAGGTGTCAATGTCCTTACTTCTCTGGATACAGCAGAAGCACTGGCAACCAGCCTTGAGAATACAGACCTGAACAATTTATCTCTTATTGATATTGCTACGATTGCAAGAAGATAAAGAACTGATAAATAATATGAAATGATGAAAAGCAGCCGTAATTTTCTCTGTCGGAGAAAAGGCGGCTGTTTTTATCTTATAGAATCAGCAGAAAAATACAGATTACAGTTGTATCAGTGGCATGGTGTGTAATATAATCATATGAGTATTTACAGTGAGTCAGATAGATATATGTGGGTCTTTTGCATTACTTATTATCTGGCAGAAACCTGTCTGATCCGGTTGAAAATCGTTGTAAATAAGAATAACAACAAAAAAGAAAACAGGAAGGGAAAGATTATGGATTTTATTGAACTGTTAAAGGTCATTTTCCTTGGGATTGTAGAGGGAATCACAGAATGGCTCCCGATCAGCAGTACCGGACATATGATCCTGGTGGATGAGTTCCTGAAACTGAATGTGACAGAGGATTTTAAGAATCTGTTTTTCGTAGTGATCCAGCTTGGCGCGATCCTCGCGGTTGTAGTTCTCTACTGGAACAAATTGTGGCCGTTTTATATCAGACCAATTTCAAAGAAACAGCAGGCAGTGCTTAACAGGCATGGTGCAGTATCCAGAGGAATTCTTACTTTTGTGGAGAAGTTCTGTGATAAAGAAAAATGGGTACTCTGGTTTAAAATTATAGTAGCCTGTATACCGACGATTGTTATCGCACTTCCGTTTAATGATGTCATTGAAGAGAAATTTAATAACTATGTAGTAGTTGCCATTGCACTGATCGTATATGGTATCCTCTTCATTGTCATTGAGAATTATAACAAGAGAAGAAGACCAACCTGTACAAATCTGGAAAATCTGTCATTTAAGACTGCACTCATCATCGGTCTGTTCCAGGTACTCTCCGTAGTTCCGGGTACATCCCGTTCAGGTTCCACCATTATCGGTGGTATCCTTGCAGGAACCTCCCGTACAGTAGCAGCAGAATTTACCTTCTTCCTGGGAATCCCGGTCATGTTCGGAGCCAGTCTTCTGAAAATCCTGAAATTCGGTTTCTCTTTCACAGGAACAGAGGTGATGATCCTGATCGTGGGAATGGTAGTGGCATTTGTAGTTTCCATTATCGCGATCAAATTCCTGATGGGATACATAAAGAAACATGACTTTAAGGCATTCGGATGGTACAGAATCGCACTTGGTATTCTGGTGCTTGGATACTTTATCGGAAAAACACTTCTTGGTTGTAAATAATGTATAAGAAAAGCCCTGCTGTATAAGCGGCATGTACGTCATAAGCGTATATCCCGGACAGCAGGGCTTTTTATTATGTTACAGGTTTCTTATATACAGATCATTTCGCCGGTATAAGAGGTATCATAACCTGTCAGATGATGAATCTCAGCTTTGAAATCTTCAGACTGTACAATTTCCACAAGAACAGAGAACCCCGGCTTTCTCACAGATTCCGCAGGAATTGCCAGATACATCTGCATATCAGTCACAGGGACGAAATCAAGTCCCGGAAAGTAACGTGCGATCATTTCTTCTCCAAAAGCAACATTCGCTCTGTGCTCAAAAACAGCAGATGCAGATGACATATCAGAGACAGCTTCATTTCTGTATCCGCTGATTTTTTCAGAAGAGATTCCCCGTTCTTTTAACAGACGGTCCAGATAAACCCTGCGGGCACTTCCCTTTTCACGATTCATAAAAACAACTTTCGGATCCGTCAGGTTCTCCACAGAAGAAATCTTTTCAGGATTTCCGGCCTGTACATAGAAGCCGACAGAGTATTTATATAAAGAAAGAAGTATCAGCGGGATTCCGGGAACCAGGTGACGGATATCATCTATATCCAGACTGGTAGCAGCGATATGTGCCTTTTCGAAATACAGGGAATAAAGTCCGTTATAGTCATTCATATGAGACTGCAGGACAGGAAGGCCATCAGGATGAGCGGACATTTTGCCGAGAAGAAGCTCCAGGGCGGCAGAAGTCTGGCCGCCTAAAATGATACCACTGGAATGAAGCAGATAATCTCTCTTCAGCAGAGAGCTCTCAGGTTCAAAATTAACAGAAGTGTATGGAATATCCTGCCCGCTTTCGGAATTGCCGGAACTGCTTCTGTTAAGATACTGTGTCAACTGATCTTCGCTGACCCTGAGTTGTTTTCCGATTTTGGAAGATTCCAGCTCACCGCGCTTGATAAGTTCATAGACCGTTGTCTTTTTGATCTTTAGACGGTCTGCGACCTCCTGAGCTGTGTAAAGTTTATTCATCAATACCTACCATGACATTAGTAGCCTTGATCACTGCATAAGCATCAGAACCTACTTTCAGGTTTAATTCTTCAACTGCTGCACAGGAGATGGTTGCTGTGATAATGTTTCCACCGCCGATATCAATAGAAACGATGGAGTTTACAGCTCCGTTATTGATACTTACTACTTTCCCTTTTAACTGATTGCGTGCACTTAATTTCATGATAATTACCTCACTGTTTATTATTTTTTTTCTATAGATTTATCGTTACTGTTCACACTCCACTATCCCGCGAGGTGTTTTGGCATGGATATGCCAAAATCCCGAGACATACAAGCCAAAATTCCATTGCCACAGGCAATCTGGAATGAATTTTGGCTGCGTTACTGAGAACGGAGTGAACAGTAACGATTTATCTGATACCCGATCAAAGGCCGGAAAGTTGTTTATGGCAGTAAAAATAAGGCTTTCGACCTTTTATCATTTACATGATAACATATACAAATAAAATTGACAAGAATACAAAAGTTTTGTACAATAGATACAAAAGGAAACAAAACTGAATAAAACAAAACGAAACTAAATGAAAGGCGGTAAAAATATGAGAAAGAAATTAATTGCAGCAATGATGGCAGGAGTACTGAGTGCAGGAATGTTCAGCACAGGAGTTTTCGCAGCGGGTACAGACTTAAAAGGTGAAGTCAACACATTCATCGCAGCAAGCTTAAGCAATGCAATGGAAGAAATCCAGAAAGACTTCAATGAGACATATCCTGATGTTGAAATCCTCTACAATGCAGACAGCTCAGGCACATTACAGACACAGATCGAAGAAGGCGCACGCTGCGATATCTTCTTCTCAGCAGCTGACAAGCAGATGGACGCTCTGGTAGACGAAGATCTGGCTAAGAAAGATACTGTAGAAGATATCCTTGAGAACAAAGTCGTTCTGATCAAACCTAAGGATGGAGAAACAAAAGTTACAGGATTCGAGAACATCACAGATGCGGCCAACATCGCACTTGCAGGTGACAGCGTTCCTGTTGGACAGTATTCCAGAGAAATTTTCGACAATCTTGGAATTACAGATGAAGTAAATAAGATGGAAATCAATGAAGGTAAAAATGTATCTGAAGTTCTTGCTGCAGTAAGTGAAGGAAGTAATGAGATCGGTATCGTTTATGCTACAGATGCAGCTTCCGTTGCAGATAAAGTAGACGTTATCGCAGAAGCTCCGGCAGATGCACTGAAGACACCTGTTCTCTATCCGGTAGGCCTTATCGAAGACAAAGAGGCATCTGAAGATGATACAGCAGCTACAGAAGCATTCCTTGAGTACATCAAATCTGACGACGCTATGAAAGTATTCGAGAAATACGGATTCACAGCATACAAAGCAGATGATGCTTCCGAAACAGATGATAAAGATGCAGAAGCAACAGAAGAAGCAGATGACACAGAAACAAATGCTGAGACAGAGACAACAGAGGAAGCTAAATAAGAATGAGTGAATTTCTGGCAGAAATAAACTGGAGTCCCTTGTGGATTTCATTGAAAACAGGTTTCACAGCGACTGTGATCGCGTTCTTTCTGGGAATATTCTTTGCGAGACTGGTAATGAAGATGAAACCTTTTTCCAGAGGCATACTGGATGGTATTCTGACCATGCCTCTGGTACTTCCCCCGACAGTGGCCGGTTTCATTCTGCTTTTGCTGTTCAGTCTGAGACGTCCGTTCGGGGCATTTCTGCTGGATAATTTTGATATTAAGATCGTACAGACCTGGAAGGGCTGCGTGATCGCAGCATCTGTAATTGCGTTTCCACTGATGTACCGAAATGCACGCGCTGCATTTGAACAGGTGGATGTGAATTTAATCGCAGCAGGCAAGACACTTGGCATGAGTGACAGAAGAATCTTCTGGACAGTTGTCATGCCGACAGCAGGACCCGGAATCGCATCCGGTACAGTCCTTGCCTTTGCCAGAGCAATCGGAGAATACGGTGCTACATCCATGCTCGCAGGAAACATTCTTGGCAAGACCAGAACCGTTTCCGTTGCCATTGCTTCGGAGACTGCGGCAGGAAATTATGGCATGGCCGGTTTCTGGGTAGTTGTGATCTTGATCATTTCATTTGTGATCGTTGCGGCGATCAATATCGTTTCCGGTAAGGGAATGAAGATGGGCAGGTGGATGTAATGGCAGTCAGTGTGGATATTGAGAAGAAACTTCATGGCTTCACTCTGAAAGTAAAGCTGGAGAGTGATGGTTCTCCAATGGGGATCCTTGGAGCATCCGGAAGCGGAAAAAGTATGACTCTGCGCTGTATTGCAGGAATCCAGACACCGGACTCAGGAAGAATTGTTGTAAATGATAAAGTTCTTTTTGATTCAGAAAAGAAAATCAATCTTAAACCGCAGGAGAGGAAGGTCGGCTATCTTTTTCAGAACTATGCACTTTTTCCTACCATGACTGTAGAGAAGAATATCGCATGCGGATACAGAGGAGATAAGAAACATCTTAAGGCAAAAGTGGCAGATTACATAGAGCGCTATCAGCTTAACGGGCTGGAGAAACGTTATCCGGGACAGCTTTCCGGAGGTCAGCAGCAGCGTGTCGCACTGGCACGAATGATGATCGGAGAACCGGAAGTCATCCTTCTGGATGAACCGTTCTCAGCACTGGATGGATATCTGAAAGATATCATGCAGCGTGATATGCAGAACTTTCTTAATGAGTACACAGGTGATATGATTCTGGTCACTCACAGCCGCGATGAGGCTTACAAGTTCTGCGGACATCTGACAATTCTGGACAGCGGTCAGGCACTTACTACAGGAGAAACCAAGAAACTCTTTGAACGACCCGGTATTCTGCAGGCAGCCAGACTGACAGGGTGTAAAAATTTCTCAACTGTACAGAAAATGGGAAAACACAGTATTTATGCAGTGGACTGGGATTTGATGCTGCAGACCAAAGATGTGGTGCCGGATGATGTTACGCATGTGGGAATCCGCGGTCACTGGATGAAAGGTGCATCTGAAGGCGGAGAGAACCACATGGAAGTGGAAGTTATGGAATATATTGAAACGACCTTTGAACATCAGTATTTACTGAAGAACAAGAAAGGTGGAGACTGTCAGCCGGTCTGGTGGATGTGCCCCAAAGGAAATTTTGAGGAAGATCCGCATGCAAAAGTTCCGAAATATATTCATTTTCCGGAAGAGCATCTGATGCTGCTGAAAGAAGCGAAATAGAATATATAAGAAATAATAAAAAGCGTTGTATTTTCAACAGAGATTTCTGGTGAAGATATAACGCTTTTTTAACCGAATCAAGTAAGTCCCTGCGGAGCCAGTTATTCGGTGTAGAATCGCGTAGCCACGTAGCTGTAAGAGTCTGCCGGTTTGATCACGCAGATGGATGTTATCAAATTGTCTGAGAAATCTATGACGGATGATTTTTAGAATATTTTATGTAGTCCACAACCATCATCGCCAGTTTAAATGTTAATGCATCCTCAAATGCACGGATATCCAGTCCGAATTTTCTCTGCAGCTTCTCAAAGCGGTACACCAGAGTATTTCTGTGTACATAAAGCTGTCTGGAGGTCTCGGAGAGATTCAGGTTATTTTCAAAGAAGGTACGGATGGTGATCAGGGTTTCTTCGTCAATAGAATCCAGAGTTTCCTCTTTGAAGATCTCGTCGATAAACATTTCACATATGGAAACAGGAAGCTGGTAGATCAGTCTGCCGATTCCAAGCTGGTTATATCCGAATACATTTTTATCTGCGTAGAAAATCTTGCCTACTTCAAGGGCTGTATGTGCTTCCTTGTATGCGTCTGGAAGCCTGGAAATATCCTCTGCCAGATTACTGTATGCAACCCATGCGGAAGTCATTGCTTCTGTATTTAACATATCTACAAGCATATATGCAATTGATTCCAGATCCTCATAAGTTTCTGTAGACTGTAATTCTCTGATGATGATAATCCCTGTATCATCAATAGCTGTGATGAAATCTCTGGTACGGGCAGAGAAAATATTCCGGATCGTAGCGAGAGCGTTCTCATCCTTGGTCTGTTTGGTTTCCACAAGAAATACGGCACGCTGAACAGAAGTTGCAATGTGCAGTTTCTTGGCGCGGTTAAAGGCATCTACATCGGAATAACTACCAAGGAGAAGATTCTGCATAAAGGTATTCTTGTCGCTTTTCTCTGCATAGGCAGCCAGGAGACTCTGTACCTGGCATACGGCCAGCTCTCCGATGGTAGCAGTACTTTCTGCTTTTCCCCATACGATCAGAATATAGGAGATGGAATGGTTCTCCATGATCTTATACAGGCAGCAGCTTGTATTGGAAACACACAGGGCACTGCTTTGGCGAAATTCTTCCAGTTTTGATTCTGCAGGAAGTTTTTTATCGCAGGTAGAGAGAAAGATATGGTTATCAGAATCCAGCAGACAGAAATCAATCTGGCTGATATTCTTCCAGTCTGTCAGGCATTTCTGTAAAATCTGTTGTATTTTCATTAGGTCAATCCTTTCTTTTGGGGTATGAATCAGCTTATAGCAATCCTTGCAAATTGTCTGATCGAAGTAATCAGGCAGCCAATTCTATATTATAACATAAAAACCCGGGGAAAACTCCCCGGGTTTATTAAAGATTCCTGAAAATTAGTTGCAGATTGTAAGTTCTGTTTCTTTATCAAAGAAATGAGATTTTTCCATATCGAATGCGAATTTGATCGGATCACCGGTCTTAGCTGTTGTACGAGGATCAACTCGTGCTGTAACCTGAGTTCCGTTTACGTCGAAGTATAAGAATACTTCAGCTCCGAGAAGCTCGTAAACTTTAACTACGGATGTCATCGGTGCGCTTGGAGAAGCTTCGATGAACATCTGGGAATCATGGATATCTTCCGGACGGATACCGAGAACAACTGTTTTACCTACATAGCCGCCATCTTTAAGAGCTTTTGCTTTAGCAGCCGGGATAGCCAGTTCATGATCGCCAACTTTAGCGATAAGGTTGCCGCCTTTTTCGGAGATAACAGCGTCAAGGAAGTTCATCTGCGGAGATCCCATGAATCCTGCAACGAATAAGTTGCCTGGTTTCTGATACAGGTTCTGAGGTGTATCTACCTGCTGAACAACACCGTCTTTCATAACAACGATTCTGGTACCAAGAGTCATAGCCTCTGTCTGGTCATGTGTTACATAGATGATTGTAGCACCCAGTCTCTGGTGGATCTTGGAAATCTCGATACGCATCTGTACACGAAGTTTAGCATCCAGGTTGGAAAGAGGCTCATCCATAAGGAATACCTTAGGATTACGTACGATAGCACGTCCCATAGCAACACGCTGTCTCTGACCACCGGAAAGAGCCTTCGGTTTACGATCAAGAAGTTTCTCAAGGTCAAGGATTCTTGCAGCTTCACGAACTGCTTTATCAATCTGGTCTTTCGGAACTTTACGAAGTTTAAGTCCGAATGCCATGTTATCATATACTGTCATATGAGGATACAGAGCGTAGTTCTGGAATACCATTGCGATATCACGGTCTTTAGGCTCTACATCGTTCATAACTTTGTCACCAATCTTTAATGTACCGCCGGAAATTTCTTCCAGACCGGCAATCATACGAAGTGTAGTAGATTTACCACATCCTGAAGGTCCTACGAAAATGATGAATTCTTTATCTTCGATCTCCAGATTGAAATCTTTAACTGCCTGGAAACCATTTGGGTAAGTTTTGTTAATGTGCTGTAATGATAAGCTTGCCATGATTATTATTCCTCCAAAATTATTTCATATTGTTTTTGCTGATTGATTACTCGTTTTTTTCATCTGTAGACAGTATAGCGAAAAGGAGGGGGGATGGCTAGGGAAGAATCGTACAAAGATTTTTTTCGTTTCTTGTCATTCTGACGAAAAGCCGGAATCAGTATCCGGGGATTCCGTCAAACTGTCAAAAGGCATGAGAAAAACGCAGGACAAAATGACGAAATTTTGTCTGCGTTTTTCAAAATTGGAGTTAAAATATGGTTCTTTTTTACTACCTGTTACTCAAAGTATATATAAGATTATGGTTTGGCTGAATCAAGTCAAAAATCTCTGACAATATGAAGGAACGGATGAGAAGACACGAATATCGGGCTAAAATTACAGGAGAATCAGAGAAAGCAAATCATCAGGAAGCATTTTGCGCAAATTCTGTGTTGACCAGTTCTGTATACGGTGTACGTTCTTTCAGTTCACCTGCATCTTCCAGGATATCCTGCAGCAGTTCAAAACCATCCTGCCCGAACACCAGATTTTCTTTCCAGGTGTCCTGATCGTAATAACGTTTTACAATGGCTGTGATGGTATCCAGATCTGTTTCAGGGAACTGTGGCTCGATTACTTCTGCAATCTCCTCTGGAGTATGGCTCTGAACGTAGTCCATACCTTTCTGCAGAGCATCAGTGAATTTCTGCATGATATCAGGATTTTTTTCCATATAGCTGGTTTTGGCACTGTAGGAGGTATAAGGCACATAGCCGGAGTCAACACCAAGGGATGCCACGACATACCCAGCGCCCTGCTTTTCAAGAGCAGTAGCAGACGGCTCAAATTCTACAGTGAAATCTGCCGAATCATCTCCTGTAAAAGCAGCCGCAGTAGCGCCGAAGTCAATGCTCTGGTCAATAGACAGATCTTTCTGAGGGTCAAGGCCATTCTGCTTCAGAATATATTCAAATACCATTTCCGGCATGCCACCTGTTGGCACCATATCCATGTAAATCATGGTCATATGCTGGGTTTGTTGTGTTATCAGCAAGGTTTTCACAGAAGAAGTTATTCATAATCTCCTGTAAATCTTCCTTGCTTTTCACAATCGTGTATGGTTTTAATGAGTTATCGCTTGGCTCTACGATTCCCATATCTATCATTAATCCGATATAAGGCAATACACTCTTCTTGGATTTAGGATATCCCAAATCAGTAAGTGCCTTCGATAAATATTTTGCAGAGGTGTAACTTCGTTCTTCTTCGTAAATCAGTCGCATGGTGTGGTAAATGATTTCGTTTTCACGACGATTCATTTCCTGTGCAGGACTATACTGAATCAATCCAGATAACCCATATTTTAATTCGATTTCTGGAAGTCCTCCTTCATCCACTTCGATACGCTCGATTAAGATTTCGATATCTTTACGATCAAGAACTCCTTTTTCGATGATTTTATTAACTACCTGCAATGCGTTTTCCATTTTTTCTTTTACATCTTCATTTTCCAGACTGGTATCATTTAATTCTTTTAACTGCATTTCCAATCCATGAATCTGTGAAAGAATATCCTGCTGCAGAGCATCGTAAGTTTCGTTTACGATATCTTCATTGTCATGAGCATTGGATAAATCTCTGACTTTCTGTGTAAAAAGAACTTTTAATTGTTTTTTGCGTTCTAAAATATTGTTTTGAATCTCAGTACGTTTTTCTTCAACAGTTCTTTTTTCAGAGTCAAAATCTTTCATATCATAGGTTGCAATGACTTCTGATAAGGCATTACGACACAGTTTAATATAAGTTACAACGTCTTCCATTAAATCATCTTCTTCAATCAGATGAGCTTTGGAGCAATAGCGCTTACCTTTGGTGTTGTAAGTGGTACAGATATAATACTTACGTTCTCTGCTGGAAGTGGTTCTCTTAATTGGAGTTAAACGACTTCCACAGTCTTTGCAGAACAGACAACTTCCAAATGGATTTGGTATTTCAGAACCAATCCATTGTCCACGACTTCCACGATAATTATTCTTCACACGTTTTTCTTTCATGTCCTGAATCAGATTAAAAGAGGCTTTATCAATGATTGCAGGATGATTGTCTTCAAAAACATATTGTTCATCCTTTGGTACACGCTTGTCTTTTCCGTGAACAGTAGAGCGTGCACGTTTTCGCAAACGGAGTGTACCAATATAAAAATCATTTCCAAGCATATCCTTTACCATAGAATCAGACCATTCGGTAGCAATCTGACGTTTCGTAACCTTTCCTTCTTCCAGTTCTCGTTCGTGACGGACCATGGAAGGAGTCGGAACTTTCTTTTCTGTCAGATGGTTGGCAATCATACGATAGCCGGAACCTTTTAAGTATAGGTCATAGACCATTTTTACGTATTCGGCTTCTTTCGGTACGATTTCTATGATGGATTTGTCTTTTTCATTTCGTTTATATCCAAATGGTGGCTGAGTCATGAGTGTTCCCTCTTTTTGACGAGCTCCAAGAGCACGTTTTATTTTTTTACTGGTATCTTTTACATATCTCTCATTATACCATGTTTTGATACCTATCGTATCATCATCTGCTTGCATAGAATCATAATTATCATCTATGACAATCAGTTGTTTTCCTCGTTCCTGAAAATCATCAAGAAGAAGTAACACTTTGGCATTATGACGCCCGAGACGGGAAAAATCTTTGACAAATACTCGATCTACATCCTTGTCTAAATCTTCCATTAACTGATTGAAGCCTGGTCGGTCAAATTTATATCCAGACACGCCATCATCCTCATACCAGCGGTCGATAACCATGTTACTTTCTGCCGCAAATTGGTTAATTATTAATTTCTGATTTTCGATAGAAACGTAGTTTCGTTTGTCATCATCTCTTGATAGACGTACATATCCAGCGTTCATAGACTCACTTCCTTTCCATATATGAAATATATTAACATGAATAATGTAAATATGGAATATATTTTGAAAGAATATTTGTCAACTGCTGATATTGCAATAGTGATTCTTAATAACCGCCTTTAATCCATCGTGAATATTCTTATCATTCTGTCCATCCAGATATGTGACAACTCGAAATCCCAGTTTCCTATATTTATCCTTTGCTGTTTCATATTCTTCTGTTGATGAAAAATCGTTTTTCCAAAGATAATAGGTTGGTTTACTCAAGTGTTATCACATCCCCTCTGCCTTATCGTTATTTTATGAAGTCCTGTTCCTATTGTTGCAAGTCCCATTTGCAGCTTTATCGATTGAGCCGAGATTCCGGTTTCTTTGGTGAACGGTTTTTCACGTTCCTCTTATGGATGAATCCATAACTCGCCGTTGGTTGCCGAGCCACCCCAAGGAGTTTCACCTATTAGATGTGAGTGTCATTATACAGTGCAGTGATTTCACTTGCTTGCAAGAGTGAAATCACAAACGCCGACAACGAAAACTTGTTTTCGTTGTATGTTACCGCTGATTCCGGTTTCTCTAATTGTCAAGGTGCGAGAGCAATTTCTGCTCTTTTGATAAGGCGAGGATAACACGAATTTTTAAAGTACCCTGGATATTCACGGCGATTGCAATTTGGCAATGGGTATAGGATGAGAAATTGCAAATTTGCAATTGTAGAGTATGAACGGATGAGCTATAATCAAGGAAAAGAACAAGGGGAGATTATACGATGTTAGAAACAAATAGATTGATATTGCGTCATTGGGTAGAATCTGATGCAGAAAGTTTGTATGAATATGCGAAAGACCCTGAGGTTGGTCCGATCGCCGGATGGCCGCCACACAAAGATATTAATGAAAGTTTAAGTGTTATAAAGAATGTTTTTACTGGTGCTGAGTGCTATGCCATCTGCGAAAAAGGGAGTGATAGAGCGATTGGCGCAGTTGAACTTAAATTGAACGGACACACAGATATGACTGAAAGAGATGATGAATGTGAACTGGGCTATTGGCTTGGGAAGCCATTCTGGGGAAGAGGTTATATGCCAGAAGCGGTAAAAACTCTTTTGCGTCATGGTTTTGAAACTCTTGGTATGACAACGATTTGGTGCGGCTACTATGATGGAAATAACAAATCAAAACGTGTTCAGGAGAAAGTGGGTTTTGTTTATCATCATACTTGCAATGAAGTTCCAGTACCTTTGATGAATGAAATCAGGGTTGGCCATACGAATTTTATGACGAAAGAAAGTTGGGAGAGCAAATATGGCGTTTGATTTTAAGAAAGAATACAAAGAATTTTATATGCCGAAGAACAAACCAGCAATTGTAAATGTACCAAAAGCTAACTATATTGCTGTCAGAGGTAAAGGAAATCCGAATGAAGAAGGTGGAGCATATCAAAAGGCAATTAGCGTGTTATATGCTGTTGCATACACATTAAAAATGAGTTACAAGACAGATTATAAGATTGAAGGATTTTTTGAATATGTTGTACCGCCACTGGAAGGTTTCTGGTGGCAAGACGATGTCCATGGTGTGGATTATGCAAATAAAGATGCTTTCAACTGGATTTCGGTTATTCGATTACCAGATTTTGTTACGAAAGAGAATTTTGATTGGGCAGTTGAAACAGCAACGAAAAAGAAAAAATTGGATTGTTCAGCAGCGGAATATCTTACGATTGATGAGGGATTGTGTGTTCAGATTATGCACTTTAGACCGTTTGATGATGAACCGGCAACTGTTGCATTAATGGATGATTATGTGGAACAGAATGGCTATGTAAACGATATGAGCGAGGAACGGTTGCACCATGAGATTTACATGTCTGATGCAAGAAAGGTTGCTCCGGAAAAATGGAAAACGGTTATAAGACATCCGATAAGGAAAGCATAAAATTGAATATGGATTTTTAAGCGAGGTGAAAGAGGTTGAATTATATAGAATACGGAAAAGAAAATAGTGATGTAATTGTCCTCTTGCACGGAGGCGGTTTGTCATGGTGGAATTATAAAGAAGCTGCTGAAAGATTGCAACTGGATTATCATGTAATTATACCTATAATAGATGGTCATGCAGGCTGTGATAAACCATTTACAACGATAGAGAATAATGCTTCGGAAATTATAGAATTTATAAATAATAAATTAGGTGGTTCAGTTCTATTGATTGGAGGATTATCACTTGGAGGGCAGATTTTGCTTGAGATTTTATCTCAACATAAGAATATATGTAAGTATGCAATCGTGGAAAGTGCACTTGTGATACCTTCAAAATTTACATATTCTATGATTAAACCGGCGTTTGGCAGTTGTTATAACTTGATAAAGTATAAGTGGTTTTCAAAATTACAATTCAAATCATTGCGAATAAAATCGAATTTGTTTGATGAGTATTACAAAGATACTTGTGCAATTACAAAGAGTGATATGATTTCATTTTTGCAGGAAAACTCTGTATATTCTTTAAAAGATGGTATTAGGGATTGCGAAGCAATTGTCTGGATTTTTGTGGGAGAGAAGGAAAATAACTCAATAAAAAAATCTGCTAAGCTTATTCATGAAAAATTACAGGGTAGTTTTATACAAATTCTGCCTAATATGTATCATGGAGAGTTTTCAATAAATTATGCAGACAGGTATGTAAGCAAACTATTGGAAATAATAAAGCAATGAAACTTTGAGTTGTGGAATCATAATTACAACAATGTATAAGTTTGGAAAGGATGAATCTATGAAATCATTACCAGCAGATAATATCCATCAACGTCTGAGTGATCTCCGTAATGGCACCGGGAAATCGCAGAAAGAAGTTGCAGATGAATTGAATATACAAGCATCCGTGTTAAGTCGTATTGAACGTGGAGAAACAAAAGCAGTCAGCCATGATTTGGTTATAAAATTTGCAGAATACTATAATGTTTCGACGGATTATTTGCTTTGCATATCGGATATTCGCATCAGAAGGAATGTGGAACTGGAAGAATTGGGATTGACCAATAAGGCGCTGCTCCAGTTGTTACAAGGGAACGTGAATGGAGATATTTTGAGTAGATTGTTGGAGCACCGTTACTTCCCGCAACTTCTTGATACGATTAATTCCTATTTTACGGAAGAACATAATTCTGGATTCGCAAACAGAAATGCTGTCATAGATATGGGTACAGCAAGTTTAAGGGAACTTATCAAAGAAAATCCGGATTGCAAAATTGAAACCCAACATGGGATTCGTGAAATCAATGCTCAAAAGATTACCGGAACAGAGGCGGACATAGAGAAAATAAAAAGTATTTTCCTCGTAATTCTAAAGGACATCAAAAAAGAATTTGATATACCATTTTCGGATGTTAGTTCGGAAGAATTGCAAAAGCAACTGGCTAATATGCGAAAACAGGCATTGTTTCAGAAAAAAAAGAATCCAAAGTTTAATGAAACGAATATGGCAAAACTTGTCATGAATATGTTTCAAAATATGGGAATGGATTTGGATGAGTATGAACAGGAATTGTTCCAGAAAATGATGGTGCATATGTTTCAACGTAAACGATAATCAGAATACGTCAGTAAAAAATGAATATAATATATAATACCCTACAAAAAAATACCGTTGACATTTCTGTGTCATTTTTGTATATTATTTGTAGTGGTTGTGCTGTGGAATCTCGAGATGCCCACAGCCCAGGGAGCTCATGCGTGGGCTCCCTTTTTGCAACTAAAGACAAGATTGGAGAAATGCGGCTATGCCGAAGACGTTCTTTACATACGAGCAACAATTGAATAAATTGCAGAATGAAAAGCAGCTTACGATAACAAATCTGGCATATGCTGAAGAAGTTCTTGAAAAGCTAAGCTATTATTCTCTGATCGGTGGATACAAAAATCTTTTTAAGCATCCGGCATCAGGTAATTATATTTACGGAGTTACATTTGAAGAAATCGTTGCATTCTATTATTTTGATGAAGAACTCCGAACATTGTTTTTGAAATATATCCTCCATGTGGAGCGTCATATAAAATCCATGATTTCATACTATTTTTGCGAAAAATATGGAGAGAATCAATCAGCATATTTAGACGAACATAATTACAATCTTTCAAAGAAAAATGCACATGAAGTAAAGCGACTTGTGAATTCGCTTTCAAAATCAATATCTGTTCCAAGCAGCTATGCGTACATAACACATCATGTAAATACATATGGAAACGTACCACTTTGGGTAGCAATGAATGCCATTACCTTTGGACAAGTATCTAAAATGTATCAATATGCACCTACAGATATCAGAACGAAAATCAGTAAACGTTTTGGTGGATTGACAGAAAAACAATTGCATCAGTTGATTACGATTGTAGCCAGATGCCGTAATGTGTGCGCACATGGAGAACGTCTGTATTCATTCAGAATCCGTGAAACAATTCCAGATATGCCACTTCACGACAAACTTAAGATTGTCAAGAAAAAAGGACAGTTTGTAAGTGGTAAAAGTGATTTGTTTGCAGTCGTTATTGCATTGAGATATTTAATAGGGAATGAAGATTTTAAGAAATTTAAAAGGGATTTACTTCGCCTGATAAATGATACATTGAAAAAGTGTCCACACATTTCTAAAGAACAGCTGTTAAAAAATATGGGATTTCCAGAGAACTGGGATAAAATACTAAGATATAAAAAGTAAGCTTTTACTATTTTCTTGATTATGATAAAATGAATAGCAATTGGGGTATGTGTTTGCGGACGCATACTTGGAGGAGTCGGAGAAATCTGGCTCCTCTTTTAATTTTGTTAAAAATGAAAGCCAGAGCTAACAACTCTGGCTTTATTGGGATGAGCATTACATTATTTTGTTTAAAATCAATCTGGAAATAAATAAGCAAATGGCAAATCCGGCAAGAGTAACGAGTATTGTGTTCATTACTACTACGTTTACAGCGCCTGCAAATAAAAGTGCAATGTAGAGAAGAATAAACATTGCATAACCGGCATAAGACCAGCATTTTAAACCTATCATTCTGTTTCGCTCGTCGGATTCATATATTTCTCTTTGTTTTAAAGCTTCTTTGTTTTTCAAAAGTCGTAAGTTTTTGATGATTGTGATAATCGCTGCAGCGATCAGACCACATCCCAATCCCACATAGTAACCAGATGAATAGTCAGCATTGCCGGATGCAAGCGGAATGCAAGTGCCGACATATAACGAAACGCCGCCCAATATTAAGAGTATGATACTATAAAGAATTCGCAATTTAATTTTCTGTTCTATGGATTTTCCAAGTTTTACATTATTAATCAACATATTTTAATCCTCCTCAAATAAAAATATTTCTTCGATTGTTTTCCCAAAATATACAGCGATATCATGGGCAAGAATCAGGGATGCGTTATATTTGCCGTTTTCTAAAGAAATAATGGTTTGCCGTGTTACGTTTACTGCAGTTGCTAATTCTTCTTGTGATATGCGGTGTTCTTTGCGTAATTCTTTTATTCTGTTTTTCATTATTCACCTCCAAAAGTAAAGCTTGCCTTACAATTAAAGTATAGTTGACTTTACATTAAATGTCAAGTTTGTTTTACATTTAGATTTGTCATTGACTGTAGTAATAAAATAGAGTATGATTATTCATACAAATCATACCTTTGGAGGCGCTTATGGAAGTGAACAATGGAAAATACGCATGGATGGTTAAAATTGGAGAAAAAGGACAGTTTGTTATCCCGAAAGAGGCAAGAAATTTATTTGATCTTCAGCCGGGAATGGAAATTTTAGTTTTAGGTGACGAAAAAAGAGGTTTGGCAATTTTGCCAAAGGAAATGCAAAAAGAATATATTGCAAGGATTTTTTCAGAAATGGATTCCTAAAGGATGGTGAATTGATATGAGTAAAATCGTTTTCTTTTGTATTCCGGCACACGGGCATACCAATCCAACGTTGGGAGTTGTGCGTGAATTGATCAGTAGAGGGCATCAGGTTTTTTATTATTCCTACAATATGATGCGTGAAAAGATTGAAGCTACAGGAGCAACTTTTGTTTCTTGTGATGAATATGATCAGGAACAGCGATTGGATGCGAAAGATGCAGTTCGTGTAGGGAAAGATTGGGCTTTTTCCACACAGATATTGGTGGATACTACATTGGCTTTGGATGATACGGTGTGCGAACACATGAGAGAATTAAATCCAGACTGTATTGTTGCAGATTCCATGGCTGTATGGGGAAAGGCTGTAGCGTTAAAACTTGGAATTCCTTTTGTGTCTTCAACAACAACCTTTGCTTTTAATCAATATTCAGCAAAAATAATGAAACAAAGTCTGAGACAGATGTTTGGTATGATTTTTTCAATGACGAAAATCAATAAAAACATCAAACGTCTGCAAGAGAAAGGTTATCCTGTAAAAAGTGTTCTTGATATTATTCAGAACGATAATAATACAGATACGATTGTATATACCTCTCCGGAATTTCAACCATGCTCTGAAACATTTTCAGATAAATATGTCTTTGTAGGTCCGTCCATACGGCCTATTGAAAATATATTTGAGAAGAAGTCGGATAAATTAATCTATATATCAATGGGAACTGTAATCAATGATTCAACAGAGTTTTATAAAAAATGTATAGAAGCATTGGCTAATAAGAAATACCAGGTAATCATGTCAGTTGGTAATTTGATAAATATTGAAGACTTAGGTGCTGTACCGTATAATATTACGATTTCGAGATTTGTAGATCAGATAGCTGTGTTAAGTCAGGCGGATGTATTCCTTACCCACTGTGGTATGAACAGTGTCAATGAAAGTTTATATTATAAGGTTCCTCTTGTAATGTACCCACAAACATCGGAACAGGATGGCGTGGCCACCAGAGTAGAGCAACTTGGTGCTGGTATCCGATTGAAGTATGTAAATGCAAAATCGATTAAAGAGACCATTGAAAATGTGCTACATACCAAATCTTATTATGAACAGGCAGCAAAAATTTCTGAGGGATTCCATAAATGTACTGGTGTAAAAGGTGCTGCAGATAAAATTGAACAGATGTGTAAATAAGTAATCAAATAAGCAAGCAGATTGAAGTTTCTCAAAATGCTTGCTTATTCTATGATGATTTATAACCCCTGCGAATGATAATTCTCTCGATTCACTGATTTTGGGTTTGACTTTTCGTTTATTTCGGTCTTTTTACGATTTAATTTATCCAAAACAGAAGCTCGTGCTTTGATCTTAATCTGCTCCGTTCCAGCCCTTTTCACTTCCGGCTGCATAAGTTTATTCTGGATTTTCAGAAAAGCACTCTGCATAGTATTTTTAATTTTTGCAATCACTCCATCCAATCGTTTGGCTGCATACTCACGTTCTTTTTTAGAGGCTTTTCGTTCCGGAGAGAGCACCCAGTTTTTCGATTCTTCTACCAATCGGATATCTTCCAAGTGGGTTTCTTTTTTGACAGTAGCAGTAACAACTTCAACTGCTTTGTCATAGGCAACATCGGAAACTTCATCAATCAAATTTTCCACGTCTTCGATTTTCATAACTAATTCTTCAAGTTTTTCTGCTTGCAAAGCCAACTGTTCTTTCTGTTTGGCAAGAATGTAATCCTGCTTTTCTAAATATTTACGTCCACCATACTCTGGTTCCTCTTCTAATTGTAATCCATAACTTTTGGCAATATCAAAAAGTAATGCACGACAGGCAGAATCAAATACCATCTTACGATTATTGTTTCGTCCTGCAGGTTTTTCAGGATTTGGTAAATCAAAACCAAGCTTTTCTAACGCTTTTTCCTGTTGTGGAAATAATTCTCCATATTGATTTTCGCAATCAAACACATGACGTTCATGAATGTGAGGCGTACTCTCATCCAGATGAAGTGCCCAATCCAATATGTGAACATGAGTACCAAATCGTTCGGTAATTTCAACCATAAAATCCATAACTACCTGTAATAATATATCTGGTGAAACGTGATTGTCTAAAGTGCCAATTTGATAGATGGTTTCTTCCGGGCAGGTTTTCTTATGTTTTAAGATATCTGATGTGGTGCGATTACGTTCCGGGTGACGATTCTTAATATTACGTTCATTTTGTCCTTCAATAAATCCTTTGTAATGAATAGAATAATAAAGTTCTTCCGCTTCTTCAAATGTGTTTGCCAGTTCACATTCATTTCCCTTATCATAAAAAGTACGATATCCATTGAAGCAATCCCAGTAAATATTTCCTTTTGCCCGTTCTTCATCGATGTGCTCACTATTATTAATATTAAAACTGCGGTCATTGTGCTTGGGATTGTAAGCACCATTTTTCCCGGCACGACCATTGTGTCTTGTTAATTTCATTATGATGTTCCTCCATTCTTTGAAAATTTCCCTGAAAGGGATTTAGACAGCGAAGCTGATTCCTTGCTGCTTTTAGCGTCAAGTAATACCCAGTACTAAGTGGCGAGGCGCCACTGAACTGGGCAAGGCGGCTGCCCTTGACCTGCACAGGGATATTGCATTCCCTGTACCCATGCACAAAGAAATTGCATTCCTCTGTACACCTGCTCCGAAAGAACCAATTCCATCACAATTGAGATTTCATTTCGTTCCTTCGGTTTATGCCAAATCATTCACCGAATAATTAGGCATAAGAAAAGCCGATGCATTGGCTTTTCGCTCAAAATGCATCGGCTGCTTCATCTGACCTGATTGGTCATATTCAGTTATAAAGTTTCGTTGGTTATTTTTGTATTATTTTATGCCAGCGTTCATTTCCTTCAAGAAATCCGTAGGTTTCTTTATCTTGGAAGCAATTCAATAACTCTTGTTTTAGTTGCTCTAAAAATGTGCTGTTTGATTTTTTGAAATCCATGTGTTCATACAATGGGGAGGTTGAAAAACTGGTGATATCATCCAGTGTAGTAAGCATGACTTCCATGGTATCTAATATAGTATCAATATCCTTTTCAGCAGTTGCAAGATCCAGTCTACAGGATATTTCATGGTATTTACCCATTTCAAATAATTTTGCCAGTTCTTCCTGCTTGTCTGTAAAGAAATGTGCTTTATCAAAATTTTGTTCTTCTAAGTAGAGCATGTATAAACTGTTTAAAGTCATACTTAGAATCCCATATTCAGAAAACAAGATTTCTTCATAAAGTTTGTAAGCATCATCTGTTCGGTTTGTTTTGCTGTAAATAATACCTTGTTTTAATTTGCGCTGTGGATTTTGAGTAGAATAATACTGCAAATATTGTTCTGCTGTTTCGTATTGTTCGTTTCGAGAATAATACCCAAAGAGAGAATCGGCAGCACTGGTGCGAAGGGATTCTTCATCACTTTCCAATGCACGCTTATAACAGTTTAGGATATAGTCATCATAATCCATGGCATTTGGAATATCTTTTATCAAACGCTGTGCATCCAGAATGGTTGCCAGCTGCCAAATTAACATTAAGCAATTTGGATAGGATTCGATGATGGATTTTGCCCAACAGAAAACTTCATCATAAGTTTCCGTTTTCAGTTTCTGATCTGCTTCCATAACAATCGAAGCGATTTCTTCTTTTGTCAGATTTTCCTGAAACGAAAGAAGAGTATCAAGGGATATTCCCAGAAGTCGTGCGATTGGCGCAAGCAATGTGATGTCTGGATAAGAGTTTTCATTCTCCCATTTATTCACGGCAGGAGTTGTTACACCTAAACGATTTGCCATTTCTTCTTGTGTCATACCTTTTTCTTTTCTATATTTTCGGATGGTTTTTCCTATCTGCATGATTTAAAGCCTCCTTTGATTTATTAACATCGGCCGCTGTCTATAGTTCAATCATAACAAATTAAGATGAAATCAACAATTGAGCAGATGTTAATTAAAAAGAAATAAATTTAACTAATATTCAATACCCCAAACGTATAATGACAAAATGACAAAAATGATATCCTGTTATATCAACAAACTTTTCATCACTCTCTATGTTCAAGAATATCCACTTGCATTTTGCCATTTTTATCATTTCTGTCATTTACGATAAAGCCAAATCCATCTGTTCAAATGGATTCGTTATTGTATCGTCTATCGTTTCAAAATCGGATTCTTTTACCGAAGTATCTTTAAAATAATACACTCCGTCAGAGAATCGTTTGATCACAAATCCTTTGTCAGCCATATATTCCCAGAATCGAGACTTCCCATGTGGTGTTCGTCCATTGTCTTCGCAGTATTCTTCATACATTTTATACACATCACTGCGTTTCATTTTTTCTCCGCCTTTATGGCAGAGCATATCATCAGTAAAAGCTTTCACGCTGTCAGCTGAACGATAAAGATTAGCGATACATTCTTTGCTATGATCACTTTCAGCGAAATGATTATCTGCATATAACTGTTTCAACGCCAGCATTGCCATGTGAATGGCATAGTCAGATTCCTTGCACATCTTTTCTTTTAGCTGAGAATCTTTTTGTTCTTCTGGAATCGTACGGTTGATATCTAGAACCAGTAGACGTCGATAGTAGGCATTTGTTTTATCATCTAAATTCAAAGGCATTTCGTTGGCTGAAAATAATAGCTTCGCATAGCTGTTAAACTGTGTTGGGTCTTGTCCTTTCTTTTCATAAAGGAGTGTATCTTCTCCAACTGCTTTCTTGATAATATCAACACTTTCCATAGCTGTGCTTGGAATATCTGCACAGGCATTTAATAACTTACCGAATAATCCAGTCGGATAAAATCGTTGATTCAGATTCTGTAAAGACATACTGGAATAATTGCCATTTCCAACGATGTGCTGGATAAATGAAATAGCAATGGATTTTCCAGTTCCACCTTTTCCCTTTATCATCAGAAACTTCTGAAAACGAGTATCTGCGGTCATGCAATAGCCAAGATACTGCCAGAACATCTTCTGGTCAGTTTTATCAGGAATAGAAAAATCCAGATACCTGCGAATTTGTGTTCCACCTGTGAGAACAGTTTCCACTTGTTCCGGATGAAAGGAAAAAGGTATTTGGTTAATCATCAGATATCTTGTGTCATGTTCAATTAATCTCCATTCCATCACGTCAAAATATCCGTTTTGGAAATTTACCCAATGGGATGGCTGATTGTTCAGGTCAGAAAAGTGTTTCTGCACCTGTGTCTGTGATACCAACAGATTGTAAATGCCTTGGATAGTCGTTGCTTTGATACAATCACGAAATATCAGCTTCTGAATGTGAGATTTTAAATGTATGCCATTGCGATCTTCATGGTAACAGCCGTCTTTATAGATATAAGGGGTACTTCCGAGCATAAAAAAAGGAACCGTCTGTATTAGATAATCTACAATCTCCATATCAAATACACCGATTCGCTTTCCTTGTTCGTTGAATCTATGAAATTTATTTAAGTCCGGTTGGTCTGATGGTTTTCCTTCAAAGCGTTTTATAAAATCCGACATAACCGCTTTTAACTCGGGTAAATACTCTGATTTTGCAAGGTATTCTTTCTCCTTGAATAAACTCCATCCCTTGCGATAGTTTAGATAATTATTTTGACAATACACTTCCAGTAAATCATTGATCTTTTTACTGGAACAGGCAGGAACATAAACGTAATCCATTTGACAAGTGCCAGTACAAGCAATTTCATCCATGTATTCAATAAAACTGTCTACAGAATGGTAAGCATCTGATCTGTTTATAAGAAAAATAGCAGGATATCCGGCATAAATAAGTGCATATGCAATATCCAGATTATCTACAAGAAATAGATATTTTTGTTCTGTGGTTTCTGGTTTGGTTTTCATATAGTGTTCTAAAAAACTTTTATTCAATGTAAATCCCTCCTAACGTAAAAAAAGACGCTCCAATCAAGGACCGCCTTTCGATAAATATTTTATTTATATGATGGCTGAATATAAGGCTTTTGCCTTTGTCAGACCATCAATCCAGTTACATATGATAACGATAGACTCAAGATTTACATTGATTTGTGTACGACACCTTTGCGTCCGCCCAAAACTTTCCTGCCTTTCAGATCTTCCCATTTAAAATCCGGCATTTCTTCTCTTGCCACAAGGAAATTTCCGGCCCGTTGGGTAAGCTGTGCAAAGTTTACAACAGGATCAGTAGCTCCTTCCTGATAGGCATAGATAGATGCTTCTGCTCCCATAAATCCGATATCCGCCTCGCCGGATATGACGGCAGTCATAGTTTTATCTGCCCCAAAGCCAGTTATAAGCGTCATATCAAGCCCCTCATCTTTAAAATATCCCTCTTCGATTGCTACATACTGCGGTGCATAGAAAATAGAATGTGCTACTTCGTTCAAAGTGATTTTTGTAAGCATCTTATCGTCTGTGCTGTCTTTTTTCTCTGCAAATGCTGTCGCAGGAAGTGCAGTTACAGCAAGCACAACAGCAGCTGCCAGCGCGATCCATTTTTTATTTTTCATGCAGATACTCCTTTACGAGATTTCTGCTCTTAGAATATGCTGCAAATCTCAAATGGTGTATGCGCTAACTGTTGTCATGCATAAAAATATGTGTTAAAATAACCACCGAAACTGGTTCGAAACCCTCCCAGTATAAAAAACTAGGCAAAGTAAAAAATATTGCGGTCGCTTATGAGTTATCATAAGCGGTCTGTTTGCTGATGCTTTTGTTTATTGAGGGATAAACAAAAGTATTTTTTTGCTTTGACAGAAAGGAATTAAATGAAAAAAAGAAAAGTAATTATTGATTGTGATCCGGGGATTGATGACAGTCTTGCGATTATGCTTGCACTGAAATCACCGGAGATCGAAGTGATCGGAATCACCATTGTGTGTGGAAATTCACCGGTGGAGATGGGATTTGGAAATGCAAAGAAAATCCTGAAGCAGATGAATCGTCTGGACGTTCCTGTGTACATTGGGGAAAGCACTCCCTTAAGGCGGGATTACGTGAATGCTCTGGACACTCATGGAGAAGACGGGCTTGGTGAAAGCTTTCTGCCGGAAGTAACCGGTTATCATCAGCAGATCAGTGCTGTGGATTTTCTTGCTGATGTATTGAAAAAAGAGAAAGTATCCATAATCGAACTGGCACCTATGACCAATCTTGCCAGACTGATCCAGAAGGATAAAGAAGCATTTTCCTGTATTGAGGAAATTGTTTCCATGGGCGGTAGCTTTAAAAGTCATGGAAACTGTTCACCTGTTGCAGAATACAATTACTGGTGTGACCCGGACGGCGCTTCCCTGGTATATGAGACACTCCATCAGAATGGCCAGAAAATCCATATGGTGGGGCTGGATGTGACGAGAAAGATTGTGCTCACGCCTGATCTGTTGGAGTATATGTGCCGTCTGAACAAAGAAACAGGGGAATTTGTAAAGAAGATCACGAAATTCTATTTTGATTTCCACTGGGAATGGGAGCATATCATTGGCTGTGTGATCAATGATCCCCTGGCAGTGGCATATTTTATCAATCCGGAATTCTGCAAAGGCTTTGATTCCTATGTACAGATTGAAACAGAGGGGATTTCTCTTGGGCAGTCTGTTGTGGACTCTATGAATTTCTACCGGAAAGCATCAAATGCAAGGGTGCTGACTGAGGTAGATGTGTATGGATTCTTTCAGATGTTTCTTTCAAGGATCCTTGATCAGGAACCGGAAAAACTGGATATTTTACAAGACTTAATACGAGGAGATTTAAAATGAAAACTGAAAAAATAAGTGTACAGAAGATCTGTATGATCGCTTTTGCTATCTGCATTAATTTTGTGGGAGGACAGATTGCTTTATTTCTGAAACTTCCTATTTATCTGGACAGTATTGGAACTGTATTTGTGGCTGCTGTCCTGGGACCCTTTTATGGAATGCTGCCTAATCTGCTCAGCGGTCTGCTGATGGGAATGACTGTAGATATTTATTCCCTGTATTATGCTCCAGTAGGAATTCTTCTTGGTTTTGTGACAGGTCTTGTGTACAGAAAATTCCAGCCGAAAAAGTGGCAGATATTTCCGGCTGCTCTTGTGATCACACTTCCATCTACTATAATCAGTTCCTGTATTACGGCATTTTTATTTGGAGGAATCACTTCTTCCGGATCCACTGTTCTTGTACAGCTTCTGGCAAAAACACCTCTTGGAATGGTAGGAAGCTGTTTTGTAGTTCAGTTTATCACAGACTACATTGACAGGGTTCTGTGTATTGCAGTAGCAGCAGTTCTTATTACAGCGCTACGTAAAAGCATGAAGGAGAATTTTGCCTGATGAAAGTTCTGATCACAGGCACAGCATCCGGGATTGGAAAAGGCTGTGCAGAATTTTTCCTGAAAGAAAATCATGAAGTCTATGGATTTGATAAAAATATATCTTCAATCCAACATCCGAAATATACTCATTTCTGTCTGGATATCAGAGACAAAAACTCTTATCCGGAAATCGGACCGGTAGATATTCTGATCAATAATGCAGGGGTTCAGAATGGCGATGATATTGATGTAAATCTGAAAGGGACGATTTCTGTTACAGAACATTACGGCATTCATCCCAATATTTATTCTGTTATTATGATTGGATCAGCAAGCGGGCATACAGGGTCTGAATTTCCGGAGTATGCGGCAAGCAAAGGAGGAGTCCTTGCCTACACGAAAAACGTGGCCATGAGGATAGCTCCTTATCAGGCCACATGCAACAGTCTGGATTTCGGCGGGGTTATGACTGAACTGAACCGGCCGGTGATGGAGGATGAAAAGCTCTGGGATCAGATTATGGAACTTACACCTCTGAAACGATGGATGTCTGTGGAAGAGGCAGCAGAGTGGATTTACTTTATGGCGGTAAAAAACCGCTTCTGTACAGGCCAGAACATTCTAATTGACGGTCTGGAGGCCGGAAACTGCAATTTTATCTGGCCATAGAGTGGGTCTGAAAAATCATTCCTGCAATCTGCTGTTATTTTGTGCCCGAATATGATAAAATGAGAAAATAGTGATAAAGATATTTCAAAGATAGAGAAAGTATTTAACAGGAGGCACAAAAATTATGGATATCAAAGAACAGATTCATGGATTAACAGAGGAGATGCTTACCAATTTGGGAAGGCTGGTTGCCATTGATTCTCAGCTTGGCACTCCCGCAGAGGGGAAACCTTTTGGAGAAGGACCTGCCAAAGCACTGGAAGAAGGTCTTAAGATTGCACAGGAGCTTGGATTTAAGACAGTCAATCTGGACAATTACTGTGGTTATGCAGAGATGGGTGAGGGTGATGAGATTGTTGGTATTGCCGGACATCTGGATATTGTACCTGTAGGCGGCGACTGGAGTTATGATCCTTTTAAACTGACACGCGAGGGTGATTATGTTTACGGTCGTGGAACAACAGATGACAAGGGACCTGTTCTGGAAGCTCTTTATGCAATGAAGCTTCTCCGCGATTCAGGTGTGAAGCTGAATAAGAGAGTACGTCTCATTATGGGATGTAACGAGGAAACAGGTTCCAAATGTATGGAACATTATAATGAAGTGGCAGAAGAATTATCCTGTGGCTTTACCCCGGATGCCAGCTTCCCGTGTATCCATGGGGAAAAGGGACTTCTGCAGATGATGGCTTATTCCAAGAACACGAAAATCATCTCTGCAGATGGTGGTTTTGTTTTTAACGCAGTGTGTGATTCCTCCACAATAGTTGTTCCTGCCGAAGAGGGACTGAAGGAGAGACTGGAAGCTGTACTTGCAGAGACAAAGCTTCAGGAATATAAGGTAACAGAGGAAAATGGACAGATCAGTATTTATGCAAAGGGAGTTCCGGCACATGCCAGTACTCCGACTCTTGGTGTCAATGCAATAGGTGTTACTTTTGAATGTCTCGAGAAAGCAGGATTTAAGGACGATTTTGTGGAATTCTATAATACACATATCGGCACATCCTGCGATGGTGAAGGCATTGGACTGAAATTTGCAGATGAGTATGGCGAACTTACTCTTTGCAACGGTATGATCAAAACAGAGAATGATGTGATCTCCTGTACAATTGATATCAGAGTACCTGTAACACTGAAATCAGATGAAGTCCGCAGGATGTGTGAGAGCAGACTTGATGATGAGAATGGACGTATAGAGATCCTGGGAATTGGTGATGCCTTATTCTTCCCAAGAGAATCTCCGCTGGTAAATGCTTTATACAAAGCTTACACAGATGTAACAGGCGATACAGAGAACAAGCCGATGGTGATCGGTGGCGGCACTTATGCAAAATCTCTTAAAAATATCATTGCATTTGGACCTGAGAAGCCGGGAATTGATTATCGTATCCACAGTGCAGATGAATTTATTCTCGTATCCGGTATGGAAGAGGCAGTTCTGGTTTATATGGAAGCAATCAAGAATCTTCTGGCAATCTGATGAAAAATGATAGAGCAGTTATTAAATGGAGAGCAGAACATGAAGGCAGCAGTATTTTTCCCTGGTATCGGGTATCATTGTGACAAGCCGCTTTTATATTATTCACGAAAGCTGGCGCAGGAATGTGGCTATGAAGAAACAATTGCATTAAGCTATACTTATGATGGCGGAAATATCCGGGGAAATGAAGAAAAAATGCAGCAGGCATTCGAAAGCCTTTATGAACAGGCAGAGAAAAGTCTTTCTGCCATTGACTTTGACAAATATGATGAAATATTATTTGTCGCAAAAAGCGTAGGCACGATCATAGCATCCGCATATGCAGAGAAACACAGCATCAGATGCCGGCAGATACTATACACACCATTGAAATACACCTACAATTTTGCTCACAGAGAAGCCATTGCCTTTATCGGAACTTCAGATCCATGGAGTATTGTTTCTGAAATACAGGCTCTTTCCAAGAAACAGCAGGTGCCAATGTATATTTATGAAAACGCAAACCATTCACTGGAAACAACAGATACACTGGAAAACCTGAAAATTCTCCAGGATGTTATGGGGAAAACCAAGGGATTTTTGGAGCGGAAATAAGAAAAAGCATATAATCATATTGAGTAGATGCGTGCAGAGAAGTGTCAAGAAATTATTTCTTGACACTTCTTTTTGCTGTTAGGGCAAAGCCCTGTTTGCCATTGTGGAGTTTTTCGCTGATCCGAAAAACG
>OBYC01000050.1_pt1 | contig 145649 bp, 124 predicted proteins | sample 1550651 | NCBI WGS metagenome assembly OBYC01 (sample SAMEA2580181, study PRJEB22360) | human gut metagenome | biome: human gut; feature: human-associated habitat; material: faeces | place: Denmark | collected 2008/2010
GGCTTCGCATTGAACCTTTATTACCTCCTGAAAATACTGGAAAACAAGGACGTCCGAGAAAGATGGACAGATTATATCACGAGAAATGATTGAGCAGTCCATTGACGATGGTGAAGCTTACCGCATTGTACTTGATGGCAAAAAAGTAGGCGGTGTTGTGATTAAAGTCGAGGGTGAAAAAGGCGACCTTGATCTTCTTTTCGTTGCGCCATCAGTTCATAGCAAAGGCATCGGGTATGCTGCATGGTGCGAAGTTGAGAAGTTACATCCAGAAGTGAAAGTTTGGGAAACCGTAACGCCCTATTTCGAGCAGCGGAATATCCATTTTTATGTGAACAGATGTGGTTTTCGCATCGTAGAGTTCTTTGACAAATATCACCAAGACCCCAATGATCCGGAAATGAATGCTGAAAAGCAGGACGAGCAGTTTCCGGACGGAATGTTTCGGTTTGAAAAGGTTATTCGGTAAATTTATATTTGATAAAGGAGATGGCAAATATGTGATGGTCTATTGGGGGCGGAATCATAATCTTTGCGTTAGGTATGTTTATCTTCTTAAAGCCGGGCTTAATATGGAAATTAACAGAAGAATGGAAATCTTATCGTGCAGATGAACCATCTGAGTTCTATTTGAAAGCCACAAAAATCGGTGGTGCTTTATTTGCCCTATTTGGAATTATTATGATTATGCTTCCATTTATTTTGGAGTGACAATTCCGGTTTGCAGAATACTACTTGTAGGACTTGGTTTCCACTGTTTTTTTATTAAAGTGTAAAGAAAAACTGCGCCATAGCCTTGGCAGGCCATCGCGCAGCGATTTTGTTCAATTGGAAGTTATGGCTTTGAATTTTTCCGAATAATCAGCTTTAGGATAATACATACGACCACCACAACAGCCACCAAGGCACCATCCAACAGCAGCTCTGTGTACCACGGTGCAGACTGTATGGCATATAAATTTGGGTAGGTTTTAAAGTGCCAGAACTTATAAATTCCGAATCCAATGAAAACTCCTATTGATGAACCAATAACGATGTTTAAAAAACAATTCAACTTTCTCAGCATGGCAGTGCATCCCTTTCCAAATTCCCGATTTGTACTTATTTCTTAAACAGCTCAGAATGTGAACCAAGGCGATAAAGCATCAAAACAAGAACATCTCCACAAATCTCATAAATAAGCAGCCAGTCCGGTTCAATGTGACACTCACGCGTACCTTTGTAGTTTCCTGTAAGGTCATGATCCCTGTATTTTGCATCCAGCGTACCGCCATTCGCCAGAATACCGATTACCTCAAACAGCTTATCAAGATTTTTATTTTGCTTTTTGGCAAGCTTCAAATCCTTTTTAAACTGATTGGTAAACTGAATGTCGTATTTCATACGTCGAGAGCTGCCTTAAGCGCATCCATACTGGAATAACGCGGAGCAGAAGGATCCTTCATCATTTTTCTGCCTTCCTCAATGGCAGCGGCTGTCGTATCATTCGGTACTTCCAGTTTTAATTCAAAAGGAATACCATGCTCACGGATAGCGGTTCTCAGGAACATATTTACAGCAGTTGTCATATTCAGACCAAGCTCATTGAAGATTTTCTCCGCCTGGTCCTTGATTGCCTTGTCTGTACGAATATTTAAATTAGTTGTTGCCATACAGAACACCTCCATTCAAGTATAGTATATTCAAATATGTGCCTAATGTCAACACATTGTCATCATATAAGATATATATGAAAAACTGAAATAAATACTTTCTCCCCCAAATTATGCCTGTTTTGTTAAAAAACTTGATATCTGTTGTCCAAGAAAGAAACCAACCTGTGGATATAATTCTTGGATTTCCTGATATTTTGCCTCAATCATTTCCGGTTCATCAGCCCAGGTTTTTTCATATATTTTGAAAGCTCTTTTAAAATGTGTTTTGGCTTGCGAAAGATTGGCGGTCATCAGATAAATGGTTCCAAGGGTTTCCTGAAAATCTAGCAATCATGCCTGGTCAGAGTCAGTGCCAATGCTTTTTGTCTTTAACAGATCCTTTAATTCCTGAATGATTACATTCATACCTTTGTGGTAGTTATAGTTATCCATGTATGGAAATTTAACCATACAGACGATAGGAAAGTGTGGGGGATTTCGTCTGTGTCATGACACAGGCAGTGCTTGCTATTCTTGATTAGTTAAAGGTTTTTAACTTTCCTGATTTTAAAATAATACCGATCAATAATATCCTGCAATGTAATGGATTTCATTTTTTCATCTACCATATTTTGAATTTCATGATAGAAGTCCCCAATAGCGAATTGAATGTTGATACCGATTCCACAATCCGGATTGGTATCTGTGTCCAGGTGAAGCAGCGGCTTATCGCCCTCTACGGCTCGGTAGATGTCATACATATTGATTTTATCTGCCGATTTTGCAAGAGCGGCATTCGCATGACCTTGTGTGTTGACAACAATGCCTGCATTTTTCAGGGTTGCCATAAGCTGTCTGACATAAGCCGGGTTTGTCTTGATACTTTCTGCGATTTTTGTGCTGGAGAGTTGTTCGTCATCTCCAAGAGCAATAAATATAAGAATATGAATGGTGTCACTAAGCTTTGTGGAATATTTCATTTGTCACCTCGAATTTTCTTCTTGCAATTTTTAAACTTACATGATAGTATGATTTTAATACTTGATGTAAATTTAATTTTAACAAGTAAAAAAATAAAAGTCAAGCAAAATAAAAAGTGTGGAATCTGATATAAAAAAGGAGATAAAGTGGTGTATGCAAAAGGAGGAACAAGTCAGTTTTTTGGCGGGAAAGGAAATGTGGTGAAGATGAATGTATATCAAGAGATAAGCCAAATCATCAAAGAAGCAGATGGTATTTTGATTGGAGCCAGTAATGGTTTGTCTATCGCAGAGGGATATAATATTTTTGCAGATGACGCATGGTTTCAGGAAAATATGGGAGATTTCAGAGAAAAATACGGACTGCGTTGTGTTTTACACGGATTTTCAGTGCCAATGAAGGTAGAAGAAAAGTGGGCGTTTGTAAGCAGACTTGTTAAGGCAAAAGCTATGCAGGATGAGCCGAGTGAGATTATGAAAAATATCTATGCACTAGTAAAGGATAAAGAATATTTCGTAGTAACTTCCAATGCGGAGGATCATTTTGTGCCGGCAGGTTTTGAGGCAGACCGTGTTTTTGAAATGGAAGGGAAATTAACCCAGATGCGGTGCAAGAACAGATGTCATGACGAGGTCTATCCTAATCAAAAAGCAGTTCTCGCCATGACAGAAGAGGAAGTAAACGGAAGAGTACCCAAAGAGTTACTGCCGAAATGTCCAAAATGCGGTGGAGATATGGAAGTAGATTGGGGTGAGATGTCCTCGTTTACAGAAACAAAAAATTGGAAGGAAAAGGCTGCCCACTATCAAGAATTTATTCAGAATTTACATGGAAAGAAGCTGGTAATTCTGGAATTTGGTATTGGTTGGAGAAATCAGATGATTAAAGCTCCTTTGATGCAGCTAGCAGCAGTAGAACCACAGGCAAGATATATCACATTTAACAAGGGCGAAATTTACATTCCAGAAGAAATCAAAGAAAAATCCATCGGTGTGGATGGTAATCTTACGGTAGCGTTAAAGGAAATCAGAAAGGGAAGGATAGACTAAGTAAGGTGGTTAAAGATATTACAGTTGTGAGATAGGAGAATGAAAAAAATGAGCTGTTATGAAAATTTGGTAATGAAAACACAAATGAACTATTCCAGACACTATAGTACCTATGCATCCGGCGGTACTGCTGTAGTGTTGAGCAAACAAAAACCACTTCCTTATGAGGAACAGATTCAGGAATTTGTTCGCAGAGTGCAGGAGGCAGAGTGTATCGTAGTAGGCGGAGCATCCGGTTTATCAGCGGCTGGAGGTGGTGACTTTTATTATAGTGATACCCCTTCTTTTCGTGAGCATTTTGGAAAATTTGCAGATAAGTATGGATTCAAAGGTGCTTTTAGCGGCATGATGCATCGGTTTTCTACAAGAAATGAACACTGGGGATATGTGGCAACCTTTTTAAATGCTACACAAAATGCCCCTATCAGAGATCCATATCTGGATTTGGATAGAATCTTGCAGGGAAAGGACTTTCATATCTTAACGACTAATCAGGATACACAGTTTGTAAAGATTTATCCGGAAGAAAAGGTCAGTGAGATTCAGGGAGATCATCGTTTCTTCCAGTGTTCCCAGTGCTGTCAGGATGAAACATGGGATGCCGTACAACCTGTGGCAGATATGATTGCGGCTATGGGAGAGGGGACAATGGTGCCGGATGAACTGATTCCTCGCTGCCCTCATTGTGGTGCGGAAATGTTTCCGTGGGTAAGAGGATATGGGAATTTTCTGCAAGGGAAAAAATACGAAGAAGAATATGAGAAAATCTCAAAATACATTCAAAAGAACAAAGATAGAAAAATTCTCTTGATAGAACTTGGAGTAGGGCGCATGACACCGATGTTTATGCAGGAACCGTTTTGGGAACTGACAAACAGTTTGAAAGATGCATATTATATTTCCGTAAATTCAGAATATCAGTTTTTGCCGGAATTCATTGAAGATAAGGGGATTGCTATTTTGGGAGATATAGGAACAGTGTTAAAAGATTTGCGGAAAGCAAAAGAGGAAAGTGCATTTGTATAGGATGCTTGTTCTTGATATTCCACTTGATGGAGAAACATTAGAATATTGATTGATACAAAACTGCACTCAGGGATATTGTGGGTGCAGTTTTGTATTAAAACTATTGATTACGATACAGTTTCTGATATGCAGTAGGTAATATCTGAAATATATCTCGGAAAGCCGATGTAAATTTACTTTGGCTTTTATATCCCACAGCGGCGGCAATTTCCGAAATAGATTTATCTTCCTGCAACAGCATATTCGATGCCAATTTCATACGGTATTCTTTCATGTAAGAAGCGATGGGCATTCCATAGACTGCTTTGAAAACGGATTTCAAAGTAGTGGTGTTCATCAGGTACTGCTTTGACAACTCTTCAATAGTATAGTGGCGTTTTAGGATATGTTCCCGTGTACGAAAAATGGGCATTTTATTGTTATTTTGAAAAGCTGCGAGGCGTTTCAGGAAGAGCAAACTGTTGAAGTCAAAAAGTGGCTAAGAGCGTTATATTTAATTCACTTTGGCAGGGTGACATGACTGTATGGATCAAGGTTGGTTGCAGCTTTTGACTTTTATAGCCGTAATCCTTTAATATCTTTAATGCGTGATAAGATCATATTGCAACTGCAGCTGATAATGCCAGGCAGTGTATCAATGACATTGTGCAGGAAGTATTCCATTTCATCACCTGATGAAGCAACGGCATGTACATGAAGCCTGTCTCTTCCTGTGACACGGTAAATCTGTGTGATTGTATTATTTTTGTACAATATATCTGTCACCTGCGCCAGGTACTCCGGTTTTGTTTCAATTTCAAAATAGCATGATACAGCCCCACTGATTTTTTGCGGATTAATAATTGTTGTATATTCTTCGATTACGCCTCTTTTCTCCAAAGCCTGGATACGGGCTTTTACTGCCACTCTGGAAATACCGGTTTCTTCACCGATATCAGAGTAAGAGATACGTGCGTTTTCTATAAGCAGCCGGATAATCTTCTGATCCAGCTCATCTAAACCGTCCAGGTACATAAGTTCCCTCCTGTAAAATAATATAAAATAATATCCATCTGATAGCAGTTTTTTTCAATATCAAATATCATATCATTTATATTACTAAAAGTAAACAGCAGCTTGACTTATTTGCTGTAATTACATATAATTGTTGCGTAACGAAATCTTAAACTTACATTTTGAAAATACAATCGTGATTTCGGATAAAAAGCAGGAATTGATGGAGGAAAATGAGAATGTCAAAAGATGAATATTTAATCACAGATGCCCCTCTTAAAGCACTGACTGTTTTTGCAATGCCTATGATTCTGGGCAGCTTCTTTCAACAAGTATATAATATGGCTGATTCCATTATCGTCGGTCAGTTTGTGGGATCCTCTGCACTTGCGGCAGTTGGAGCCTGTGCCGCTTTGACCAATGTTTTCATCTGTGTGGCTTTGGGAGCTGGTGTAGGAGCAGGCGTACTTGTGAGCCGCTATTTTGGAGCTCAGAATTATAGCAAAATGAAAACAATTGTGTCAACATCGTTGATCAGTTTTCTGATTCTGAGTATACTTCTGGGGGTTTTTGGCTTTGTTTTTTCTCATTTTATGATGAGTTTATTACAAACACCTGCTGACATACTGGATGAAGCGGTACTGTATCTGCGTGTTTATTTTGTGGGATTTCCCTTTCTGTTTATGTACAATATCCTTTCAACGATGTTCAATTCCATCGGTGAATCGAAGATTCCGTTGGGCCTTTTGATATTTTCTTCTGTTTTGAATATTGTTATGGATCTTTGGATGGTGGCAGGTTTAGGGCTGGGTGTGTTCGGTGCCGCCCTTGCAACTCTCATTGCGCAGGGGATTTCCGCAGTGTTTTCGCTTTTGATTTTCTTTAACCGGATGCGTCGATATAAAAGCCGCTTTAACTGGTTTGACAGGCAGGAGTTACATTCCATGCTTCGTATTGCAGTACCATCGGTTCTTCAGCAATCCACAGTGTCAATTGGTATGATGATCGTACAGGCGGTTGTAAATCCCTTCGGTACACAAGCGCTGGCAGGTTATGCGGCAACCATGAGAGTAGAGAATGTTTTTTCACTGATATTTGTATCCATTGGAAATGCGGTTTCGCCCTATGTTTCCCAGAATCTTGGAGCAAAGAAAATTGAACGTATCAAAAAAGGATACCATGCTGCACTGGTGTTGGACCTGTGTTTCGCAGTCCTTGCTTTCATAGTCATTGAAACACTGCACACCCCAATTTCTTCCTTATTCCTTGGAAAAGATGGAACCGCTCTGGCATATCAGGTGTCCGGGGATTATATGAAATGGCTGGGATATTTCTTTATTTTTATGGGTATTAAGATGGCAACAGATGGAGTTCTTCGTGGACTTGGAATTATGCGGCCGTTTCTCATTGCCAATATGGTAAATCTTGCCATTCGGCTGTCAGTTGCCTTGATTTTTGCACCGCGTTATGGAATTGCATTTGTCTGGCTTGCTGTACCGGCCGGATGGCTTGCGAATTTTCTGATCTCCTATGGGGCACTTAGAAAATCATGGCCGGTTGATGAAGGAGTTTCATTCCGGTAAATTTCTCTTAAGTTTTGATGGAAAGCTGGATTCGTATGTTAAGAGGTATATTTTCGTTACTGTTCACTGGCAATATCCCGCGAAGCGTGTTGCTGTGAACAGTAACATATTTTCTTATAGACATGATATAGTATGAGTGCTATAATAAAAAATAATTTTTTATGGCATTTATTGGCAAACCGGTTGAAAAGCCGGGGCGCAAAGCCAGAAGGAGCTAAAGTCAGATTGAAATCTGGCCATGCCAGCCGGTTGCATCATGCCTCAGTAATAAAAAAGGTAAATGTTAAATGGGCATTATGGAAAAAGTTCCTGTAAAATTTTTTACAAGGAACTTTTTTTTGTCTTCAAGCGGATATTTGCAACCTCCGCAGGGGACTTACCTGATTCGGTTAAATTTTGATGGAAAATAGAGAAGAACAGCAGGAATGGAGAAAAGATGAAAGGAAAAAGAGTGATTGCAGGCATTCTGCTTGTGGGAATTTTAGCAACTGCCCTGGCAGGGTGCAAAAACACAAATATCACCAAAAAAGAAAGAGAAAAGCCCGTTATCACCCTGGGCAGTGACAGTTATCCGCCATACAATTATCTGAATGAAGATGGAATCCCCACAGGAATTGATGTGGAATTGGCTACAGAAGCTTTCAGAAGAATGGGGTATCAGGTGGATGTTGTCCAGATCAACTGGGAGAAGAAAAAAGAACTGGTAGAAAGCGGAGAGATCGACTGTATTATGGGCTGTTTTTCCATGGAAGGACGCCTTGACGATTACCGCTGGGCAGGACCCTACATAGCAAGCCGCCAGGTAGTTGCTGTAAATGAGAGCAGTGATATCTATAAACTAAGTGACCTGGAGGGAAAGAACCTTGCCGTCCAGTCCACAACCAAACCGGAAGGCATCTTTCTGAACCGGACGGATGAAAGGATCCCCAAACTGGGCAATCTGATCAGTCTTGGGCACAGGGAACTGATCTATACCTTTCTGGGAAAAGGATATGTAGATGCAGTTGCTGCACATGAGGAATCCATTGTCCAGTACATGAAGGATTATGATGCAAGCTTCCGTATCCTGGAAGATCCGCTGATGGTGGTCGGGATAGGTGTTGCTTTTGCAAAAGAGGATGACAGAGGAATCTGTGAGCAGATGGATCAGACGCTGGAAGAAATGCGTCAGGATGGCACATCCCTGAAAATCATTAAAAAATATCTGGATGATCCCCAGAAGTATCTGGAGGTGGATGATCTTGGATATTAGGAGAAGAATAAAAGTAAAACGATTCTGGATATTCGGCATTCTGCTTGGAATCTGTGTGACTGCAGCTTCCCTGTATTACTTTTTTCAGGCAGAGAAAAAGGAAGCAGAGAACAGGATGGTGAAAACTGTAAACTATGTCAAAGTGCAGTGTTCCACCTACACCCATTATAATGAAGCTTCGGAATCTAAAAGTCTCCTCCGCGCCATTGAAAGTGCCAGACAGATGAGTACGAATATCGACATGGAAACAGAAAACGGCGGCCGGCTAAGCCAGGAGTTTCTAAAAGAAAATCTGCAGACCCTCTGGGTGGATGGTATCCTTGTGCTGGATACAGAGGGAAAGACAGTCTGCAAATACAGCATGGATGAGGCTCTGACCAATGAGATCACAGATTATCTGCAAAAAGACATTATCATGGATTTTACCGGATATGAAGAAAGATCTTATTCGGAACGGATTGACCGAGAAGACGGATCACGTATCGACATTGCAGCCTGTGCCAGAAAAGATGCACCAGGTATGGTTGCAATTTATTATTATACATCTTCGGAATTTGTCAGAAATTATACCCTGACAATACAGAACCTTTTAAATGGCTATAGCACTCAGAAGGATGGAACGATTATTGTTGCAGACAAGGGAACCATCGTTGCCAGCAACGATGAAAGCCTGCTGGGACAGGATACTGCCGGCAACCAGGTTGTCCAGGCAATGAAAGAGCATACAGACAGTCAGCATATTTTTCATTTAAAAAATGAAGGAACCGGAGGTTACGGAATCATGCTGAAGCAGCGGGATTATTATATTTATACCTATCTTCCGGATACGGAAGTATTCCGTAACCTGCCACTAAGTGTAACAGCTGTCGTTTTTCTTTATTTACTCATATTCGGTATATTCTGCTTCTGGGGTTACAGAGCGGATCTGGCACATCGGAAACAGGAAAAGGAAAAAGATGAAACATATAAAGCAGAACTTCTAAGAGCAGCAAAAAAAGCAGAAGCAGCCAATGAGGCAAAAACTGAGTTTCTGCAGAGAATGAGCCATGATATCCGGACACCGATCAATGGAATCTGCGGCATGATCAATGTGGCAGACCATTATGCAGACAATATGGAGAAACAGACGGAATGCAGGGCAAAGATCAAAAAGACATCCCATCTGCTGCTGGAACTGATAAACGAGGTTCTGGACATGAGCAAGCTGGAGTCAGATGAAGTGGTTCTGGAAGACATCCCATTTAATCTGAACAGTATTTTTGAGGAAATACTGGGTGTGATCGAACATATGGCTGCGGAGCAGAACATCCGGATCATTTGGGAAGAGAAAGAAGTTACACACTGGAATCTTATTGGAAGTCCGGTGCATGTGAAACGGATTCTGATGAATATTTTGTCCAATGCGGTGAAATATAACAAAGAAAACGGATATGTCTATATCAGCTGTCGGGAAATCCCATCGAAACAGACAGCAATGCCCACATTGGAATTTGTCTGCAGAGACACCGGAATTGGAATGACAGAGGCATTCCAGAAACGCATTTTTGAACCATTTGCACAGGAACATGCAGGAAGCCGCACAAAATTCGCCGGAACAGGACTGGGAATGCCAATTACAAAAAAACTGGTGGAGAAAATGGGCGGAACCATTTCCTTTGAAAGTAAAGAAGGCACAGGGACTACATTTGTGATCCGGATTCCATTCCAGATTGATGCAGATATGAAGGACAGGAATGAAACGGAAGAAAAAACAGAAACTTCTATCCAGGGGCTCCATGTTCTTCTGACAGAGGATAATGAGCTGAATATGGAGATTGCAGAATTTGTGCTTCAGAATGAAGGCGCTGTGGTGACAAAAGCATGGAATGGACAGAAGGCTGTTGACATATTCAGAAAAAACAGACCTGGAGAATTTGATGTTATTCTTATGGATATTATGATGCCTGTCATGAATGGATATGAAGCAGCAAAGATGATCCGCTCTCTGGACAGAGAGGATGCAAAAGTGATACCGATCATTGCCATGACAGCAAACGCGTTCACTGAGGACAAAATGAGAGCAAAGGAAGCAGGAATGGATGAACATATTGCCAAGCCTGTTGATGGGAAATTATTAGTAAAAGTGATCAATGAGTTAGTAAAACGCGATCAGAGGGAGAAGTTATAATGAAAAAGAAAAAATGGAACAAGTTAGTTTCTGTACTTTTGGTGATGGTGACAGTCATGTCACTTCTGTCTGGCTGCGGCAGGAAAAGTACGGAAAAAGAAGACGCGGAAACTATCACAGTGTATCTATGGACTACAAATCTGTATGAAAAATACGCATCATACATCCAGGAACAGCTTTCGGATATCAACATTGAATTTGTAGTAGGCAATAATGATCTGGATTTCTATCGTTTTCTGAACGAAAACGGTGGATTGCCGGATATTATAACCTGCTGCCGGTTTTCCCTCCATGATGCAAGTCCTCTGAAAGACAGTCTGATGGATCTTTCCACAACCAATGCTGCAGGTGCTGTCTATGATACCTACCTTAACAATTTCAAAAATCAGGATGGCAGCGTAAACTGGCTTCCTGTGTGTGCAGATGCCCATGGCTTTGTAGTGAACAAAGATCTTTTTGAAAAGTATGATATTCCTCTTCCAACGGATTATGAAAGCTTCGTTTCTGCCTGCCAGGCATTTGATGAGGTGGGTATCCGTGGGTTTACTGCAGACTATTACTATGATTATACCTGTATGGAAACACTGCAGGGTCTGTCTGCATCAGAGCTGTCTTCTGGGGATGGACGTAAGTGGCGTACCATCTACAGTGACCCGGACAATACAAAGAGAGAAGGTCTGGACAGTACCGTCTGGCCGGAGGCTTTTGAACGTATGGAGCAGTTTATTCAGGATACAGGGCTGAGCCAGGATGATCTGGATATGAATTATGATGATGTGGTTGAGATGTACAAAAGTGGTAAGCTTGCCATGTATTTCGGCAGTTCTGCCGGTGTAAAAATGTTCCAGGATCAGGGCATTAACACAACATTCCTGCCATTCTTTCAGCAGAACGGCGAAAAGTGGCTGATGACTACACCATATTTCCAGATAGCTTTAAACCGTGACCTGACAAAGGATGAAACACGTCGGCAGAAAGCAATGAAGGTACTGAACACAATGCTTTCAGAGGATGCGCAGAACCGGATCATTTATGATGGGCAGGATCTGTTAAGCTATAGCCAGGATGTGGATTTCCGGCTTACGGAATATCTGAAGGATGTGAAACCTGTGATCGAAGAAAACCATATGTATATCCGTATTGCGTCAAATGACTTTTTTTCCATTTCTAGGGATGTGGTGTCTAAGATGATCTCAGGAGAATATAATGCAGAGCAGGCTTATCAGTCATTTAATTCCCAGCTTCTTGAAGAAAAATCCACTTCTGAGGATATTGTGTTGGATTCAAAGAAAACTTATTCCAATCGTTTCCATACCAGCGGAGGCAATGAAGCCTATTCTGTTATGGCAAACACTTTGCGTGGTATTTATGGGACGGATGTGCTGATTGCAACAGGAAACAGCTTTACAGGAAATGTACTGAAGGCCGGTTATACAGAAAAAATGGCAGGCAACATGATTATGCCAAACGAGCTTTCCGCTTACAGCAGTGAGATGAGCGGGGCAGAACTGAAGGAAACGGTCAGAAACTTCGTAGAAGGCTACCAGGGAGGCTTTATCCCCTTTAACCGTGGCTCTCTGCCTGTGTTCAGTGGTATTTCTGTAGAAATCAGGGAAACGGATAATGGTTATACATTGAGTAAAGTTTCAAAGAATGGAAAACAGATTCAGGACAAGGATACTTTTACTGTGACCTGCCTTGCAGCACCACAATATATGGAAGCTTATCCGGCAGAGGAAAATATTGTATTTGATGGAGGGGATACCTCTGTGGAAGATACCTGGACAACATATGTTTCAGATGGTAATGCCATTCTTGCAGAGCCTGAAGACTACATTACTCTGAGGTGAGAAGAATGGATGTTAAGAATCATAATACAAACAGAAAGAAACGGGTTGTGAGAAAACGATGGAATGCAGCAGTTCTTATTGCCCTATTTGTTGGAATCCTTTTGACTGTTTTCCAATATTTGGGGTTTGTATCGAAGACTGTTTATGAGGAAAGTGTTTCTCACCTGACAGAAATTTTTCATCAGTCTGATAATATGCTAAGTGAGCTGACAAATAAGAATCTGACTTATCTCCATATATGGGGGGAATATTTGCAGAACACTTCCGATGAAAGTGAAATTCGTGAGTATATAGAGAAAGCACAGGAAGATGCAGGCTTTTTAGATTTTTATTTCCTGTCAGCGGACGGGAACTATAAGATGGCAACAGGTGAAACCGGGTATCTGGGATTGCAGGAAAATATTGAAGATGAGATCCGGCAGGGAAATGATGTGATAACCAATGCAACGGTTCCCGGAAAATCCCAGCTCCTTGTTTTTGCTACTCCCAGGCCTCATGGAAGTTATCAGGGCTTTGAATATGATGCCATTGCCATTGCCTATGAAAACTCTGATATCGTAAATGTGCTGAATATTTCTGCTTTCAATGGAAATGCCCAGAGTTATGTGGTTCATCCGGATGGCCGTGTTGTTGTGGATCATTCTTCTGAGGCATGGGGAGAGGTGTATAATTTCTTTGGGATTCTGAGAGAACATTCCAATATGTCTGAAAAAGAGATCCTTAAACTTTCAGAAGAGTTTAAGGAAGGACATACAGATGCAATGCTGATAAATCTGGATGGAGAGGATTACTATCTGGTCTATGAGAAATCCAAACCTCAGGACTGGATCTTTCTGGGACTTGTCCAGGCTGATATCGTCAATGCAAGTATGAATGTTCTGCAGCGTAGCACTGTGCTGCTTGTAAGTGCAGTAGCGGTGTGTATTGCCGGTCTTTTTATTGGAATTATTCTCCGGAAAAACAGGGTAAACCTGAAGAGAAAGGATACGGAGATCCTGTACAGGGACGAATTGTTTCAAAAGCTGTCAATGAATGTAGATGACGTTTTCCTGATGCTGGATGCAAAAACATATCAGGCAGATTACGTCAGTCCCAATGTGGAAAAACTGCTGGGAATTACAGTAGAACAGATTCGTAAAGATATTTGTGTCCTTGGAAAACTGCATCCCGGGGACGTTGAAGATCCGGAGAAGAAGTATTTGGAAGAAATCCAGGTTCATGAGCAGCAGGAATGGGATCTTGAATATGTTCATCAGAAAACAGGAGAACACCGCTGGTTTCATAACGTTGCAATGGGCAGCGAGGTAAACGGGAAAAAGAAATATATCCTGGTTCTGTCAGATCGTACCTCTGACAGAAAAATGAATCAGGCCCTTTCTGAGGCGGTCCGCGCTGCGGAGACTGCAAACAAGGCAAAGAGCACCTTCCTTTCCAATATGTCTCACGATATCCGTACACCAATGAATGCGATCATTGGTTTTACCACACTGGCTGTAAGCAACATTGATGATAAAGAAAGGGTTCGGGATTATCTGGGTAAGATTCTTTCCTCCAGTAATCATCTGCTCTCACTGATCAATGATATCCTGGATATGAGCCGTATTGAGAGCGGGAAAATCCATCTGGAAGAGACGGAAGTCAGTCTGTCAGAGGTTCTTCATGATCTGAAAACCATTATCAGCGGACAGATCCATGCGAAACAGTTAGAGCTTTACATGGATGTCATGGATGTTATCAATGAGGATGTTTATTGTGACAAGACCAGGCTGAATCAGGTACTGCTGAATCTTTTGTCCAATGCGATCAAGTTTACTCCTGCAGGCGGAACCGTTTCTGTCCGGCTGAGAGAGTATCCGGGTATACAGAGAGGCTGTGAACTGTACGAAATCCGGGTAAAGGATAACGGAATCGGCATGAGTCAAAAATTTGTACAGAAGATATTTTCTCCTTTTGAGAGAGAGCGGACTTCCACTGTAAGCAGGACTCAGGGTACAGGACTGGGCATGGCTATCACCAAGAACATCGTGGATATGATGGGCGGAACCATTGAGGTTCAAACAGAACAGGGCAAAGGTACTGAATTTATTATCCGTCTGCCATTGCGGATTCAGCCTGAGAACCACCGTATAGAGAAAATCGCAGAACTGGAAGGTCTGAAGGCATTGGTAGTAGACGATGATTTCAATACCTGTGACAGTGTGACTAAGATGCTTGTAAAGGTTGGAATGCGTTCGGAATGGACACTTTCCGGTAAGGAGGCTGTTCTCCGTGCACGACAGTCTATGGAAATGGGGGATGCATTCCACGCTTATATCATTGACTGGCGTCTGCCTGATATGAATGGCATTGAAGTTACCCGTCAGATCCGCAGTCTTGGTGATGATACGCCAATCATTATCCTGACTGCTTACGACTGGTCAGATATTGAAGTGGAAGCCAGGGCAGCAGGGGTGACTGCGTTCTGTGCCAAACCTATGTTTATGTCAGATATCAGAGAGACTCTGATGGCTGCTATCGGTCAGAAGCAGGCCGGGGCAGAGGATAATATTCTTCCGGCAGCAGATTCAGATTTCAGAGGCAGGCAAATACTGCTTGTGGAAGATAATGAACTGAACAGAGAAATTGCAGTAGCACTCCTTAGTGAATATGGTTTTCAGGTTGATACAGCGGAAGATGGAGCAGAGGCTGTGGAGAAGGTTAAGAATTCAAGACCAGGTGATTATGATCTGGTGCTTATGGATGTGCAGATGCCTGTAATGAACGGATATGAGGCTACTGAGCAGATCCGTTCACTGGATGATCCGGCACTGGCGGGAATTACGATCCTTGCCATGACTGCCAATGCTTTTGACGAAGACAGAAAGAAAGCACTGGCATGTGGTATGGATGGATTTCTATCCAAACCAATTGTTATAGAGGAATTGATCAGTACATTACAAAACAGTCTGGGGTAAGTTTTCTGTTTGAACTGTGATAATGGGATATGAAAAGTGGTTTGATGAAAGCAAGGAGGAGCAACGAATGATTTGTGGAATGACGTATTTTCAGATATGTCTGTATTTTCTTATTTATTCTTTTGGCGGCTGGGTTGTTGAAGTTATTTTTCATGCAGTAGCGTTGGGAAAAGTTATAAACAGAGGTTTCCTGAATGGACCGGTCTGCCCGGTATATGGATTTGGGGTGCTTTCTGTTTTTGCTTTGCTCAATACAATTCAGGGCAGCGGGCGTCAGATGAGTGATGGAATGATTTTTGTGTTTGGAATTGTTCTGGCAACTGCGGTGGAGTTGGTTGCAGGCTGGCTGCTGGATGTGTGTTTCCACGCAAGATGGTGGGATTATTCAGATAAACCCTTTAATTTTCATGGCTACATTTGCCTGGAGTTTTCTCTGATCTGGGGACTGGCTATCGTTATGGTAGTAAAAGTTTTCCAGAAGTATGTAGAGGCACATGCGTTACATACACCTGCAACCTGGGAGTGGATTGTGATAGCAGTTTTGTATGCTGTGTATCTGACAGATTTTATTGTGACGGTAGCAGTGATCCAGGGACTGAATAAAAAGCTTACCAGACTGGATAAGGTTCGCTCAGATTTGAGAATTGTAAGTGATAAACTGAGTGATACACTGGCTACGACTACGATTGGCACAGCACAGAAAGTGGGAGAAGGAAAGGTTCAGGCAACTCTTGCAGCAGCAGAACTGCGTGATGCAACTGCCGCACAGCGAGAAAAATCTATCGAAATGCTTCGTATAAAAAGAGCGGAGCTTCAGGCTCAGTTTGAGGAACTGTCCAGCTCTATTACCAATCATACCGTTGTCGGTCAGGGGCGTATCATCAAGGCATTTCCGAAGATGCAGCACAGAGACTATTCCGAACTGATTCAGGAGCTGAAAAAGAGATTAAAATAGATTAAAATGCAGAGGGAGGCTTCAGGTGAACAGACAGGCAGTACAGACCTTAAAGACTTATTTTGGATATGATACATTCAGAGAAGGGCAGGAGAGTGTTGTGGAGTCCATTCTGGAACACCGGGATGTGCTTGCAATCATGCCGACAGGAGCCGGAAAATCCATCTGTTATCAGGTACCGGCACTGATGCTGTCAGGAATTACGATTGTAATTTCTCCTCTGATCTCACTGATGCAGGATCAGGTAAAGGCTTTGAATGAAGCGGGAATACATGCCGCATTTATCAATTCTTCACTGTCGGAAAGTCAGATTAGCAAGGCGTTGTACCTGGCAGCAGGAGGAAGATACAAAATTATTTATGTTGCACCGGAACGTCTGGAAAATTATGAGTTTCTGGAATTTGCCAGACAGGTGGAGATTTCCATGGTGACAGTGGATGAGGCACATTGTATTTCACAGTGGGGCCAGGATTTCAGACCAAGCTATGTCAAAATCGTAGACTTTGTAAAAAATCTTCCCGGTCGTCCGATCGTCAGTGCTTTTACCGCAACTGCAACAGAGGAAGTAAAGAACGACATTCTCTGTACTTTAAATCTGGAAGATCCGAAAGTAGTGATTACCGGGTTTGATAGAAAGAATTTATATTACAGCGTGGAAAATATCCGGCGAAAAGACGATTTTGTGATGGATTACATAGACAGACATCCAACAGAGAGCGGGATTATTTACTGCTCTACAAGAAAAAATGTGGACAATCTTTTTGAACTGCTTTTCCAAAAAGGAGTTGCTGTTACCAGATATCATGCAGGACTGAATAATGAAACCAGAAAAAAGAATCAGGATGATTTCATTTACGACAGAACCCCCGTTATTATTGCAACAAATGCATTTGGAATGGGGATTGATAAATCCAATGTGAGATATGTGATCCATTACAATATGCCGCAGAGTATGGAGAATTATTATCAGGAGGCAGGACGTGCAGGGCGTGACGGAGAGAATTCCCAGTGCGTTCTATTGTTTTCTGCACAGGATGTTATGATCGACCGAATGCTTCTGGATAACAAAGATTTTTCCGATGTGGATGAAGAGGATGAATTTCTCATTCGTCAGCGGGATATACGAAGGCTTCAGATCATGGAAGGATATTGTAAAACAACAGGATGTCTGCGAAATTATATTCTGGAGTATTTCGGTGAAAAGACCTTCGGTCCCTGTGATAATTGTGGAAATTGCCACAGAGAATACCATGAGACAGATATGACCAGAGAGGCGAAGTGGGTAGTGAACTGTGTAGCTGAGACGAGAGGAAGGTATGGACTGACAATTGTGCTTGGTACTTTGCTGGGGGCTAAGAGAGCCCGGTTGAGGGAGCTTGGAGCAGATAAGTATAAATCTTATGGAGCATTGAATGATCACAGTGAGGCAGAACTCAGGGCACTGATCAGCCAGATGACTGAGATGGGATATCTCTATCAGACACAGGAACGTTACAGTGTGCTGAAACTGGGCGATATTTCTCCGCTAAGAGATGAAAATACTCACGTGATCATGCGTACTTACGAGGAAAAAGAACCGGATAAAAAGAAAAAGCCCCAGAAATCTGTCAGAAAACGCAGTACAGATGCGCTTACGGCAGCAGGTTACGATTTATTTGAAGCCCTGCGGAAACTTCGTCTGGAAATTGCAAAAGAGGAAGCCATGCCTCCATATATCGTGTTCAGTGATAAGACGCTGATAGATATGTGCATCAAATGTCCATCAAATGAAGAAGAAATGCTGGAGGTTTCCGGTGTGGGCGAGAATAAGCTAAAGAAATACGGTCAGAGATTTCTGGAAGAGATACAGAAGTTCTGCCTGGAACGTCCGAATGCGGTTTTGAGTATGTCGGAAGATGAAAATGGTAATCCCTGAGAACAAAGGTTGGAAAACAGATGAATATAGAAAAATATACGGAAGAATTAATCACATTGAGACATTACTTTCATCAACATCCGGAGCTGGCACTTCAGGAAGTGGAGACGTCTGCATATATCCGGAAATATCTGGAGAAACTGGGATATGAGATTGTGCCGATAGAACCTACAGGATTGATCGCGGAACTTCCATCTCTGAGAAACAGGGAGAAACTGGTTGTACTCAGGGCGGAGATGGATGCATTGCCCATACAGGAGCAGACAAATCTACCATACGCATCAGTAAATCAGGGATGTATGCATGCCTGCGGTCACGATATGATCCTGGCAGCAGCACTGATCCTTGCCAAAATTGTGGCAGAAGAGCAAAGAATGCAGGAAAGTTTTCCGGTCAGACTCCGGTTCCTTTTTGAACCTGCAGAGGAGATTGGTGAAGGTGCAAAAAGAATGCTTCAGGCCGGAGCATTAGAGAATCCGAAAGCAGATGCATTTCTGATGTTTCATTACGCAGCGGACATGACATTTGGAATGGCAGTGCATCAGGGACAGGCATCTTCCATGATCAACAGTATGCAGATTCATGTTCATGGAAAATCCAGTCACTGGTGTGAAGCGGATAAGGGGATTGATGCAATTTATGCAGCTGCTCAAGTGATAAGTGCCATTCATGATCTGAATGAAAGTTTTGGAAAACAGCATCCGGATGCAGGAAAATATATTGTGGGTACGGGTACGATCCATGGCGGTGAATATACGAATATTATTGCAGACCATGTGGTATTAAACGGAAATATACGCGCAGTTCATGAAGAAACTTACATGGCACTTGAGCACGAGCTGGAGAGAAATCTGCAGGAAATTGAAAAGCAGACTGGCACACAGATCCGTATGGAATTTCCAAAAGATCCGGTATATGCGTTTGCCAATGATGAGGAACTTACAGAGACAGCAAAGGCAGTGGGTGAAGAAGTATTCGGGGATAAGTTTGTCCTGGAAGGAGAAGATGAGCTGTTTCTTTCAGGTGATAATGCATACAGATATTTCAGAGAAACCAGAGGACTTTTCACAGTATTTCTTGCAGGAATACCAGGAGAAAATCATCCTCTGCATCATCCGAAATTTCAATTGGATGAGAGGATACTGCCGTACAGCGTGGAAGCATTGTATAAGATTATAACTACATTATGAGTATTGCAATTTTGGAAAATAATGAATGGTGATGTGGTTCAGCAGAGCGTGAAATTCTACTGAACTGGATCAATGTATTATTTACGCAGATTGCTATGGAAGGAACGTCAGCAGGATGGATAATTTGTATCTGTTCTGCTGTTTTTTGAGTATACTCGTAATAATTTCAGAGAATACTGTAAATTGACCAAATTAAGTAAGCCCTGCTTCAATTGAGGATATCCACCTGACTCTATAAAAAATCTCATAAATAAATGAAAAAAATTACCAAAAGGACTTGAAAATTGGATTAAAATAGTATAATATAAAAACATAAACAAATTAAGAATGCATAGCAACTATAACTTATTAACGTTGAGTGACAGCAGATTGCTGAATAGTAACGGACAGACGATATACTATAAAGAAAGAATTGAGGGCAGAAATATGAAGATTACAGATACCATTAAATATGTCGGAGTTAATGACCATCAGGTAGATTTGTTTGAGGGACAGTATGCAGTGCCAAACGGAATGGCATATAATTCCTATGTGATTCTGGATGACAAGGTTGCAGTTATGGATACTGTAGATGCCAATTTCAAACATGAATGGCTGGATAATCTTGAACAGGCACTTGGCGGACGTAAGCCGGACTATCTGATCGTTCAGCATATGGAGCCTGACCATGCAGCAAATGTAGCGAACTTTCTGGAAGTATATCCCGGCACTACAGTAGTAGCCAATGCGAAGACATTTGTAATGATCAAGAATTTCTTCGGACTGGATCTGGAAGGGCAGAAACTGGAAGTAGAGAATGGTTCTACACTGAGTCTGGGAAATCACAATCTTACTTTTGTATTTGCGCCAATGGTACATTGGCCGGAGGTTATGGTGACTTATGACAGCACAGATAAAGTTCTTTTTTCAGCAGATGGATTTGGTAAGTTCGGTGCTCTGGATGTGGCAGAAAACTGGGATGATGAAGCAAGAAGATACTTTATCGGTATTGTTGGTAAATATGGCGCACAGGTACAGAGACTTCTGAAAGTAGCAGCTACTCTGGATATTCAGATCATCTGTCCGTTACATGGTCCGGTACTTACAGAAAATCTGGGACATTATATCAGCCTCTATGATACCTGGTCCTCTTACACACCGGAGGAAGAAGGAATCGTAGTTGCATATACTTCTGTATACGGACATACCAAAGAAGCAATCAATCAGTTTGTGGAGAAATTAAAAAGCAAGGGATGTCCGAAGGTAGTTGTTTATGATCTGGCAAGAGATGATATGTCTCAGGCACTCAGTGATGCATTCCGTTACAGTAAGCTGGTACTGGCAACAACTACCTATAATGCAGGAATCTATCCGTTTATGAATGACTTTATTACCCGTCTGGCAGAGCATAATTTCCAGAACCGCACAGTGGGTCTTATTGAAAACGGTTCCTGGGCACCTCTGGCAGCAAAAGTAATGAAAAATATGCTTTCTGAATGTAAGAAGATCAACTGGCTGGACACCACAGTGAAGATCATGTCCGCAGTAAATCAGGAAAACAGAGATCAGATGGAAGCGATGGCTTCCGAGCTTTGTAAGGAATATATTGCAAAGAATGATGAACTGGCAAATAAAAATGACATGACAGCATTATTCCGCATTGGTTATGGTCTCTATGTAGTGACATCAAATGACGGTAAAAAGGATAACGGACTGATCGTTAATACAGTTACACAGCTGACAGACTCTCCGTTCCGCGTTGCAGTTAATATCAATAAGACAAATTATTCTCACCATGTTATCAAGCAGACAGGGGTGATGAATGTAAACTGTCTCTCTGTAGAAGCTCCGTTCTCTGTATTTGAACAGTTTGGTTTCCAGAGTGGAAGAAGCGTGGATAAATTTGCGGGACAGAAGGTGAATCGTTCTGATAACGGACTGATATTCCTGGACAAATATATCAACGCATTTATGTCCCTGAAAGTAGAGCAGTATGTAGATCTGGGAACTCACGGAATGTTCATCTGCAGTGTGACAGAAGCCCGCGTGGTAAGTGACCAGGAGACAATGAGCTACACCTATTATCAGAAAAATGTAAAACCGAAACCTGAAACAGAAGGTAAGAAAGGATTTGTATGTAAAGTCTGCGGATATATCTACGAAGGTGATGAACTTCCGGAAGATTATATCTGCCCACTGTGTAAACATGGAGCTGTAGACTTCGAGCCGATTGGATGACGGATTTCTCTTGTTAAACTGCTAAAGAGTGACATTCTGTCATGTGAATAGTTGTCGAGATTTCAGAGTGATCTGATTGATAAAATAAAAAATAGAGATTGTCAGTGGTTATTAAATAGCTGGCAATCTCTATTTTGCTCCAGTATTAATGTTACTGTTCACACACCACTATTCCGCGAGGTGTTTTGGCATGAATATGCCAAAATCCCGAGACATACAAGCCAAAATTCCATTGCCGCAGGCAATCTGGAATGAATTTTGGCTACGTTACTGTGAACGGAGTGAACAGTAACGTATTAATAGAAACATTATGGAATGTAAAGAAATTTTGATAGACGAATTCAATAGCAATATGTTACACTTTATAAAAGTTAGAGTTTAATATATCAAATATAAAGGGAAGTGTGTCTATTGAAACAAATTAAAAAGAAACTTCCAATAGGAATAGAAAATTTCGCAAAGCTTCAGGCGGAAGATTTCTACTATGTAGATAAAACGATGCTTATCAAAGAACTTCTGGATAATTGGGCGGAGGTGAATCTGTTTACACGTCCGAGAAGATTTGGTAAAACATTGAATATGAGTATGCTGAAAGCATTCTTTGAATTAAACGGTGATAAGAACTGCTTTAAAGGAACAAGAATTTCCAGAGAAGTTTATCTTTGCGAACAATACATGGGAAAGTTCCCTGTGATTTTTATTTCCCTGAAGAGTATCAGCGCGCAAACTTATGAAAAAGCCTGTGATATGGCAATACAGATTGTAAATGGTGAGGCGCGTAGATTCCAGTATTTATTGGACAGTGAACGTTTGACGGAATATGATAAGGATGCGTTCAAATCATTGCTTCTGCCGGATATGAAGGAATCTGTTCTGTGCAGCAGTCTGAGGATTCTGTCAGAACTTCTGGAGAAACATCATGGTCAGAAAGTTATCTTATTGATTGATGAATATGATGTGCCTCTGGCGAAAGCATTTGAATTGGGATATTACAATTCAATGACTCTGCTGATCCGTAACTTGTTTGAAAATGCATTAAAAACAAATGACAGTCTGAAGTTTGCTGTGCTTACAGGCTGCATGCGTATCTCAAAGGAGAGTATTTTTACAGGATTAAATAATCTGAAAGTTTTGTCAGTGGCAGATGTACAGTTTGATGAATATTTTGGATTTACGGACAGTGATGTAAAGAATATATTGGAATATTATGAACTTTCTGAGCATTATGATGAAATAAAAATGTGGTATGACGGATATCGGTTTGGAAATGTAGAGGTTTACTGTCCCTGGGATGTGATAAATTATTGTGATGAATTGCGTATAAACAATATGGCGCAGCCACAGAATTACTGGTCTAATACTAGCAGTAATGAAGCGGTGAAACGCTTTATTCAGGAGACTGATAAGGGAACGGTCAGAAAGGAAATTGAGAAACTGATAGCAGGAGAAACAATTGTAAAGGAGATTCATCAGGAACTGACATATCAGGATATGTATGCTTCGATTGAAAACCTGTGGAGTGTTCTTTTTACTACGGGATATCTCACACAGACCGGAAGAAAAGATGCAAATACGTTCATGCTTACCATTCCTAATATGGAAATACGTAATATTTTTCTGACACAGATTATGGAATATTTTAAGAAAACTGTTTCTGAGAATGGAGAAGCACTTGAAAAATTCTGTAATGCACTAAAAGATGGAAATTCCGAAGTGGTAGAACAAAGTTTGAACAATTATCTGAAAAGGACCATCAGTATTCGGGATACCTTTGTAAAAAAACAGATGAAAGAGAATTTTTATCATGGGATTTTACTTGGAATTCTTGGATTTCAGCAGAACTGGAGTGTGTCATCAAATAAAGAATCAGGTGATGGATACAGTGATATTCTGATAGAAACAGAAGATCAGGAAACAGGAATCATTATAGAAATAAAATATGCCGAAACAGGGAATCTGGAAGCTGTCAGTGAAGAGGCATTAAAACAGATAGAAGACAGACGATACGAGGAGCAGCTGCTGGAAGAGGGAGTAGAGCATATTTTGAAATATGGTATTGCATTTTACAAAAAGAAATGCAAAGTAATGGCAGTCAAATAAATGAAAAACAAATACAAAAAAGCAGCAGAACCATTGAGGGATAGTGATTCAATGGTTCTGCTTTTTACTGTCTGTATTGATGAAATTGCTTAATGTAACTGGAATACTACGGTTTCGTAAGGTTTGAGTACAAGTGTTCCAATTCCGTATTCAACTTCATTTTCTCCGTAATTGGAAATGATTACGGGAGTGTTGCACGGTAATTCAATATCTTCAGCACCATAATGGAATTTCTGCATGGATGCAGAGAAATTATGCACTGCCAGCCATGTCTCATTCTGCCAGCTTCTGGTGTAGGCGATAACCGGTCCCTCTTCCGGGCAGCAGAGTTTGAAATCTCCATGAGCCATTATCGGGTGTTTTTTGCGTAGTGCGATAAGATTCTGGTAGAATCTGAAAACGGAAGAGTCATCATTCATCTGGCTTTCTGCGTTAATGAGTTTGTAGTTTGGATTGACACCCAGCCACGGAGTATGCTCAGAAAATCCGCCGTTTGGACTGTCGTTCCACTGCATAGGCGTTCTTGCATTATCACGGCTGATACTTCTGGATTCTGCCAGTGCTTCTTCAGGAGAAGCTCCCTGTTCGATCATGGTTTTATAATAATTGCGGGTATCAATGTCATTGTAATCATCGATAGATGGGAAGGCAACATTGGTCATTCCCAATTCTTCGCCCTGGAAAACAAAGGGGGTACCGGGAAGTGTGTGCAGATAACATGCCAGCATTTTTGCAGATTCTGACCAGAATTCTCTGTCATTTCCGTAAAGGGAAACCTGACGCGGTTTGTCGTGATTACTTAAAAATCTTGCCCACCATCCGTCTTTTTTCAGGATTTCATAATCTTTCTTAAGATCACGTTTCATTTTCTCTGGTGACCATGTCTGGATTTCAACAATCGGAGGGACAAATGGAATAGCCATGTTAAATTCTTTGCTTGCTGCGCTGGAATAGTTGATGGCATCCTGTTCATTGTTGATATTAACTTCTCCTACACTCATCAGATTGTCGGGAGTCATTGTTTCTGCAACCATTTCACGGATGTAGCGGTGGGTTCCCTCCAGATTTACACATGCTACAGTACCAATGGGTTCATTCATATCTGCACGTCCGTCCAGTCCTTTGTCAAGATAACTGATGGCATCAATGCGATATCCGTCAACACCTTTCTCATTCCAGAAACGGATAATATCAAAAATTTTCTCTTTAGTTTCCGGATTATCCCAGTTCAGATCCGGTTGTTCTTTAGCAAAGAAATGGAGATAGTATTGTCCACGTTCAGGAACATATTCCCAGGCACTTCCGCCAAATACGGACATCCAGCAGTTGGGTGCGCCTCCGTCCGGTGCAGGATTACGCCAGATATAGTAATCACTGTAAGGATTATTGCGGGATTTCTTTGATTCCCGGAACCATTTATGTTTATCTGAAGAATGGTTCAGAACCAGATCCATGATAATGGCGATACCGCGTTCATGCGCACCGTCGCGGAAAGCATCCCAGTCTTCCATAGTTCCGAATTCTTCCATGATCGCGAAGTAATCAGAAATATCGTAACCGTTATCCACATTCGGAGAAGCATAGACAGGAGACATCCATACTGCATTGATGCCAAGCTCCTTCAGATAATCCAGCTTCTCAATCATTCCCTTCAGATCACCGATTCCATCATTGTTGCCATCTTTAAAACTTCTTGGGTAAATCTGGTAGATCACCAGATCTTTATACCAGTCTTTTTTGTGTTTCATATGTACATCCTTTCGTCTTTTTGCATAAATAAACTCTGAAATTATTATATTGTATTGTGCAAAAAAACGCAATGAAGAAAACGAGATTATTTTTGATAATAGTAACACACGTGTTACTGTTCACATTCCACTATCCCGCGAGGTGTTTTGGCATGAATATGCCAAAATCCCGAGACATACAAGCCAAAATTCCATTGCCGCAGGCAATCTGGAATGAATTTTGGATACGTTACTGTGAACGGAGTGAACAGTAACATAACGAAGTAAACAGTAATACACACTCTGGACATATCAGATTGTACAGAAAAAAGAATTGTGATAGAATAGGCGCGTAAAATATGTTACTGTACATAAGACAATGAAAGACGGAGAACAGAATGAACGCAAATTTTGAATATTATAAAGTTTTTTATTACGTATCAAAATATGAGAATCTGACAAAGGCAGCATCAGTATTAAAGACCAGCCAGCCGGCTGTGACCAGGACGATACATAATCTGGAAAATATATTAGGGTGCAGACTGTTTACCAGAAGCAAAAGTGGCATGAAACTGACTCCTGAGGGAAAGATTTTCTATCAGTATGTAGCAGCAGGCTGTGCTCAGTTTTTCAAAGCCGAGGATAATCTTAATAATCTGATCAGCCTTGAGAACGGGACCATTTATATCAGTGCAACAGAGACAGCATTGCACTGTTATTTGTTCGAGGCAGTCAGAGACTTTAATATTCAATACCCGAATGTGCATTTTAAAATTCTTAATAACAGCACTACAGATTCTGTAAATGCCTTAAAAGAGGGTAAAGTAGATCTTGCAGTTGTATCTGCTTCTTTACAGTTAGCAGAGCCACTGAAAATGAAAGTAGTGCGAAAGTATAGGGAAATTCTGATCGGAGGCAGTCGTTTTGCGGAGCTGAAGGGGAGGAAGACTTCGTTGGAGGAACTTTCAGCCTATCCATGGATCAGCCTGACTTCCGAGGCAATCAGCAGGAGATTTTTGAATGAGTATTTTTCAAAAAATGGACTGCAGTTTTCGCCGGATGTAGAGCTGGCGACTACAGATATGATTCTCCCGGCAGTACGGTATAATATGGGAATCGGATTCCTGCCAGAAGAATTTGCCGGAGATGATCTGGAATCCGGAAAGGTTTTTGAGATAGATGTAAATGAAACACTTCCGGAGAGAAGCATTATTCTGATCCATGATACAGAATATCCTCAAAGTATTGCATCTAAAGCATTCCAGAAGTTTTTGGCAGAACGGAAAGAACAGAACCGCTGAAATAGAAAAGTCATCAGGAAATCCACATGATGTGAATCCTGATGACTTATTATATTTATAAGGAATTTATCATCTGTTAGACGGATTTATTTATGCCACTCCCAGTTTCGAATCTCTTCCAGATCCTGGCCATATTCAGCAATATACTGTTTGTGCTCAACAAGCTTGTCATTCATCTTCTGGATTAAGAAGGAACCTTTGTTTCCAAGCTGTGGAAGATGCATGATGGCATCCTTTACAAGATTGAAACGGTCAATCTGGTTCTGTACACGCATATCGAATGGTGTAGTAATAGTACCTTCTTCCTGATATCCGTGAACAGAGATATTGTGGTTGTGACGCTCATAAGTAAGCTCATGGATCAGTGTTGGATATCCATGGAATGCAAAGATGACAGGTTTATCTTTTGTGAAGATTGCATCATATTCTGCGTCACTTAAGCCGTGTGGATGTTTGTGGTCAGATTCCAGTTTGAACAGGTCGACAACGTTAACAACACGGATCTTAAGTTCCGGCATTTCATCACGAAGGATAGTAACTGCAGCCATGATCTCAAGTGTAGGTGTATCACCGCAGCAGGCCATAACAACGTCTGGTTCTTCACCACAGTCATTGCTTGCCCACTCCCAGATACCAATACCCTGTGTGCAGTGCTTAACAGCCTGCTCCATGGTCAGCCACTGGCAGCTTGGATGTTTGGAAGCTACAATTGCATTGACATAGTTCTTACTCTTGATGCAGTGATCGAAGCAGGAGAGTAAGCAGTTAGCGTCCGGTGGTAAGTACATACGAACTACGTCTGCTTTCTTATTGGCAATGTGATCCAGGAATCCAGGATCCTGATGAGTAAATCCGTTGTGGTCCTGCTGCCATACGTTGGATGTCAGGATGAAGTTCAGGGATGCGATAGGCTGTCTCCAGGAAAGCTGATTGCAAACTTTCAGCCATTTTGCATGCTGGGCTGCCATGGAGTCAACGATACGGATGAAAGCTTCATAGCTTGCGAAGAAGCCATGACGACCTGTTAACAGGTAACCTTCCAGCCATCCTTCACACATATGCTCACTGAGCATACTGTCCATAATACGTCCGTCTCTTGCGAGGCAGTCATCAGTATCAAGCATTTCTGCGTTCCAGTCACGTTTCTGATATTCAAATACTTTGTACAGACGGTTGGACATGCTTTCATCTGGTCCAAAGATACGGAAGTTCTTGTTTTCTTCATTCAGTTTGAAGATGTCGCGGATGTATCCGCCAAGTTCGATCATATCCTGAGCTTTTGTTTTGCCAGGCTGTACTTCAATACCGTAATCGCGGAAGTCCGGAAGACGAAGATCTTTCAGAAGAAGTCCGCCATTTGCATGTGGGTTGGCACCGAGACGTGCATTTCCCTTAGGAGCCAGTTCAGCCAGTTCCGGGATCAGGCGTCCGTTTTTATCAAACAGTTCCTGAGGACGATAGCTTTCCAGCCACTCCTTCAGAAGTTCAAGATGTTCCGGCTTTTCCATAGTGATCGGAACCTGATGAGCACGGAAAGAACCTTCAATCTGAAGTCCGTCAACAACCTTAGGACCTGTCCATCCCTTAGGAGTACGAAGGATGATCATTGGCCATACCGGACGTTCCGGATTATTGTTCTCACGGGCGTTCTTCTGGATCGCTTTGATTTCTTCGATTACTGTGTCCATTGTTTCAGCCATCTTCTTGTGCATTGTCATTGGGTCGTCACCTTCAACGAAATATGGTTTCCAGCCACAGCCCTTGAAGAAGCATTCAAGTTCTTCATGAGAAAGACGGGAGAAGATAGTCGGGTTGCTGATCTTATATCCATTTAAGTGAAGAATAGGAAGTACAGCACCGTCAGTAATCGGGTTCAGGAATTTGTTGGACTGCCAGGATGTCGCCAGAGGACCAGTCTCAGCTTCACCATCACCTACAACAGTAGTTGCAATCAGATCCGGGTTGTCAAATACAGCTCCGAAAGCATGAGCGATGGAGTAACCAAGCTCGCCACCTTCATTAATGGAACCAGGTGTTTCCGGTGCGCAGTGGCTTGGGACTCCGCATGGGAAGGAGAACTGTTTGAACATTTTCTTCATACCTTCCTCATCCTGGCTGATGTTAGGATAAACTTCGCTGTAGGAACCTTCCAGATAGGTATTGGCAATCATGAAGTTTCCGCCATGTCCAGGACCGGAAAGCAGGATCATATCAAGGTCATAACGTTTGATGACACGGTTGCAGTGTGCATAAACGAAGTTCTGTCCCGGTACAGTTCCCCAATGACCAACAATTTTTTTCTTGATCTGATCCATAGTTAATGGCTCTCTCAGAAGCGGATTGTCAAGAAGATAGAGCTGTCCGGCAGACAGATAGTTAGCTGCACGCCAGTAAGCATCGATTTTGTCAAGCATTTCCTGATTTAAAGGCTGCTTTTCCAGACATAATTTGTTGTCTTCCATTTTCTTACCTCTTTCTTTGTCTTTGATGTGTATAACTTAAGATGTTGAAGATATCTGTATAAGAAATTTTCTGATGGTAGTTAATGATAAACGTTTCTCAACAGATAAGTTGGAGTGTTACTTTGTTATTTTTTAACTGAACACATCCTATCATATCAGAAATGAAACGTAAAATAGAAATATTGCATTGTAATTATAAGTTTTTGATATGGATAAAAAATAAGCTCCTTCTGATGAAATGCGGAGCAGTTATTCGGTATAGAGCTGCGTAGCGAAGCAGATTGCGAATATCCGCTTGACGACAATGCTCTAAGTGGAAATGATTGGTGTTTAATATGGAAGATGACGAAAAGAAATAAGCAATGATTAGTAATTTTCACGAAAAAATGGATAACATGAAAGTTGTATTGCAATTTGCACAAAAAATAGATATAATAAAAAAAACAATTGCGCATAAGGTATAGAAAAACTGCTTATATGTACTAGATAAAGTATAGGCGGTAAAAGTGAAGAATGGCGAAGGAGACAAGAATCATGGGAAAAAGAGCAGCAGGAATATTAATGCCGATCAGCAGCCTTCCATCAGACTATGGCATCGGATGTTTTTCCAAAAGTGCATATGAATTTGTAGACTGGTTAAAGGAAGCCGGACAGACTTACTGGCAGATTCTGCCATTGGGACCGACCAGCTATGGAGATTCTCCATATCAGTCTTTCTCTACATTTGCAGGTAATCCATATTTTATTGATCTGGATACACTTGTGGAAGAAGGAGTTCTTGATAAGAAAGACTGCGAGAAAGTTAACTGGGGAAAGAAGCCTGATGAGGTAGATTATGAAAAAATCTACAAAGGCCGTTATCCTCTTCTGAGAAAAGCATACGGGAACAGTGATATCAGCAAGAATCCTGCCTATCAGAAATTCGTAGCAGAGAACAGCTGGTGGCTGTCAGATTATGCTCTGTTTATGGCAGTAAAAGACCGTTTCGAAGGTGTAGAATGGACCAAATGGGCTGAGGATATCAGACTCCGCTGGAACAATGCCATGGATTATTATCGTGAAGAACTCTATTTTGATATTGAATTCCAGCAGTATATGCAGTTTAAGTTCTATGAGCAGTGGATGAAACTGAAATCCTATGCAAATTCAAAAGGAATCCAGATCATTGGAGATATTCCGATTTATGTTGCAATGGACAGTGCTGATGCATGGGCGCATCCGGAGCTGTTCCAGCTGGATCAGGATAATGTACCACTGGCAGTAGCAGGATGCCCTCCGGATGGATTTTCTGCAACCGGTCAGTTATGGGGAAATCCGTTATATCGCTGGGATTATCACAGAAATACAGGATATCAGTGGTGGATTTCCAGAATGAGTTACTGCTTCAGACTGTATGATGTTGTAAGAATCGATCATTTCCGCGGATTTGATGAATATTTCTCTATTCCATACGGAGATAAAGATGCAAGAGGCGGACACTGGGAAAAGGGTCCCGGAATTGATCTGTTCCGTAAGATTGAACAGGCGCTTGGATGGAAGCAGGTTATCGCAGAGGACTTAGGATATATGACAGATTCTGTACGTCATCTGGTATATGAGAGTGGCTTCCCGGGAATGAAAGTTCTGGAATTTGCGTTTGACTCCAGAGATTCTGGATGTGCCAGTGATTATCTGCCACATAATTATCCGGAGAACTGCGTGGCATATACAGGAACCCATGATAATGAAACTATCGTGGGATGGTGGAAGAGCATCACAGCAGCTGAGAGAAAACTGGCGAGAGATTATCTGTGTGATCATGCAACACCGGAAGAAGAACTGTATAAATGTTTCATCAGTCTGATCATGCGCAGTGCTGCGCGTGTCTGCGTTATCCCAATGCAGGACTATATGGGACTGGACAACAGATTCCGAATGAATAAACCATCTACAGTTGGTACGAACTGGAAGTGGAGAATCAAGAAGAGAGATCTTACAAAGAAACTCCAGAAGGAAATCTATGATGTGACACTTCGTTACGGACGTAAGAACTGGGATTAAATACATAATGAAATAATTGGAATAATGACAGCGTTTCGGATATAAATAATATTCGGAACGCTGTTTTTTTAACCGAATCAAGCAGTTATTTGGTTAAAAAAGCAACGAAGGGGATGGTTTTGTCTGCTTTGTTTCATTCAGCCAGAGTGATTTGTCAGAGGGAGAAAAAAAGGACAGTTTCGCAAGGTCTTTATTTTTGTATGAAAAAGAAAACATTGAAATTGTTTTGACAGGCGTACAATTGAAAAAGAAATGCATTGATTTTCAGGCAATGTCTGATAAAATATTAACCAGAAAAAGCAAAAGAACAGATTTTCAGGAGGGAAAATAAATGAACTATAACAGATTAGAAACCAGTCTGATCGATGTGATCAAAGAGGAACAGGCGAAGCTTGGATATATGAAAGAGAAGATCAGCCTTTATTATCCGCTCAGTTCCCTGAATCATTTCTTTGGCGGTGAGACAGATGCTGCAGGCATGATGGAGATTTTAAAAGATTTTCCTTCTTATATAGAAGAGAAATTTGGTGAAGTAGCAGTATCACACAGAGGAGATCGTTTCTGCTTCACTGTTTCGGAAAAAGCTTCCGAATATGTACATAATAATATGAAAGAGAATGAATTTATCAAGGCATTGATCGAACTGGTTGGCAGACATGGATGTACGATAGAGGAAATTAAAGAACTGTTCCATTCTTATTCAGATAAAATCATTACTGAACCAATGGATAACGAGGAGTTTGATGTGATGATCCGCTTTGATGACGGATCAGATCCTTATTATTATTGTTTTAAAGATGAAGGATGCCATATCATTTACCACAGATTTCTGCCGGAAGACTATGCAGATTTTGGATTCTGATAAGAATGAGTGAAAAATTTTCCAACTGTCGGATCAGTAAAAATATATGTGATATTTGCAACAAAAGTATGTTATTTTTTTGTCAAATATCAACAAAAATAAGTCGAAATTCTATATTGACAGATAGTCTCAATAATGGTAATTTTTATTTGATTTAATGTTTTCATTTATAGAAACAGGTAACATTTTATTACATTATTTTACAGGAATAAAATAGATAAAATTGAGTTGACAGTTTGGAGGGAAAGATTAAATGAGAAAAACCAAAATTATCTGTACAATGGGACCGTCTACTGATAAGGGCGATGTTATGGAGCAGCTTGTGAGAGAGGGAATGGACGTAGCACGTTTCAACTTCTCACATGGACCTCACGATGAGCAGAGAGGCCGTATCCAGAAACTGAGAGAACTTCGCAAGAAATATGACAGACCTGTTGCAGCACTTCTTGATACAAAGGGACCGGAGATCAGACTTGGATGCTTCAAGGATGGCAAGGTTTCTCTGGAAGAAGGACAGATATTTACATTTACAAATAAAGATATTGAAGGAACTAATGAGTGCGTAAGCATTACTTATAAAGAGCTTTATAAGGATGTGCGGCCGGGCGGACATATTCTGGTTGATGATGGACTTGTAGACCTGGAGGTTCAGGACATCTCAGGAAAGGACATTGTCTGCAAGGTTATTAATGCAGGTGTGATTGGCGACAAGAAGGGTGTCAATGTTCCGGGTGCAAACCTGAAGATGCCATTCATCAGTAAAAAAGACCATGATGATCTTCTCTTCGGTATCCAGGAAGGATTTGATTTCGTTGCAGCATCTTTTACACGTACTGCAAACGATATCCGCGAAGTAAGAAAAATCCTGAAAGAAAACGGCGGTGAAGAGATTCAGATCATTGCAAAGATTGAGAACCAGCAGGGCGTTGACAATATCGACGAGATTATTGAAGCAGCAGATGGCATCATGATCGCCAGAGGTGACATGGGTGTTGAGATCCCGCCGGAATATGTACCTGTTATCCAGCAGAAAATCATCCAGAAAGTTTACACAGCAGGAAAACCGGTTATTACAGCAACACAGATGCTTGACTCCATGATCTCTCATCCGAGACCAACCCGTGCAGAGGCTACAGACGTTGCCAATGCGATTTTTCAGGGAACAAGTGCAACTATGCTTTCAGGAGAAACCGCAGCTGGTAAATATCCGGTACAGGCACTTCAGATGATGAGCCGTATTGCAGAACATATGGAACAGAATATTGATTACAATACAATCTTTAAGAAAACAGACAGAAATGAGAATCCGGATATTACAAATGCAATCGCACATGCAACCTGCCTGACAGCAATCGACTTGAAGGCCAGTGCAATCCTTGCAGTGACAAAATCCGGAAGTACAGCTCATATGATGTCCAAACACAGACCAGGATGTCTGATCGGTGCATGTACAAGCTCTGAGAGAGTTCTTCGCCAGCTGAATCTGTCCTGGGGTGTTTACCCGATGCTGATCAAAGAAGAATACAGTTCTGAGATCCTTTGCCTGAGAGCAATCGAAGCAGCACAGAAGCATAAACTTGTAAAAGTTGGCGACACTATTGTATTTGCCGGTGGTGTACCGCTTGGAATTCCGGGAAGAACAAACCTGATCCGCGTCTGCACGGTTGAGTAAGTCAGGAAAATATCAGTAGTTGAAGTGGGAAACTTGCCTGATTCGATAAAAAATAGTATTTTCAGAAAATATAAGATGTAAAAGACACAGGGGTCTGCCGTCAGAAAAGTATGACAGAAAATATTTTCTGACAGCAGTCCCTTGCTTGTGTTAGAGGAGAGAATTGTTATGAAAACAAATGAGGAAGAAGATTCGAGACATATTTTCAGAGGAGAGCTGGCATTGGTGATAGCAGTCATGATCAACAGTCTTGCTGTTATTCTGATGCTGTATTCTGGTTCAGGAATATCTGCCATATCCAGTGTTCCTTATGCATTTGAAAAAGTATTTCCGGTAATTACACTGGGAACATGGACTTATATTTTTCAGGCACTTCTGATCTTAAGTCTGATGATACTGAGAAAAAAATTTGTACCTGCTTATCTGTGCAGTTTTCTGGTTGGATTTGCATTCAGTGAGCTTTTGGATGTTAATGAGGCATGGATCAATATCCTGCCAAAGACAATTCCACTCAGAGTGTTATATTTTGTGATCAGTTATCTGCTGATCTGTATAGGGATCGCACTTTCTAACAGATGCGGTCTGCCGATTATTCCTACAGATCTGTTTCCTCGTGAACTGTCAGAGATTATAAAGGTGAAATATTCTAAGATCAAGGTTTCTTTTGATGTGATCTGTCTGATGATTACTGCCTGTATGACAGGGCTGATCCTGGGGCATATCAACGGACTGGGAATCGGAACAGTGATGGCGGCATTTACCATGGGAAAAGTAATTGGATTGATTGGTGATGAGATGGATAAGCACTTCCGGTTTGTGAATTTCACTCAGCACTGTTCACTTCATGTACAGTAACAGAGTTTCTTCATTGCAGGATTTTTCTTTCTATGATATACTTGACGCATTATAGAAGTAAAGATATCATAAGAAATCTGTGATGGAAGTATGTTGCAACTCTGGTATCTGAAAATAATATATTAAGGAATAGTGATGCAGATTATGAAACGGTTGCTCATAAAAAACAAAAGAAAGCTCTGGCTTTGGTTTCTGCTCCTTGTTTTTTTGTTTCTGGCATGCAGAGCTGCTTACATTACAGGCAGCAAAGCAGAACAGACCAGAAATAATGAAGTAGAAGAAAGGCAGGCAGATAGTCGGTCAATACCGAATGAAATGGAGATATTATGTTGAATCAATTTTCAAGAACAGAGCTTCTTCTGGGAAAAGAAGCAATGAATAAACTGGAGAACTCCCGTGTGGCAGTGTTTGGAATCGGAGGGGTTGGAGGATATGTATGTGAAGCATTGGTCAGAAGCGGTGTGGGGACCTTTGATCTGATCGATGATGACAAAGTATGCCTGACGAATCTTAACAGACAGATTATTGCCACCAGGAAAACTGTTGGTCAATATAAAACAGAGGTGATGCGGGACAGGATCCTGGACATTAATCCGAAAGCAGATGTGAGAATCCATAACTGTTTTTATCTTCCGGAGAATGCTGCTGATTTCGATTTTAGTGAGTATGATTATGTGGTAGATGCTGTGGACACAGTGACTGCGAAGATTGAACTGATCATGCGTGCAAAGGAGGCAGGGACTCCTGTTATCAGCAGTATGGGTGCCGGAAATAAGCTGGATGCCAGTGCGTTTCGGGTGGCGGATATCTATAAGACGAAGGTGTGTCCGCTGGCGAAGGTTATGCGTAGAGAGCTGAAGAAGCGTGGTGTGAAGAAACTGAAGGTTGTTTATTCAGAGGAACAGCCGATCAGACCAATTGAAGATATGGCGATCAGCTGCAGGTCGCATTGTATTTGTCCTCCGGGTGCTGCGCATAAGTGTACGGAGCGCAGAGATATTCCGGGGAGTGTGGCCTTTGTGCCGTCTGTCGCCGGGCTGATTATTGCAGGAGAGGTTATTAAAGACCTGACTGCGGAGTACAGAAGATAAGAAGTGTTTATTTTGAGATGTGTATGGTGTCAGAAATGGTATGGTACACATCTTTTTTTGCGGGAAATATTTGGAATCGGATGGGGGTATTACTTTTTGGATTTTATAGAATTGTTATAGGGAAAAAGTCAAAATAATATAAAAATTTATGGGATTTTCAAAAGATAATGAAAGAAAAAGGAGAGAATCTGTGATACACTGTCATTATTGACGGATAGAAATCTATTAGAACTGTGGAGATATAGAAGTTTGGTGGATCAATGTCTGAATGATGTCAGCTTAATAAATTTCAGATTGGAGGATATAACATCGGATGAAAACAAATTACAACAGAACAGTGCAGGCCTGTTTTATCGGATATGTAGTGCAGGCCATTGTGAACAATTTCGTTCCTCTGCTGTTTCTGACATTTCAGGGCAGTTACGGGATTTCGCTGCAGAAAATCACACTTCTGGTTACTTTTAATTTCGGAATCCAGTTGCTGGTAGATCTGGCATCGATTGGATTTGTGGACAGAATAGGTTATCGTGCATCTATGATCCTGGCACATGCAATGGCGGCTGCAGGTCTGATTTTGCTCACAGTATTGCCGGAGTGCCTGGGAGATCCGTTTGTGGGACTTCTCATTGCAGTTATGATCTATGCCATCGGAGGCGGATTGCTGGAGGTGCTGGTAAGTCCTGTGGTGGAAGCCTGCCCTACAGATAATAAGGAAAAAGCAATGAGTCTCCTTCATTCCTTTTACTGTTGGGGACATGTGGGAGTGGTACTTCTTTCTACATTATTCTTTCGTATTTTCGGGATTGCAAACTGGAAATATATGGCGCTGGTGTGGGCATTGATTCCCATTGCAAATGGAATCTTTTTTACCAGAGTTCCCATTGCTCCACTGCTGGATGAGGGTGAAAAGGGGCTGACTATGGGAGAGCTTTTTAAGAAAAAAATCTTCTGGGTTCTGATGTTAATGATGCTCTGTGCAGGAGCCAGTGAGCAGGCGGTAAGCCAGTGGGCTTCTACTCTGGCTGAGAAAAGCTTTGGAATCAATAAAACTATCGGAGATCTGGCAGGTCCCATGGCGTTTGCAATTCTTATGGGAAGTTCAAGGGCATTTTATGGAAAATTTGGAGATAAAATCAATCTGGAACGCTTTATGCAATACAGTGCAGTTCTGTGCATGGTTTCCTATCTGATGATCGCATTTATCCCGGTACCTGCGTTGGGAATCCTTGGATGTGCGGTTTGCGGTCTGTCTGTAGGTATTATGTGGCCGGGAACCTTCAGCATGGCGGCTGCCTCAGTAAAGCGTGGCGGAACAGCCCTGTTTGCCCTCCTTGCCCTTGCTGGAGATGTGGGATGCTCATCCGGACCAACCTATGTGGGGATGATTTCAGGAGCACTGAATGATAATCTGAAACTTGGAATCTTTGCGGCACTGATTTTCCCTGTGTTGATGATAATGGGGATTAAGATGATTGGAAGTCTGCAAAAATATGATTGAGATATATTAAAAAGTATGGAACGATTAATTTTTCATATTGATGTAAACAGCGCATTTCTTTCCTGGGAGTCAGCCAGAAGGGTAAGCCAGGGGCTGCCGGAGAAAATGTGGCCACTTCCTGTCCGTAACCTGTTATTTCTGGGAAAAGCCTCCGAGCAGAAGCTTCTGAATCAGGGAATCCGTACTATTGGTGATCTGGCAAGGGAACGGGAAGCAAATGTACAGCTCTGGCTTGGAGAAAAACCAGAGCACAGATGAAAAATGAAGACAGACAGGAAGAATAAAAGCGCAGAGATGATACTTTTTCTCTGCGCTTTTATAGCGGACTGTTATACATATTTCAAAAATTCTTCATCCTGGATCCGGGAAGTATGGATGGCATTTTGGATAGCCTGAGCCATGACTTCTGCGGCGAGAGTTCCTGCCATATTGATATCTACAGAAACATCGCCAATGCTGGCAGCATAGATGGAATCGCCGTCAGCCATAGTTGCTACAGGATTGATGCATCTGGCATAGGCACAGCGGGTCATAGAGGCAATTTTATTCAGTTCAGCCTTTGAAAATGCCCCATTGGTGATCACAGCCCCGATGGTGGTATTGCCGGTAAACTGGTCATGAGGTGTCATAAAGCGGTATAATTCGTGGACACTATCCAGAAACCCGCTTCTGTCAGGCGTTTTCAGCCCTGCGATTTTCTGACCATTTTGTGGACTAAAGATATCTCCCAGTGCATTGACAACGACAATTGCGGCCATCTGGAAATTTCCCACTGATACAGCGGCAATACCAAGACCTGACTTCATGGATTGTTTCATACCGTAAAGTTTTCCCACAGTTGCACCGGTACCTGCGCCGATATTCCCGGTTCTGGCATCTGTTCCTGCAAATGCCTGACGGCAGGCTTCTTCGCCCATTTTTGCAGTTGGACGTATTTTAGGATCTCCGTAAGAGAGGTCATAGATACAGGACTGGCATACAAGAGGAACCAGGGCTGCACCGGTGTTATAACCGATATTTTGTGATTCCAGATAGTTCATCACACCGTCAGCAGCAGCCAGTCCATAAGCAGAACCTCCGGACAAGACAATAGCATTGATGGGATTGTCGGCAGTGACAGGAGAGGTGAGAGGAGTTTCTCTGGAAGCAGGGCCGCCTCCGCTTATATCGCAGCCTGCTTTTGCTCCATTTGGAAAATAAAGAACAGTTACACCGGTCTTCGCATCATGGTCAGAAGTATGACCGATGCGTAAATTTGAAAGCTCTGTAATAGAAATCTCTTTTAATAATGACATAAAAATCTCCTTTATTATGTGATAGCAATTCTATGAAATACTGAGAGCAATCCAGCCCATCAGAATGTGAAGTACTGCGTCAGATATTTTCCTTGTCTTTCGCACTCTGCTGAACTGTCTTGATTGCATTATTTTGTGAGATTGCTATAGATATTAATTGAATCAGGTAGGATTTCTGTTTTAAATGTGCCAGATAAAAAAACCTGACTACGGTGACAATGTAGTCAGGTTTTTTGGAAAAGGCTGTTCTTTTAAAGATTATGCACGTTTCAGTGCCACAGAAAGTGCCTTGGAAACGATACTTCCCACTACAAAGCAGAAGCCCGCTTCGATCAGTCCCTGAACGCCCACAAAAGCAGCAACGAAGACAACAGGATTGCTTACTCCAAGACTGGAAACAATACCCTGAATGTAATCTGTGTTGTAGAAGAAGAGACATAAAAAGCCCATGAAGAAGAAAGTATTCAGTAACGGGCATGCCAGTGAAGCAACGTAATAGGAAAATTTCTTCGCCGGTGATTTATATAATGCTGCGAAAATAAGTCCTGTGATCCATCCTTCCAGCACACGTGCCACGATACATACAATAAAAGTGCCAAATGGATTAATGTTAAAAAGTGCAGCAGCGAAAGCTGAACTTCCTGTAACAGCCATATAGAAGCTGGTTGCACCGAAAGCAAGTCCGCATACAGCACCACCTTTCGGTCCGAGGATGATAGCTCCTACAGCTACCGGGATGGTGAGAAGAGTGATGGATAAGCCGGGAGTACGAAGGTAGCCCAGCGGGGTAAAGGACATGAGCAGAATAATGGCAATCATCATAGCCAGCTCTACCATGTAAAGAGTGCTGCTTCTTTTTGCGGCAGCTGTTGTAGTAGTTGTTGTTGTGTTCATATGAATTCTCCTTTTGGTCTGATAAAACGGCGCAATGCGTCCCCTGCTTTTCAGACAGTTTAGAGTATGGGGATCAGGCGTTATGAAAAATATACATCAGAACAAAAGATATGAAACAAGAAATATCTTCCGGTAAAAGTTTCCGGTGTGTAGACGCCTTACAGGTCGCCTCACAAATTTAACCAGACTGTGAAGTGGATGACTTTATCCACCAGACTGTCAGATGTGGAAATCAGATGCATTTTCTTTCGAATAACGCTCCCGTAAACAATAACACATTTGATTAAAAACTGCAATATTTTATAGTATGTTTGAAAATAAATACAGGATATAGAGACGTTTCTATATTCTGCAAAAAATATTGATTATGAGATTTAGCGTTCCATCATGCTGATGGATTCAATTCCCACACTTCCACCACGTACTACTTCGATTCTGTGGAATTCTTCCTTGATCAGTTTGACAACTGCATCATTCTTGATGGCTGTCTGGACAAATTCCAGAAGCAGGCTGTCTTTGCCGTAGTCAATGACTTTTGCCTTGAAGGTTTCTGCAATCTGAAACAGTTCTGCTTTATCTGCCCTGGAGCAGTTGAAAACCTTGATATAGAGAATTTCTTTCATTCTGACAAATACATCTGTGAAGTCGATTACCTTGATAACCTCGATCATGCGGTTTAACTGTTTTTTGATCTGTTCAAAGGTTTCATCATCGCTGACTGTTGCGATAGTCATTCGAGATACTGTGGGGTCCTCGGTAGTTCCTACAGTAAGACTGATCTATCACGAGATATGTAAATGGTTAAGTGAGTTTTGTTAGTTAAAATGTACTAAAATGTCATCTTTTTTGATAAGAAATTATAGAAAATAAACAAAATAACACAATGCAAAAAACAATGCATAAAATAAAAGAATGTCCCTTTGAGGAACATTCTTTTAACGTGTCTGAAGGAAAACTTTTAATTTGGGAAGCTGGTTGTTAAGGATAAGAGTTTCCGGAAACATGAGCTGGTGAACGAATTCTTCGGCATAGGTGAAATCTCCAACATGTTCTTTTCCGTGGCTGTCGCTGGACAAAATAACAGGAAGCTGATATTTCTGACAGAGATACAGGATTCTGGCGGCATTGGCTCTTGTGTCTCCCCGATATCCTCCGGGTGCGAGGGAAGCTTCGTTTATTTCAAAAATAACATTTTCCCGTAAAGCTGCTCTTGCCAGCGTTTCATAATCTACAGGGAAATGTGTATCGTCGCAGTGGCCGAGTATTTTTACAGCAGGATGTTTTATTGCATTGATGTAAGCTTCTGTATTCTGAGATACAGAGCCTGAACGGTAGTTCTGCCGATGCATACTGATGATAGCGTAATCCAGGTTGTTCAGCAGTTCATCTGACAGATCTGTATGTCCTGCACTGTCCAGGATGTTTAGTTCAACTCCGTAAAGAATATCTATGCCGAATCTTTTTCTGGGATAAAAAGGAAGGCTTCTGAAATAAGAAGAAGTTCCGGAAGCCAGAGTTCCCGGGCCGTGGTCAGAAATCCCAAGGAGTTTCAGTCCTTTTTTGCTGGCTGCTTTTGCCATGTCAGAGATGGTACAGGTGGTTCCGTGACCGCTGGCGATAGAATGTGTGTGGATGTCAGAAAGATACATTGTTTGTCTCCTTTCCAGAGCGGTTTCTATATATGATAAGAGCCTTACGGAAGATGCAAAGCTGCTGTTTGATGGTACATTCGTTATATTCAAGTATGACAGATGAGGATTTAAATGTCAATGAGGAAACAAAATAAAAACAACTGAAATACAACAAAAATCAAATAAAAAGCAACACAAATAAACGGCTGATACATGTTAAATTATGTTGACTTCGGGAAAATGAGAAGGTATAATGGAACTATATGAAAACACGGGGGCTTATTGCTGATCAATGACAGCGATAGCACTGTTTGCTTATGTGTAGACAGTTACTTCATGAGAAAGGAGTAACATGGAAAAATTTCAAACATCAGACATTCCCGGAATTCTCTTATGAATGGCTGGAGGCTGAACTGGATACTGGTATGATTCCACAAATATGGACAGCGAAGAAATTGCTCCTAACCTTTATGACTAATCGATAAGTATATATCGAGAGGAAATGAATCCTCAGAATTAAGTAAAAAAAGTTACCGGGAACAATGTGACCGGTAGCGAAATACAGACGCCGCACTGCCGTATGGCAAGTGCGGCGTTGTTGTTCAAAACTCTGATAGCAGAGTGAAATCAAACAAATATAAATACAGTAACAGCTCAGACAAGATGATGTAAATAAAGACACTTTTTTGGACAAACGAGGTTCTTACCCTGGAGAGCAGATCAGGGTAAAATGAAATCATCAGATATGAAGAGCGCAATTCATATATTGGAGGAAGAACAGTGAAAAGTACGGAACGATTAATTTTTCATATTGATGTCAACAGTGCATTTCTTTCCTGGGAATCAGCCAGAAGGGTGAGCCAGGGGCTGCCGGATCTCAGAGAAATTCCTTCCTGTGTAGGAGGAGATCCAAAGAAACGGACAGGTATCGTGGTTGCCAAATCTATCCCTGCAAAAAAATACGGGATCCAGACCGGCGAGCCAGTAGCCATGGCTCTTCGGAAATGTCCCAATCTGGTGATCGTTCCCAGTGATTTTGAATTATACGATAAATGTTCCCGGGCATTTAAAGCAATCTGTGCTTCCTTTGCACCTGTGATGGAATCTTTTTCCATTGATGAGGTATTTCTGGATATGACAGGTACTTCTCTGATCTATCCTGACCCTGTAGCTGCTGCTCATGAGCTGAAAGGCAAGATTCACAGAGAGCTGGGATTTACAGTAAATGTAGGAATTTCTACCAATAAGCTTTTGGCAAAGATGGCATCAGATTTTCAAAAGCCGGACAGAGTACACACTCTGTTCCCGGATGAAATCCCGGAGAAAATGTGGCCTCTTCCTATCCGTAATCTGCTGTTTCTGGGAAAAGCTTCCGAGCAGAAGCTTCTGAATCAGGGAATCCGTACCATCGGTGATCTGGCAAGAGAAAGAGCATCCAATGTGCAGTACTGGCTTGGGGAAAAAACGGGACATCAGCTATGGCAATATGCCAGAGGTATCGATGATTCCCCTGTAAAAGCAGTGCCTGATGAGGCAAAAGGTTTCAGCGTGGAAACTACTTTTAACGATGATATTACTTCCATAGAGCAGGTGTTTCCCATACTTTTGGAGCAGTGTGATGTTCTGGCAACCAGAATGCGCAGAAAAGATAAGAAATGCAACTGTATTTCCGTGACTTTCCGTACTTTGGATTTCAGAAACCGTTCACACCAGACAAAGCTGGAAAATGCTACAGATCTTACAGACGAAATTTATATAAATGCTACAAGACTTTTTAAAGAATTCTGGAAAGGACAGCCGCTACGTCTGATTGGTGTGGCACTGACAGGCCTTACAGATGGCACTTATGAACAGATGTCTCTGTTTGAAGATACAGAAAATAAAGAACGCCACAGAAAGCTGGATGCAGCTATGGATGAGATCCGGATGAAATTTGGAAATGATAAGATCACCCGTGCCAGTATTATGAACAGCAATGCACGGATTGGGCGAAAAGCGAAAGCACAGATGAAAAACGAAAAGACGGAAGAACCGTAAGTAAAGAGAGGACTGAGCATTAAGAACAATGCGACAATCCTCCCTTTATAAAAATTTCAGAAAAAGTTTTATCGTTCCATCATACTGATAGATTCGATTCCTACACTTCCTCCACGTACCACTTCAATTCTGTGAAATTCTTCCTTGATCAGTTTCACTACTGCGTCATTCTTGGTTGCTGTCTGGACAAATTCCAGGAGCAGGCTGTCTTTGCCATAGTCAATGACCTTTGCCTTGAAGGTTTCGGCAATCTGAAACAGTTCAACCTTATCTTCTTTGGAACAGTTAAAAACCTTAATATACAGAATCTCTTTCATGCGGACAAATACGTCTGTGAAATCAATAACCTTAATAACCTCGATCATACGGTTCAACTGTTTTTTGATCTGCTCAAAAGTTTCATCATCACTGACAGTTGCGATCGTCATTCGAGATACTGTGGGGTCCTCGGTGGTTCCTACAGTAAGACTGTCCAGATTGTAGCTTTTTCCGGAGAAAAGTCCGGAGATTTTGGACAGAACACCTACCTGGTTCTCAACATAGAGAGAAATCCATCTTTTTTTCATTCCTTTATCCATAATAATTTTCCTCCTGATCAACAGTCCATAATCATATCTTCTAGAGTTCCGCCTGGTTTGATCATAGGATAAACCATTTCCTCAGGGTCAATGATGAATTCAATTACTGTAGGTGCCTTTGTGTTCTTTTTTGCTTCCTCGAAGGCTGCTGCAATTTCCTCTTTTTTTGTGACACGGATTCCTTTTGCCCTGTAGCTCTCTGCAAGTCTGATGAAATCCGGTGTGTACTGTGGATATTCCATGCCTTCAGTGCGGCGGGAAAGTGCTCCTGCGCGCAGATTGGTCATAGCATAGCGTTTGCCGTAGAAAAGCTTCTGCCACTGGCGTACCATTCCAAGATACTCATTGTTAAAGATACACAGGATAACCGGAAGCTCCTCCAGAACTGCAGTTGCAAGCTCCTGAATGTTCATCTGCACACCGCCGTCACCGGAGATAACGATGACAGGTCTGTCGGGATTTCCGATTTTGGCTCCGATGCCGCCTGGAAGACCATAGCCCATTGTTCCCAGACCACCGGACATGATCATCTGTTTGCCCTCTGTGATTTCCGCATACTGGGAGACAAGCATCTGATGCTGTCCTACATCTGTTACGATAATACTGTTCTCAAATTGTTCGTTGATCTCTTTCAGGATATCCATCGGACTTAAAAGATCATTTGGACGCATTTTAAGCGGATGCTCTTCTTTCCAGTTTTTGATCAGGTTAAGCCACTTGTCCGTTGAACATTCCTGGACGTATTCGTTCATTTTGGTGATAGCCTCTTTTGCATCAGCAACAATGGGGATATCCACCTGAATGTTTCGGGAAATGGATGCTGTATCAATATCAATGTGGATAATCTGGGCATGTGGTGCAAATTCATGAAGTTTTCCGGTGATTCTGTCATTGAATCTGGTTCCGATGGAGAACAGCACATCGCAGTTGCTGACTGCCATATTTGCTGCATAGGCACCATGCATGCCAAGGTTTCCGATATAGAGCGGATGGTCTGTGGGGATAGAGCCTTTTCCCATTACGGTTGTGACAACCGGTACTTTTGTCTTTTCCACTACTTCCCGGAAAATTTCATGGGCGCGGGAGATTACTACACCGCCGCCTGCCAGGAATAAGGGACGTTTTGCTTTATTTAAAAGTTTGATGGCACGTTTGAGCTGGCCGATGTGGACATCTGTGTTGGGCTTGTATCCGCGGATATTTACATTTTTAGGATATTCAGCGCTGCCGAGTTCTGCCATTACGTCCTTTGGAAGGTCGATAAGGACAGGTCCCGGACGGCCGGTGCGGGCAATGTAGAAGGCTTCTTTGATGATACGTCCCAGGTCTTCACGTCTGCGGACAGTAACGCCGTATTTGGTGATGCTTCTGGTGATTCCTACGATGTCTACTTCCTGAAATGCATCGTTGCCGATGAGGTGGCGGGCTACCTGGCCGGTGAAGCATACAAGAGGTACGCTGTCATAGTTGGCGGTTGCAAGTCCTGTTACAAGGTTGGTTGCTCCGGGACCGCTGGTTACCAGACATACGCCGACTTTGCCGGTGGTTCTGGCGTAGGCGTCGGCTTCGTGGACAAGGGCCTGTTCGTGACGGGGGAGGATGATTTTGACGTCGTCCTGTTTGTAGAGTTCGTCACTGATGTCGATGGTACAGGCTCCGGGGTAGCCGAAGAGGTATTCTACGCCTTCTTCTTTTAAGGCTTTGACTAAGAGTTTGTTGCCGGATATTTGTTTCATATTTGGGTAAACCTCCTTTGTGTATGTGGATGGGGACGCTCAGAAATTTATTTGTTTGGTGTGCGGTTTCGGAGCCTAGTAGATCTAAGTGTCTGAAAATCTGCTAAAAGCGTTCAGAAAAATCTCAAACTCGCTGCGCTCAGACAGTGAGATTTTTCTGAACAACGCAGATTTCCAGGCACTAAGATCTACACGACTCCTGCAAATGCACACCAAACAAATAAATTTCTGAGCTGTGTATTGGCTGATACAGGGGCAGAATGGCGCTGCGCTGATTCTGCTGAGAACGCTGTAAAGCAGCTCCCACAATTCTGAATATAGTAAAAAACGCCCTGGGCTTGTTTGCCCAGGGCGAAAATGTTTCCGCGGTACCACCTGTATTCAGAGTCTGGCTCTGCACTTTGTCAGTACTGATATACTGTGTTCCTGTAACGTGGAACTGACGTTGAAGCCTACTTGGCATGTCTGTCTGGATCTATGGATCATCAGACTGGATATGCGGTTTGGTTCACTGCTCGGGGGCTACTTCCACAATTCGTTCACGAAAGCTCGCACCGACTGCTTTCTCTCTGTGCTTCCCGGGGTTGTGTACTCCTCCCTGTCATGGCATTTGGCTGATATAGGGATATTCATTGTCCGAATAGGGTGGACAAATGTTTTCTTGGGTTACATTATACATTTATAGAGAGGAAATTGTCAACCGGGTTTTGGATAATTGCTGTAAAATTTATGTTCCTGAATGAATTTTGGCTACGTTACTGAGAACGGAGTGAACAGTAATGTAATTGACAGATTTCTATATTGCTGATATAAAAAATAAATAATACAGATGTTTGGAAGGCTAACGAGGCAATGATCAAAATGGCCCGTAAATATGGTATTGAAAAGTATGGTCCAAACCGTTATCATATCGTAACTGCAAAGATGGGATTCCATGGAAGAACCTTTGGTGCCATGTCTGCAACAGGTCAGCCGGGTAATGGATGCCAGGTTGGATTCGGACCTATGACTTATGGTTTCTCCTATGCACCGTACAATGACCTTCAGGCTTTCAAGGATGCATGCACAGAGAACACAATTGCCATTATGGTTGAGCCTGTACAGGGCGAGGGTGGCGTACATCCTGCAACAATGGAATTTATGCAGGGACTTCGTAAATTCTGTGATGAGAACGATATGCTTCTTCTGATCGATGAAGTACAGACAGGATGGTGCAGAACAGGTGCTGTTATGTCCTATATGAATTATGGTATCAAACCGGATATCGTATCAATGGCAAAGGCTCTGGGCGGTGGAATGCCAATCGGTGCCATCTGTGCAACAGCAGAGGTTGCAAAAGCTTTCACAGCAGGTTCCCATGGAACTACATTCGGCGGACATCCGGTAAGCTGTGCAGCTGCACTGGCTGAGGTGAATGAGCTTCTGGACAGAGATTTGGCTGGAAATGCAAAGAAGGTTGGCGATTACTTTGCAGCTAAGCTTGAGAAGCTTCCTCATGTAAAAGAAGTAAGACATCAGGGACTTCTGGTAGGTGTGGAATTTGATGATACTATCGGCGGAGTGGATGTAAAACATGGTTGTCTTGACAGACATCTTCTGATCACAGCTATCGGAGCGCATATCATCCGTATGATCCCACCGCTTATTGTTACAGAAGAAGAGTGCGACAAAGCTGTAGCAATCATCGAAGATACAATTAAATCTCTGGAAAAATAAAAATCCGGCAACGGAGTGATACAGTAAGGACAAGGGCGTCACGAATTATATTCGTGCGCCCTTTTATGATATCAGGGCCCAAAGGTCAAAAAGCCGTTCGTGCCTGCACGATAAGACTTTTGAACTTGGGACCTGCCAAACATGAGAAAGTAGCGATTTACATAGCAAATCAGTGGATTTCAAATGTTTGAGAATCTGATAAAAATTTGAGTGTGAGAGGGAAGAGCATGAAACATCTGGTAATTACGATTGGCTGCGAATATGGAGCCAAGGGCAATGCCATCGGTAAGAAGATTGCACAGGATCTGGGGATTAAGTTTTATGATCGTGATCTTGTGGATGAGATTATCAAAGAGGTAGGCATCCCTACAGACATTATGGACAGAGTAGAGGAAGGCGGAACCATCGCAGGTAAAGGTGCACAGGGTGATGTGAGAGGTTCCTTTTCCAAATATGCGGATCTGACAGACCGCGCCATTCATGTACAGAAGCAGATTATCCGGAAGCTGGCTCAGAAAGAAGCCTGCGTGATCATAGGACGGTCTGCAGATTATATTCTGAAAGATACAGAAGGAATCCAGCTGGTGAGAGCATTTATTTATGCACCTAATGATGTTCGCATTCATAACATTATGGAAAGCCATAATCTTTCGGAAAAGGATGCAAAGCTTCTGCTGGATGAGAAGGATAAACGTTATCATAAGAGACATCTGGCACTGACAGGAAGTAACCGCGGTGACAGACATAACAGGGATATTCTTATTAACAGTGATTTTCTGGGAATTCAGGGAACAGCAGAATATCTGGAAGATCTGATCGCAAAAAAATACGGAAAAAAGGAGGCCTGACCTATGGAACAAAAAACATCAGAATTTGACAAAGTACTTGGTGCATGGGACATACTTGTAATTGCATTTGGCGCCATGATCGGCTGGGGCTGGGTAGTTTCTTCCGGTAACTGGATTGAATCCGGTGGTGTGCTTGGTGCAGCTATTGCATTTGCAATCGGTGGAATCATGATCTTCTTTGTAGGTCTGACTTACGCAGAGCTTACAGCAGCCATGCCTCAGTGTGGGGGTGAGCACGTATTCAGCTATAGGGCAATGGGTTCTACAGGTTCTTTTATCTGTACCTGGGCAATCATTCTTGGATATGTAAGTGTTGCCTGCTTTGAGGCATGTGCATTTCCCACAATCATCACTTATCTGTGGCCGGGGTTCCTGAAAGGATATCTCTATATAGTTGCAGGCTTTGATGTTTATGCATCATGGCTGATCGTGGCAATTGTGATTGCTTTTCTTATTATGATAATCAACATTAATGGAGCAAAAACTGCAGCAGTTTTGCAGACTGTTCTTACCTGTATTATCGGCGGTGCCGGAATTATTCTGATCGTGGCTTCTGTGGTTACAGGAAGTGTGGATAACCTTCAGGGACAGATGTTTGTTGGAAACGGTACCGGTGAAGCAATGAAAAGTATTATTAAGGTTGCAGTTATCACTCCGTTTTTCTTTATTGGTTTTGATGTTATCCCACAGGCAGCGGAGGAGATTAATGTTCCGCTGAAAAAAATCGGTAAAATGATGATCCTTTCTGTTGTGCTGGCAGTTGTATTTTACTCACTGGTGATTCTTGCAGTAGGTTTTATCTTGAATCCGGCAGAGATCATTGAGTCTCAGCAGGGAACAGGACTTGTAACGGCAGATGCCATGGCCAAGGCTTTCGGGACAAAGGTTATGGCCAAGGTTATCATTGTAGGTGGAATGTGTGGTATTATTACATCATGGAACTCCTTCCTCCTTGGCGGTTCCCGTGCCATGTACTCTATGGCAGAATCCTACATGATTCCTCCGTTCTTTGCAAAGCTCCATCCGAAGCACAAAACTCCGGTTAATTCTCTGTATCTGATCGGTGCCCTGACTATGCTGGCTCCTTTTGCAGGAAGAACAATGATGGTCTGGATCTGTGATGCAGGTAACTTCGGATGCTGCCTTGCATACTGTATGGTCTCTGTCTCTTTCCTGATCCTTCGTAAAAAGGAACCGGATATGGCAAGACCTTACAAAGTAGGCCACTACAAATTTGTAGGTTTTATGGCAGTAGTCATGTCAGGGCTGATGCTTCTGGTTTACTGTATTCCGGGTTCCGGTGGAAGTCTGGTATTTCAGGAATGGCTTATGGTAGGTAGCTGGAGTTTACTTGGAGTTGTATTTTATGCGATCTGTAAACGTAAATATAAAGAAGACTTTGGTAAACTTATTGAACTGATCTCTGATGAGGATGCAGCAAGTCTTATGCCGGAGGCTGATGATGAAGAGCTTGATGTGGTAATCGATGCGGCTATTGACAGGGTGCTTTCCTCTATGGCATAACGCTATAAATGACATGACAATTATTGCTAGTACATCGTTTTCGAAATAACTATACCACTCACTTGTCTGCGAATCCGATTGCACAGGTCTAAAAGCCTCAGCGTAGCCCGCTACGCCTGCGTTTTTATACCAGCACACTCGAATCCGCATCCTACGCGATTGGTATAGTTATTTACGAAACGCTGTACTAGGAATTATTTTGGGTAACAGAGTTTTGAATTTGTGCAGGGTAGAGGCCCTGCACATTGCAATATTGAAAAAATACAGGAAAAGAGGCAGAAATTAATGAATCCATTTGAATTTTTTATTCCTCAGAATATTACAGTCGGTGCAGGTACTCTGGCGAAGCTTCCGGAATGTGCCAAAAAGCTTGGAGGTTCTCATGCAATGCTGATCTCAGGACCAACTCTCCGGAAAATGGGAGTTGTGGATAAGGCGGCGGATTATCTGAAAGACGCCGGAATGGCAGTGGATATTTTTACAGATGTAGAAGCCAATCCGTCTGTCACCACAGTGGAAAAAGCGACAGAAGCGTATAAGGATTCCGGCGCAGATTTTATCGTTGCGCTGGGTGGTGGTTCTCCTATGGATGTGGCAAAAGCAGTGGGAGTTACGGCTAAATATGGCGGCAGTATTACAGAATATGAGGGGGCACATAAGGTTCCCGGAAAAATTGTTCCGCTGATCGCAATCCCGACTACTGCGGGAACCGGCTCAGAGGTTACGGCATTTTCTGTTATCACTGACCACAGCAGAGATTATAAGCTGACGGTATTCAGTTATGAACTTCTTCCCGCATATGCGATCCTGGATCCTGAGCTTCTCACTTCTGCTCCGGCATCTGTGGCAGCAGCATGCGGAATCGATGCATTTATCCATGCGGAGGAGGCTTATGTTTCCACAGCAGCATCTCCGTTTTCTGACGCAATGGCAGAGAAAGCAATGGAGCTGATCGGTGGAAATATCCGCCGTTTTGTGGCAAGACGTACAGATCTGGAGGCAGCAGAAGCAATGCTTACAGGCTCTCTTTTTGCAGGAATCGCCTTTTCCTTTGCAAGACTTGGAAATGTCCATGCCATGAGTCATCCGGTAAGTGCTTTCTTTAATGTGGCACATGGAGTGGCAAATGCAGTTCTTCTCCCTGTGATTGCAGAATATAATGCGCTGGCAGATCATGGCAGATATCTGAAGATTTATAATTATATCAGTCCGATCCCTGCATATGAGGATGAATTCGAACCACTGATGCTGGTGGATGCCATCAGGGAATTAAACGAAGATATCGGAATCCCGGAAGACCTGACCACAGCCATCCGCCAGGCGAAGAAGGGAGAAGAGATTTCTGATGAGGAGATTGAAAGCAAGATTGATGCCATGGCAGATGATGCTATGAAGAGCGGAAATATTGCAGTAAATCCAAGATCCTCCAGAAAGCAGGATATTGTGAAACTGTATTATAAAGCTTTATAAGATAAAGAATAATGCAGTATTTTATGTGATTGCTACAGGTAGGATATTGATTAAAAATATCTGTTCTTATAAAAAACGTGCAGAAACATCGAAGTCGACAGATAACTTCAGGCTTGAAGGTTTATCTCGATTTCAAAATGTATCTGCACGTTATTTTTTTGAGAAATTTCCATTGTATAACTTGCCTGATAGAAAGAAAGATTATATAGTATTAACCAAAATATAGTAAAGTAATGTGAGTCAAAATATTGATTGTTCAGGAGGATTTTATGGCAAAGAAGAAAATATATGCAGTACGCAAGGGACATAAAACAGGACTTTTTGCTACATGGGCGGAGTGCCAGAAGGCAGTAAGCGGATATTCAGGAGCTGAGTTTCGGGGATTTACAGAGAAAGAGGAAGCATTGGCTTTTCTGAACATGGAGACAACAGGAAATGTATCCGGTGATAAAGCAAAAGAGGCGGCAGGAATCGTGGAAGTACCTGAAAATATGGTCATTGCTTATGTAGATGGAAGTTTCGAGAAAAGTATTGGCAGATATGCCTTTGGTTGTGTGATCCTTACACCGGATGGACAGGAAATCCGTAAATCCGGCAGCGGCAGTGATTCTGCAGGAGTCGCGATCCGAAATGTGGCAGGAGAGATGCTTGGTTCCATGACTGCAGTAAACTGGGCCATAGAAAACAAATATCCAGCTGTGGAAATCCGCTATGATTACGAAGGTGTAGAGAAGTGGGTAACAGGTGTGTGGAGAGCCAAAACACCTCTGACCAGCAAATATGCTGCTCATATGCAGGAAGCAGGAAAGAAAGTAAAGATTTCTTTTTGTAAAATAGCAGCTCATACGGGCAATCACTACAATGAAGAGGCAGATCAGCTGGCTAAGAGTGCATTGCTTAAAATGGATGAAGAAGTACGAATATAAAAATCTTATCACTGAAAGGCGATTTCCAAAGGGATGAAAAATTTATGTGGATGACAATTTGAGTGATCCTCAGGGAAATCAATATACGGAAGTGGAAAAATAAAAAGCAGCTGTGTTACCATTGAAACTGTTAGCTGAAATTTTTATCAAGTAACAGTTTCAATTGACAGGTAACGCAGCTGTTTTTGCTTATGAAAGTGTCATATCCCCGTCTTTCACCCATCCAAGCTTACGGATAAACATGTTGATGAGCGGACACAGGATTGCAGGCAGGATAAAGGAAATCAGCAAAAGCCCGGCCCAGTCCCAGCCTGTGACAGCTGTTTTTGTTCCTGCGGCAATATCATTCATCCATCCGGTGTAGACACCAATCTGTCCTACGAAACCGCAGGTACCCATACCGGAAGAAACCGGAGTACCGTTCATCTGAAGTTTGAACAGACAGGTTGCAAGAGGTCCGGTGATGGCAGAAGTAAGGATTGGTGCAATCCAGATGCGTGGATTTTTTACGATATTTCCCATCTGGAGCATGGATGTTCCGATTCCCTGAGAAACAAGTCCGCCCCATTTGTTCTCACGGAAGGACATTACTGCGAAACCTACCATCTGTGCACAGCAGCCTGCTACAGCAGCTCCTCCGGCAAGTCCGGTAAGGCCAAGCGCAGCACAGATTGCGGCAGATGAGATAGGAAGTGTCAGTGCAATACCCACAAATACAGAAACAAGGATTCCCATCAGGAACGGCTGCAGGTTGGTTGCCCACATAATAATATTTCCCACTTTCATTGCTGCACTTCCAAGTGCCGGAGCCCACCATGCGGACAGGGCAACACCTACACCGATCGTGACAAGTGGAGTGACCAGAATATCAATTTTGGTTTCCTTAGATACTGCTTTTCCGATTTCGGAAGCGAAGATGGCAACAAATAATACAGCCAATGGTCCGCCTGCACCGCCTAATGCGTTAGATGCAAAGCCAACAGTGATCAGTGAGAACAACACCAACGGCGGACAATGCAGCGCATAGCCGATGGCGACAGCCATGGCAGGACCGCTCATGGCAGATGCCAGAGAGCCTACGGTATACTGTGTGTCGTTTACAGTTGCCACAGCAGTGGTCAGAAATGAAATATGAAACTGTGTTCCAAGTGTGTTGATGATCGTGCCGATCAGCAAGGAGCAGAAAAGACCCTGCGCCATGGCACCAAGGGCATCGATTCCATAACGTTTTATGGAGATTTCGATGTCTTTGCGTCTGAGAAATGCTTTAAACTTTTCCATAGATTACTTTCTCCTGTTTTTATTATGTATAGAAGGGTGTATATACACCTATATACGTTTTTCTCATTATAGTCACATTCACGGAGTAAATCAAGTAGTTTTGTAACTGTTCACATACCACTATCCCGCGAGGTGTTTTGGCATGAATATGCCAAAATCACAAGACATACAAGCCAAAATTCCATTGCCGCAGGCAATCTGGAATGAATTTTGGGTACGTTACTGTGAACGGAGTGAACAGTAACGTAGTTTAAAAATAGTGGAAAACAATTTACAGAAAGAATATTGTAAAGTATTTTACTGTCTGATATGATAGAAAGAGTTAATTTTACGGAGGAAAAAAAGATGAGTGAATGGATCAGAAAAATAAACTGGAAGTATGTGGTCGTAATGTTGATTGGAAATATAATCCTTGGTTTGGGAATTGCGATATTTAAACTTTCCGGACTTGGAAATGACCCTTTCAGCGGAATGGTAATGGCACTGGCAGAATGTGTGGGAATTGAATATGCCCGTTTTTTAATTCTTCTGAATCTGGGATTTTTTGTAATAGAAATTATCTGGGGAAGAAAGCTTATCGGATTGGGAACGATCATAAATGCGTTATTTCTTGGATATTTTGTTACATTTTTCTATAACCTGATCACATCTGTGATCGATGCACCGGATCAGATGGCAATGCAGGTGGTTACCGTATTTATTGGAGTTATCATAACAAGCCTTGGAATTTCCATGTACCAGCTTCCGAAACAGGGAGTTGCACCATATGACAGTATTTCTCTGATCATGACAGAGAAATGGCCGAAAATTCCGTATTTCTGGTGCAGAGTATCTAATGATGCGATCAGTGCACTGGTGTGTTGGCTTGCAGGGGGAATCGTCGGACTGGGAACACTGGTCAGTGCATTTGGATTCGGACCTTTTGTTCAGTTTTTCGATACACATTTTACATCAAAAGTGCTGGCAAAGCTGGAAAAATAATAAAAAACTGTCCTGTATATGCACATTATACGTAGAAAATAGGTGCATTACAGAGACAGTTTTTTTATTTGTCAGCCTGTTAACTGCATATATGGCATGCTTTACATGCAGATGGCGTAGTAGCGCATCCTCCCATAGCAGTTTCACGCAGTTCTGCAGGAAGCTTTTTACCCACGGTAAACATCGTCTGGATCATTTCGTCCAGAGGAATCAACTGTGGGATTCCTGCGAGAGCCATTTCTGCGGCAATTATAGCGTTTGCCACACCTGCAGCATTTCTGTTCTGACATGGATATTCTACCAGACCGCCGACCGGATCGCATACCAGACCAAGCATGTTCATAAGAACAGTAGATGCAGCAAAAGTACATTCTTTCGGTGAACCTCCCATCAGCTCTACAGCAGCAGATGCAGCCATTGCAGATGCAACCCCTACCTCGGCCTGGCATCCGCCTACCGCACCTGCAACAGTTGCATTTCGCATTGCCAGATAACCAATGGCACTTGCGTTAAATAATGCCCGTATAATCTCTTCATCAGAGAATTGATAATGTTCCTGCATTGCCAGCATCAGCCCCGGTACGATTCCGGCAGAACCGGCAGTAGGAGAGGCCACGATCAGCCCCATGGAGGCATTCGTTTCCAGTGTAGCCATAGCATAAGTAATTGCCTTCTGAAGCAGATTTCCGCAGAGACCTTTTTTCTCCTGAGCGTGGAGACTCAGCTTTCTGGCTTCGCCGCCGATCAGACCACCCATAGATTTTACCGGCTGTCTGATTGGTGAGAAAGCAGCATCTTTCATAATTCCCAGTACTCGTGTCATTTTTTTATTTACAATCTCAGAGGCTGTTTCGCCAAGCTCAATCTCACGGATACGCATAATCTCTGAGATAGGAAGATTTTTTTCTTCACAGAGTGCTAAGAGTTCATTTGCATTTTTAAAATCCATGATAAAAATCCTCCTTTCTTTACATCTGTACGATCATAACTTCATGAATATTCGGGTTCTCGCGAATCGCAGGAACGATATTCTCAGGAAGTTTGCCGTCAGATTCTACGATTGTATAAGCAATCTCTCCCTTGCTTTCACGGAACAGACGCATAAATGCAATATTGATATTGCGGTCACTCAGGCATTTGGTAATATAGGCCACAACGCCGGGAGTGTCCTGATGAATCACAATCACTGCACTGTACTCGCCTGTAAAGTCTACCTGTACGTGATTGATATCTACAATACGGACCTTGCCTCCTCCAAGGGATTCGCCGCGTACGGTCATTTTCTGGCCTTTTTCATTTTCCATGCAGATATCTACGGTGTTCGGATGAATATCTGTTTCCTGCTCATTTGGAGTGAAAGAGAATTTCAGACCTTTTTCATGAGCAATATCAAAAGAATTTCGGATGCGCATATCATCAGTAGAGAATCCCATAATACCACCCAGCAGAGCTCGGTCAGTACCGTGACCATGGTAAGTTTTTGCAAAAGAGCCGTACAGGATGAAGTCGGCTCTCTTTAACGGGCCTTCGATCATTTTCTGGGCAAGATAGGAAATACGCGCCGCACCTGCGGTATGTGAACTTGAAGGACCGATCATGTTCGGCCCCATAACATCAAATACACTGATAAATGACATATTTTTTCTCCTGTGAATATCAATTATAGTCTTGCATGTTTATGGCAATAATCTTATTATTTGCAAATTTCTGATTATATTCTATCATTTAGGAATAAAAGAAGCAAACTTATCGTTAACATTAACAAAAATTAATGTAAAAAATGAGAAAACAGGGTTGCTTTTTCTCTACTGGGCGGTTACAATAACTGTGCAAATTGAAAATAATTTTAAAAATGCTGTTTCAAAATAGGGAACAGCATAAAATTTGCTGTTAGAAATCAGATTCCCGAAAACAGGGTCTGATATCCGAAATCGTAAATTTTAAAGAAAAGGCAGGTGGAACAGAATGGATAATTGCGATTCTCATGGGCGAAGTAGTAGCACAGGATCTGAAATAAAAAGAGTATATGAGTACGGCAGCCATTTTTGTTCTGCTGTAGTCATATATTTTCCATGTATGCATATAGAATAGAAGTTTTTTACTGTCTGTGATCTGACAGTTTCTGTATGTGGAAGATCGGATGTCTTTTTCATTTCTTATCCTGTATTTATGAAATTCCCCCGAATCATGCAATTACATATTGAGCAGTAATGATCCGGCGAAGATGCCGGACAGTTACGGACAGCGGATGAATAGCAGGTTATGGCATAATACCCTGCAGTTTATTGTGCTGGAAAAAGCATGGAAGAAATGGCAGTAAAATGTAATAAATAATAGACTGCTTTCTTTTGGTGTGCTTTTATGCAAAAAAACGGAGGATGAAAGAATGGAGAAAAGAGTACAGGATTATTCCAAAGAAATTCTGAAGATCATCCGCAGCAACACCTCTCCGGCCGTTATGGGAGGAAGGCTGCAGGATTATCATGAGAATGATCTGGCAGATGTAATGCCGAAACTGACTGTACAGGAGCGGTGCAAGCTGTACCGTATCCTGGATACAGATATGCTCTCTGATATTTTTGAATATACAGATGAGGAGAATGCAGCAGAGTATCTGAATGAAATGGATGTGAAAAAAGCAGCAGCCATTTTATCCAAAATGGAGACAGATGCTCTTGCAGATGTATTAAATAAAGTTGAAAAAACAAAGAAAAAAATACTGATCGATCTGCTTGAACCTGAGGTTCGACGTGATGTGGAGATGATCGCATCCTTTGATGAGGATGAGATCGGAAGCCGCATGACAACAAATTATATTGTGATCACAGATAAACTGACAGTTAAGCAGGCAATGAGCAGTCTGATCGAACAGGCTGCAAAAAATGACAATATCTCCACTATTTTTGTAGTGACAGAGCAGCAGAAATTTTATGGGGCCATTAATCTGAAAGAACTGATCATTGCCAGACGGGATGATCTGCTTGAGAATCTGGTGGTGACTTCCTATCCATATGTATATGCGGAAGAGAATATTGATGACTGTATCGAAGAACTGAAAGATTATTCTGAGGATTCTATTCCGGTTCTTGACAACGATAATCAGCTTCTGGGTGTTATCACATCTGCCAGTATCATTGACCTGGTTGATGATGAGATGGGTGATGACTATGCGAAGCTGGCCGGTCTGACAGCAGAAGAGGATTTAAAGGAGCCACTGAAAGAAAGTATGAAGAAACGTCTGCCCTGGCTGATCATTCTTCTGGGACTTGGCATGGTAGTTTCCTCAGTGGTAGGAATTTTTGAGAAGGTGGTGACTGCACTTCCGATCATTATGTGCTTCCAGTCTTTGATCCTTGATATGGCAGGTAATGTGGGTACCCAGTCTCTGGCTGTGACGATTCGTGTGCTGATGGATGAATCTCTGACAGGTAAGCAGAAACTGGAACTTGTGTGGAAGGAAATGAGAATTGGTCTGTGTAATGGCGGACTTCTTGGAATTCTGTCTTTTGCGCTGATTGGATTGTATATTTATCTGTTTAAAGGAAAAACACTTTTGTTTTCCTATGCAGTATCCGGATGTATCGGTGTGGCACTGTTGTTGGCTATGTTGATTTCCAGTGCAGTAGGCACCTGTATTCCATTGTTCTTTAAGAAGATCAATATTGACCCGGCAGTCGCATCAGGTCCGCTGATCACAACAGTGAATGACCTTGTTGCAGTAATTACCTATTATGGCCTGAGCTGGCTGTTCTTATTAAAAATGCTGAATTTTGCAGGCTGAATTTCAGATAATAAAAACAGAAAGAGGGATAAAATCTTTATGGATTTAAAACAATTACAGTATTTCGTAGTATGTGCGCAGACAGGTTCATTCAGTGATGCTGCGAAAAATCTGTATTCTACACAGCCCAGCGTCAGCAAGGTGATCAAGGGACTGGAAGATACGCTGGGAATGCAGCTTTTTGAACGGCTTCCAAGAGGAATCAGACTGACAGTACAGGGGCATAAGATTTATGAATATGCGTCGAAAATTATAAATGAAGTAAATGTTCTGGAAAATATGGCTTCCAGCGGAATGACAAAATGGATCCGGATATCTTTAAATCCCAGTTCCTGGTTTGCCAATCAGTTTGTAGACTTTTATAATGAAACCTATGAAAAAAAGTACCATTTCCAGGTAACAACAGCAGGCGTACAAAGCGTAATGGAAAGAGTACGGGATTATATGGATGACATTGGTTTTGTATATATCCTCAGTCAGCAGAAGGAAAATTTCCTGTATGAACTGTCAAAAAACAAAATGTATTTCGAACCCATCTATGAAACAGATGTAATGCTGTATCCGGGACGGCTGACAGAACTTTACAATTCCGGCAAAGAGAGGGCAGAACTGGAAGACCTGGAAGGAATCCGTTTTATACAGAATTATCAGGATGAATTTTTTGACATCGGTGCTGTAAAAGAAGATGCATTCCAATGGAAGGATATTGACATTTCCGTGCTGACCAACAGTGATTATATTATGGAAAAAATGCTGAAGAACAGTAAGGTGGCAAATATAAGCGGAAGTTACCTGTCAGAAAACAAAGAAGGAACTACACCGGGAATCCCTCTGGATCTTGGAGACAGTAAAGTGATCTTTGGCTTTATACTCCACAAAGGAGAAGAAATGGATGAGAGTGTGGCAGAGCTTGTGGAGTTTTTAAAGAGCAGACTGCCGAAGCATTAATAAAAATTGCAGTTGACTTTTTAACTTATTTTGCATATACTAATAGTAGCTAAGAAATGAAGTGAAATTTCCATGAAGCGAAACGAAAGCCCTCAGAGTTGCCGCTCTGAGGGCTTTCTTGCTCGTTACGGGGAGCTGTTCCGTTTAGACTGTTGCTGTCTAATGTCCGCTGTCCAGCCATTTGCATATGTAGTAGCTAACTACGCCTGCTATGACAGAGACAAGAAATGAAGTAAAAATTGCTTCCATGAAACTCACCTCCTTCCTGCTGGAGGTTCGACAGCTCTTGTAGTATAACATAGTTTAGAACAAAATGGGATGGTTGTTTTAAATTATTGCTGATATTAAAAAAACCTATTCCAAAAATGACGATAGATATTCAAATTAAGAATAGCTTATAACCCCCAGGGTGGGTTGTGGGCTATTTTTGCTTTTGTTAAACTGAATGGTGGCTAATTAGGAGTACAATTTTGAAAAATTATAAAATGGAGATAATCAAATGAGAAAATATGCATTCAGACGACTGCTCCAGCTGATTCCCATTTTGTTTGCGATTACTTTTCTCTCCTATGGCATGATGCGGATTGCGGGAAGTGATGTAGTGACACAAAAAATGGAAAATACAGGACAGATCCTGTCAGAAGATAAGTTAAATGCAGCCAGAGAACAGCTGGGACTGGACAAACCATTTCTGACCCAGTATTTTGTGTGGCTTGGGAAACTGCTTCATGGAGATATGGGAAACAGCTATGTATCCAGTCTTCCGGTTTTTGATACGTTCATATCGAAGCTTCCGGCAACGCTGCTTCTTACAGTGACATCTATTTTGCTGACCATCATCATATCAATCCCTCTGGGGATTCTGTCAGCAGTGAAACAGAATACGATTACGGATTATCTGATCCGTTTATGCAGCTTTATAGGAAACAGTCTTCCTAATTTTTTTGTATCATTGCTGTTGATGTATTTTCTTGCGATCAGGTTGCGGATTTTTCCGGTTATATCCAAAGATGTAAGTTTAAAGAGTGTGGCAATGCCGGCAATCACTCTGGCAATTGCCATGTCGGCCAAGTATCTTCGCCAGGTCCGTGCAACTGTGCTGGATGAACTGAGTAAAGATTATGTGGCAGGAGCGAAAGCAAGAGGAGTAAAGTTTTCTGTCACTCTTTGGAAAAGTATTATGAAGGCTTCGCTGGTAACCATCATTACCTTGCTGATGCTGTCAGTGGGAAATCTGCTGGGAGGAACTGCAATCGTAGAATCAATCTTTATGTGGGATGGAGTTGGAAAGATGGCAGTAGATGCTATCTCCATGCGTGATTATCCTATTATTCAGGCATATGTTATGTGGATGGCGATCATCTATGTTGTAGTAAATCTGCTTACAGATCTGTCATACCGGTTCCTGGATCCGAGAATCCGTCTGGGAGGTGTGAAACAATGAGTGAAAAGCAGAATAAAAATGTGACAGTGCGTGTACAGAAGATTAAGAAAAACCATATAAAACAAAAGCTGGTCTTTTTTCTTATTCTGGCAATAGGGCTTGTGATACTTGCAGTTTTTTCAGAGCATCTCTGTCCATATGACCCTTATGCACAGGATCTGGCAAGTGCACTTCAGCCCCCCAGTCTTCAGCATCCTATGGGAACAGATACATATGGGAGAGATATGCTGTCCAGAGTTATAAGTGGTGCAAGAGCCAGTATTTTTTCGACCTTTATCCTGGTTGCTGTGATTTTTGTGTTAGGAACAGCTGTGGGTGTATGCTGCGGATATTTTGGCGGAGCTGCAGATACTGTTATGATGAGAATCTCAGATATATGTCTTGCTTTCCCTGGGCTTGTATTTGCCATGGCGATTGCAGCTATTCTTGGGGGAGGCATTCAGAATGCTGTTATAGCACTGGCAGTAGTAAGCTGGCCGAAATATTCACGTATTGCCAGAGGGCAGACTCTGGCATTAAAAGAGGAACCCTATATTCATGCTGCCATACTGGCAGGTGACAGCTCAGGTCAGATTATGCTCAGACATATTCTTCCAAATATGCTGGGCCCTGTTCTGGTAACAGCCATGCTTGATATCGGTACCATGATGATGGAACTTGCAGGTCTGTCATTTCTTGGACTGGGAGCACAGATTCCCATGGCTGAATGGGGAAGTATGATGAGCAGCGGACGAAGTATGATCCAAACATATCCATGGGTAGTATTATCACCTGGAATTGCAATTTTTATATCTGTGGCAATTTTCAATCTGTTAGGTGATACAGTTCGTGACTATCTGGATCCTAAGAACAGCCGTTCATGATAAGTAATATGAAAACAAACGAGGAGGAAAGAAAATGAGAACAAAGAAATTTCTGGCAATGGCAATTGCCCTGGGGCTGGCAGTAGGAATGACAGCTATGCCAACACTGGCAGCAGAAAAAAAGACATTGGTATTTGGCGATACCACCTTTAATGCGGAAAATGAGGAGGCAGATATTAATCCTCAGAATACCTATGCAGGATGGGCTTGCATCCGTTATGGAGTAGGGGAAACTCTTTTCCGTTATTCTGATACAATGGAAATAGAGCCATGGATCGCAAAAGAGTATGAAAATATTGACGAGCTGACCTGGAAGATCACACTGAATGATGGAGTTGTGTTCTCCAATGGACGTGCCTGTGACGGAGAGGCAGTAAAGGAAAGCCTGGAGGCTCTGGTTGCCAATAATGAGCGTGCAGCAGGAGATCTCTGCATTGATACTATCGAGGCTGACGGAAATACTGTTACCATAAAGACTACAGAACCGAAGCCTGCACTGATCAATTATCTCAGTGATCCTTATGGATGTATTATTGATATGCAGGCAGGTGTCAGTGATGATGGGATTGTAATCGGTACAGGTCCTTATGTGGCCACTGAACTGGTGACAGATGATCATGTTAATCTTGTAAAAAATGAAAACTACTGGAACGGAGATGTAAATGTGGATGAGATCACTGTCCGCACAATCTCTGACGGTGATACACTGGCAATGGCTCTTCAGGCAGGGGAGATCAATGCTGCCTATGGTATGGCATATGCAAGCTATCCTTTATTTGAAAATGATGACTTTACATTTACCAGTACAGCTACAAGCCGTGCATTCTATGCATGGATGAACTTTGAAAGTCCTGTAACATCTGACCCGGCAGTGCGTAAAGCAATTGCCATGGGTATTGATAAGGACAGCTTTGTGTCTGTGCTTCTGAATGGATATGGATATCCTGCAGTTGGTGTTTTCCCGGATACCTTCTCTTTTGGCGGACAGAATCTGACAACAGAGAGCTATGATCCTGATGGGGCAAAGAAGGTTCTGGAGGAAGCTGGATGGGTGGATTCCGATGGTGACGGTATCCGTGAAAAAGATGGACAGAAACTGGAAATCCGCTGGCTTACTTATCCAAGCCGTCAGGAGCTTCCGCTTCTTGCAGAGTCTGCACAGGCGACCTTAAAAGAAATCGGTATGGATGTTCAGGTGAATTGTACCTCTGATAATAATACTATCCGTAAAGATCCTACATTATGGGATGTATATGCAAGTGCCATGGTAACTGCACCTACAGGAGATCCGGAGTATTTCTTCACTTCCTGTACACTGGATGAATCTGCAAGCAATAACGGACATTATCACAGTGATAAACTGGAAGATCTGGAAAAACAGATGAAGCAAGAATTTGATGCAGATAAGCGTTCAGATCTGGCGATTCAGATGCAGCAGACAATCCTGGATGACAATGCCTATGTATTCTGCTCTTACCTGAGAATGAGTATGATCATGCAGTCTAATGTAACAGGACTGACTGCACATCCATGTGATTATTATGAACTGACAGCGGATTTGGATATCAACTAAACTGTAACAATAAATGAAGAATATGTGAACGATGATATTTCAGGGGCAAAAGATATTTTGCCCCTGATTTGGTAAGTATTAACAAGGATGGTTTACAGAAATGGATAGAAAAATACTGACCTACGATTCCGTAGAGATATCATTTGGCGGGAAAGCGGTGGTTCATGATGTGAGCTTCTCCCTTGAACATGGAGAGATACTTGGCCTTGTGGGAGAATCCGGCAGTGGGAAAAGCACCCTGATCAAAGCCGCAATGGGACTTCTGGGACCGGATGGTCTTGTGACAAGAGGAGATATCCGATATATGGATCAGAATATTCTGGATATACCGGAGAAAGAAAAAAGAAAGATCAGAGGTGCAGGAATTGGCATGATCTTTCAGGATGCAGGTGCTTCCCTGTGCCCGATCCGCACCATTGGAGAGCAGATTTACGAAAGTATGTGTGCACATACAAAGATAACAAGAAGTGAGGCCAAAACCAGGGCAATGGATCTGTTTGACAAACTGAATTTTAAGGACAGCCAGCGCGTGTGGGACAGTTATCCATTTGAACTGTCTGGCGGAATGAATCAGAGGGCAGGTATTGCAATCGCCATGCTTATGAATCCGCCTATCTTATTTGCAGATGAGCCGACCAGTGCTCTGGATGTGTCTGTACAGCGTCAGGTTGTAAAGGAAATGCTTAAGTTAAGAGAGTTGTTTGGAACTGCAATCGTGATCGTGACACATGATATCGGAGTAGTCCGGGCAATGGCAGATACTGTGTTGGTTTTGAAAAATGGTAAAACAATAGAATATGGCACAGCAGACCGTGTACTGGATCATCCCCAGGATCCCTATACCAGGAAATTGCTGGAGGCTGTACCAAAGCTGCAAAGGAAGGTCAGAGTATGAGCATACTTTTAGAGGCAGAACATTTAACAAAAATATTTACCCAGAGAGGAAAAAATCCTTTTAAAGCAGTAAATGATGTAAGCTTTACACTAAAAAAAGGAGAAACGCTGGGAATCGTAGGAGAATCCGGCAGTGGGAAAAGTACAATAGCAAAGCTGCTCACCCGGCTGACTGATATCACAGAGGGTACATTGAAATTTGAAGGAAAAGATATTACAAGACTGAAACAAAGTCAGCTGAAAGAGGTATATGGAGATATACAGATGGTTTTTCAGAATCCGGTGGGTTCTTTTGATCCCAGAAGGACACTGGGTGACGGAATTGGTGAGAGTCTTAGAAACCGTGGAATGAAAAAGGCTGATGTGGAGAAAAGAGTAGCAGAATTGCTTGAGCAGTGCGGCCTTGAGAAGGAATATGCAAAAAGATATCCTCATGAGGTAAGTGGCGGACAGTGTCAGCGGGCTGCGATAGCAAGAGCTCTGGCAGTAAAACCAAAAGTTCTGATCTGTGATGAGGCAACCAGTGCTCTGGATGTAACCATACAGAAACAGATCATGGAACTTCTGGAAGACTTGAAAGAGAAGAATGGGCTGTCTTTTATTTTTATTTGTCATAATCTGGCCCTTGTTCAAATGTTCTGTGACAGGGTTCTGGTACTGTATGAGGGAAAAGTAGTGGAAAGCGGAATTCCCGATGATATCATTAATGAACCAAAAGAAGAATATACGCGGAGACTGGTGGATGCGGTACTTTCGTGATGGTGTTCTTAAAATGATTATAAAAAAGGTACTTCCCGGAGATGGAAGTACTTTTTTATATCATAATTCCGGATCATTTCATGGCAAGGTGAATCCTTTTTCTGTTGTAGACCAGATGAAGATACATGGCATCCTGTGCGCGGAGCGGGTCGTGGGCTGCGATAGCATCTGCAATCTCACGATGAGTTTCGATAGTCTCCTTATGCAGAGTATTTCCGGTGCTTTCCACAAAAAGAGGAATCGAGCTGTTGATCACCGGAATCAGTCTTGGCACCACAACATTCTTACTGCTCAGGGCAATAGCAGCGTGAAATTCAATATCCTTGTGTGTGTGATCCTCATGATTATTCAGTAACACTTCTACTTCATCGCAGAGAGCGGTGATTTTTTTTATGTCTTTTTCTTCTGCATTCGTAGCTGCCATAGCTGCTATGGAAGGCTCCAGAAGGAAACGTACCTCCAGAAGATCATGGATCAGCTTCTGTTTATTTCCGATAAAGGTAAATCCCAGAGGATCCTCTACCATTCCCGGAGAAGAAGCGATATAAGTGCCGGAACCCTGACGTATGGTAACAATGTTTCGTGAAGCAAGCAGCTTCATGGCCTCCCGGACAGAACTTCTTCCTGCATTCAGACGCTCGGAAAGAATTGTTTCATTGGGAAGCTTGTCTCCGGGCTGAAGGTTCTCTTCTAATATAAGTGAAATAATGTCTTCCGAGATTTTCTGGGGAAGACTTTTTTCTTCTAATGAATTCATCATATGATTTACTCCATTTCTAAAAGTGAAATTTCTTAATCTCTATGATAAGGTGTTTTAGAATGAATGTCAAAGCGCTAATATGCACAAAAATAAATGCGAAAATTTAGACAAAATTACAGTATTGCTTTTTTGGAGAATAGAATATATGATAAATACATCAGATGAATTGAAAGGCAAAAAACGAAAAAACGAGTAAATTCAGAAGAAAAACAGAAAATAGATCAGATGTATTTGAAAGAAAGTAGAAAAACATCAGATGAATCAAGGAGGTAAAAGGAAAAAATGGAAGAAACAACTTTTGCGGCAGATCCCATGAGATTAATGATTGCAGCAGCAGTAGGAATCATCGTATTACTGGTACTGATTATCAAGTTCAAACTTCATCCGGTTCTGTCAATGATGATTTCAGCCATTATCATCGGAGTAGGTGCAGGAATGCCCCTTACCATGATTTCCGACACGGTAGAAAAGGGTGTTGGAAAAACACTTCAGGGCATTGCACTTCTGGTAGGTCTTGGCTCCATGTTTGGAGGAATCCTGGAAGTAAGCGGTGGTGCACAGAGAATTGCGGAAACACTGATTGGCAAATTTGGTCAGAAAAAAGCAGGATGGGCACTGGGACTTACAGGACTGGTAATCGGAACTACAGTATTCTTTGAAGCAGGAGTTGTGGTACTGATCCCGTTGGCATTCAGTGTTGCGAAGCAGACAAAAAAATCAACTCTGTACTATGCAATCCCCCTTCTGTCAGGTCTTGCCAGTGGTTACGCTTTTGTACCGCCATCAGCCGGATCTGTACTGGTGGCAAATGCACTGGGCGTAAACCTGGGAACCATGATCATGGTCGGAATTCCTACAGCATTGATCTGTATGCTGGTTTCCGGTATTATCTGGGGCGGATTTATCGGAAATAAGATTTTTACAGAGCTTCCTGCCAATGTAGGTGAGATCAAAGATGACGGAAAAGAACTGCCATCCTTTGGACTGGTACTTGGTGTGATCCTCATACCTCTTGTTTTGATCCTTCTCAGTACCTTATCAAAATATATGCCCCTTCCGGCAGGCGTACAGGATGTATTGGGATTCCTTGGAAAACCATTCCTGGCACTGACAATTGCAACTCTGGCTGCAATGTATTTCCTGGGAATCCGCAGAGGCTTCTCTGGTGCACAGTTAAAGAAAATCCTGGATCACTCCCTCAGACCTGTAGGTATGATTCTTCTGGTTATTGCCAGTGGCGGTGTGATCCGTTGGATGCTGCAGGATTCCGGACTTGGAAATATTATCGGACCTGCTCTTGAGAAAAGCGGACTTCCGCTGATCCTGATCGCATTTTTCATTGCTATTCTTGTCAGAGCTTCAGTGGGAAGCTCCATTGTGGCAATGACAATGGCATCCGGAATTATGGCAACCATGCCTGCAGTTATGGATACCAGTATGCTCTACAGAGCAGCAATGTGCTGCGCTATCTGTGGAGGTGCTACAGCTCTGAGCCATGTAAATGATGCAGGATTCTGGCTGGTAGGAACCTTCCTTGAGATCGACGAGAAAACAACACTGAAATCTTGGACAATTATGGAGACACTGATCGGTGTCACAGCACTTATTGTAAGCCTGGTTATTTCGATTTTTGCATAGGAGGCAGAGAGAATGGTAAAGATACCGGTTTATTTAAGAGATATGTATGACGCGAAACATCTGGTACAGATTGCAGAGAGCTGCAGAGGTGACGTAGATCTGCTCTGTGGCAGATATGTGGTAGATGCCAAGTCCATGCTTGGGGTATTCAGTCTGCCCACTTTCGAGCAGGTGGAAATAAGTGTAGGAGAAGAAGAAGCAGAATTCGCCAGAGAAAAGCTGGAAAGCCTGAATCTGATTCGAAAATAAATGATATCAGAGTCAAAATACCTTTTGATTCTAACAGTACAAAATTACAGGAGGAAAAAATCATGCAGTTAAAAAGTCAGGAAATGAGAAAGCTTGCACCGGAGCTTGATCCGCTGCGTATTGGTACAGGATGGAAGAAAGAAGACCTGGGAAAAGTACAGGTTATGGTAGAGAGTACATACGGAGACAGCCATCCTGGAAGTGGACATCTGAACATTCTTGTGGAAGAGGTTCGCAAGGGAATTGCTGAGGAAGGCGGATTTGGTGCCCGTTATCACTGCACAGATATCTGTGACGGAGAAAGCCAGGGTACAGATGGAATTAACTATAGTCTTGCCAGTCGTGAAATGATCGCAAACATGATTGAAATTCATGCAAATGCAACACCATTTGATGCAGGAGTTTATCTTTCCAGCTGTGATAAGGGTGTACCCGGAAATCTGATGGGACTTGCAAGAGTTAATATTCCGTCTGTATTTGTACCGGGCGGAACTATGAATGCAGGACCGGAAATGCTGACGCTGGAACAGCTTGGAATGTACAGCGCTAAATTTGAACGTGGCGAAATTGACGAAGAGAAGCTTGACTGGGCAAAATGTAATGCCTGCCCAAGCTGTGGTGCATGTTCCTTTATCGGAACAGCATCTACAATGCAGATCATGGCAGAAGCACTGGGACTTGCACTTCCGGGTACAGCACTGATGCCATCCACAAGTCCGGATCTTCTGGCTTTTGCAAGAGAAGCGGGAAGACAGGCTGTAAGAATCGCACAGATGGAAAATATGCGTCCTTCTGATATTGTAACAATGGACAGCTTTGAGAATGCAATCCTTGTACATGCAGCAATCTCCGGAAGTACAAACTGTCTGCTTCATCTTCCTGCAATTGCTCATGAATTTGGCATTGAGATCACAGGAGACACCTTTGACAGACTTCACAGAAATGCAAGATATCTTCTGGATGTTCGTCCTGCAGGACGCTGGCCTGCAGAATGCTTCTATTATGCAGGTGGTGTACCGGCAATCATGGAAGAGATCAAAGAGCATCTCCATCTGGACGTTATGACAGTTACAGGCAAGACTCTGGGTGAAAACCTTGAAGAACTGAAGAACAACGGATTCTATGAGAAATGTGAGAAGTGGCTTCAGGAATTTAACAAACGATATAATGTAAATCTTACAAAAGAAGATATTATCCGTCCATATGATAAAGCAATCGGAACAGATGGAAGTATTGCGATCCTTCGTGGAAACCTGGCACCGGAAGGCGCAGTAATCAAACACACTGCATGCCCGAAAGAAATGTTTAAATCCGTTCTTCGCGCAAGACCTTTTGACAGCGAGGAAGAATGCCTGGATGCAGTACTGAAACATAAGGTTCAGAAAGGTGATGCTGTATTTATCCGTTACGAGGGACCGAAAGGAAGCGGAATGCCGGAAATGTTCTATACTTCCGAAGCAATCAGCAGTGATAAAGAACTTGGAAAGAGCATTGCCCTGATCACTGACGGCCGTTTTTCCGGTGCATCTACAGGTCCGGTTATCGGACATTGCAGCCCGGAAGCTGTTGACGGAGGCCCGATTGCACTGGTAGAGGAAGGCGACCTGATCGAAATCGATGTTATGGAAAGAAAATTAAATATCATCGGAATCGCAGGAGAGCGCAAGTCCATGGAAGAAATCGATGAGATTCTTGCAGAAAGACGTAAAAACTGGAAACCAAGAGAAGCAAAATACAAAAAAGGTGTGCTGCGTCTTTTCAGCCAGCATGCAGCAAGCCCTATGAAGGGAGCTTATCTGGAGTATTGATTATGAAGCATAAATTTATTACCATCGGCGAGATTATGCTGCGTCTGACACCGCCGGATTATGAAAAAATCAGAACAGCTACAACCTTTGAAGCAAGATATGGGGGAAGTGAGGCCAATGTGGCCCTTTCCCTTGCAAATCTTGGAATTGATGCCTCATTTTTTACAGTTGTGCCGGATAACAGTCTGGGTAAAAGTGCCGTGCGTATGATGCGAAGCAATGATGTAAACTGTGACAGCATTGTTTATTCCACAGAAGAAGAGACACCTACTCATCGTCTGGGAACCTATTATCTGGAAACCGGATATGGGATCCGCCCGAGCAAGGTAGTTTATGACAGAAAACACAGTGCGTTTTCTGAGTATGATTTCAGTAAGACAGATGTGAAAAAACTGCTGGAAGGGTATACATGGCTTCATTTAAGCGGTATCACTCCTGCTCTTGGAAAAAGCTGCAGGGAACTGATTCTGACCTGTCTGAAAACTGCAAAGGAAATGGGTATGACAGTAAGCTTTGACGGAAACTTCAGAAGCACCTTATGGAGCTGGGAAGAAGCCAGAGATTTCTGCACACTTTGTCTGCCATATGTGGATGTTCTTTTTGGAATTGAACCTTATCATATCTGGAAAAATGAAGAGGATCATGCAGCCGGAGATGTGAAGGACGGTGTTCCTTTCCAGCCCAACTGTGATGAACAGAAAAAAGTATTTGAAGCTTTTGTGGAAAGATATCCAAATATCAAATGCATTGCAAGACATGTGAGATTTGCACACAGCTGCAGTGAAAACAGTCTTTCTGCTTATCTATGGAAAGATGGAAAAATCTATGAAAGCAGACGTCTGACTTTCCACATTCTGGACAGAGTGGGAGGCGGAGATGCATTTGTAAGCGGAATCATCTACGCGTTGATGAATGATTACACACCTGAGGATACAGTAAACTTCGGTGTTGCTGCAAGCGCAGTAAAGCATACAATCCATGGAGACGGAAATATTACAGATGACGTTTCCCTGATCAGACATGTAATGGAAATGAATTTTGATATTAAGAGATAAAACATTATGAAAGGTGAGAAAATTCGAATGAAAGATTTAGCAGAAAGATTTCATGAAGTGGGAGTTGTCCCTGTAGTAGTTCTGGAAGATGTAAAGGATGCAGTGCCGCTTGCCCAGGCGCTTGTAGAAGGAGGACTTCCATGTGCAGAAGTAACTTTCCGTACAGCGGCAGCAGAAGAGTCTATCCGTCTGATGACTGAAAAATTTCCGGAAATGCTGGTTGGAGCCGGAACTGTACTTACCACAGAACAGGTGGATGCAGCTGTGAAAGCAGGTGCAAAGTTTATTGTAAGCCCTGGTTTTGATCCGGAGATTGTAGATTATTGCCTAAAAAAAGAGATTCCTGTTTTACCGGGATGCATTTCTCCTTCTGAAGTAGCACAGGCAGTGAAACGTGGCCTGAAAACTGTAAAATTCTTCCCGGCAGAACAGGCAGGAGGAGTTGCCATGATTAAAGCTATGGCAGCACCTTACACAGGAATTAAATTTATGCCTACAGGTGGAATTAATGCAAAGAATCTGGAGGATTATCTTTCTTTTGACAAGATCGTATGCTGCGGCGGAAGCTGGATGGTAAAAGGAGAGCTTGTAAAAGCAGGCGCATTTGACAAAATTAAAGAGCTGACAGCAGAAGCCAGAAATCTGGTTGAATCTATCCGAAAATAATCGGTGCTGTTACACATATTCACAGACAGGGACAGGAGTCGTTTATGATCTCCTGTCCCTTCATTATATTTCGAGTATTTTCAAACATACTCTAACAGATACACGAGGAACGAAATAGTTTTACAGTATTAAAAAAGTACTTCCTGCGGATAGAAGTACTTTTTCTAATGAGTTTTTAGATGCGCATTGCGCGGAGGTCTGTGCACCTTTATTTGTTGTCTGACACAAATCTTTGTGCGGATACATGAATCATTAAGTATCTCGCTGACTGATATTTAATGATCTCTGCATTGATTATATTTTAACAAAATTATGGGAAAGAACAAGCCTCCCAGGGGGATTTCAAACCATGAAAAAAGTAGTATGAACTATGCAATATATGAATAGGTAAATATCCCCCAGGGGTGTTTGACAATTGTTTACGATCTGAATTTTACTTAGTTACTGTAGCCAAAAGTGCTTTAATATCTTCCAGATCATCAGCAAAATAAATTCCCTGCTGACGATTTTCTGAGGACAGCCCCATCTTGATCATATGGTCAAGAAGCTGCTTCAGGCTGTCATAATATCCATTCAGATTATACAGAATACAGGGGGCATCCAGGTGTTTGAGGGAAACCATGGACATAACTTCTGTGATTTCCTCCAGAGTACCGGTGCCTCCTGGAAATGCAATAAATGCATCACCAAGTTCAATCATTTTTGCTTTTCTTTCAGCCATATCTTTTGTGACGATCAGTTTTGTGATCTCATCATACTGCAGTTCAGAATCTATAAAAAACTGTGGTTCCACGCCTGTTACTTTTCCTCCGGCATTCAGCACACTTTCTGCTATCTGTCCCATAAGACCGGACTTTGAACCTCCATATACCAGAGAATTTCCGCTTTCTCCAATCCATGTACCAAGTTCCCGGACAGCATTTCCAAGTGCCGGATCATTCCCCTCCAAAGCTCCAAGATAAACAGTAATATTCATTGTAATTTCCTTTCTTTTTTCATGTACAGGTAATTGTTTTATATAACTGCCTCAAATAACATTACCATCAGCGGCATTGTAATAATTGAGAACAGTGTAGTCATGACATTGATGGCACTGGCATAGCGTGAATCATTTCCGTATACCTGGCACATCTGGGTTATTGTGGAAGCAGACGGTGTGATGATCGCCAGAAAGACAATAAGCATAATTTTATTTCCGTCTGCAGAGAACATAGCCAGATGGCTGATCTTAATCATTACAAGTGCAAGCAAAGGCACTGCAATCAGACGAAGAAATGATACAAAATATACTCTTTTGTCAGCAAAAATCTGTTTCAGATTCATTCCTGCAAACAGCATACCGGTTACGATCATACTGGCCGGTCCTATCATGCTGCCCACTGAGCCAAGAGTATTATTGATGATCTCCGGCAAATGGATTTTTGCGAAAAAAAGTACAACACCGATAAAAATAGAAATCATGTTAATATTTAACACAATCTTTTTCCAGTCGTAGGAAGATTCCCGGCTGATAATCTTTTTGCAGTGTGTCCACAGAAAGATAAGTTGCACACTCATAAAAACACATCCATATAAAACCCAGTCCTGTCCAAGAATAAAGGTCACAATGGGTACGATCAAATTTCCTGAATTAGAATAATAAACAGAAGCAATTTCCACTTCATTCAGATGCAAAAGCTTTCCGGATATGGAGATAATGATCAGGAGAAGAACCTGGGTCATGACAGATGCAGCCAGAGCAAGCAGCAATCCCTTTACAGTATCCATCGTGTAATCTACCTGAAAAGCATTGATGATTACACAGGGAATGATCAGATAGAGAATGATTTTGGATAAAACCTTGCTGTCTTCATCTTTTACAAGCCCAACTTTCACGATCAAATATCCCATGAAGATCATAAGAAACAATTGAATGATCTGTTCCATGAGCAGTATGCTGATATTCATAAACTTATCCACCTCGTATTCTTAAAAATGTCCGTCATCGGAAATATTGTATTTACCCGATTTCTGATGTCGGAACTCATTATAGAACTTTCCCGGTTGCGGTTCAATAGTAATGTGCGAACAGAAACAGTTGCTGACAATATTTTACAGGAAGCAAACCACAGATTTGAGAAAGTGTTTCAGATTATATTATCAGACAGTTTTTCAGCGGAAATCTTACAGAACAGCATTCATAGTATACGTCAGGCTTATTGTTTATCAATAACGGCATCCGGAGAATTAAAGGATTACGAAGCAGATCTTAGCTGATTCTTTCTGGACATTCTGATAGTATTATGTCATACTTAAATATGCAGAGGATTGCGGGAGCTGCTTTGCAGCGGAGCAATTCGTGGATAACATCATATGTATTAATTAAAATGAACAGGAGACATCAGCACAATGTTAGATGAAAGGATATATGAGAGTTATATAGGAATCCTGAAGGAAGAAATGGTTCCTGCAATGGGGTGTACAGAACCGATCGCACTGGCATATGGAGCAGCCAGAGCACGAGAAGTTCTGGGAAAAGAACCGGAACATATCACTGCAAAATGCAGTGGAAACATTATAAAAAATGTCCGTTGTGTTATCATTCCAAACTCCGGCGGATTGACTGGAATTGAAGCAGGTGTAGTCCTTGGTGCAGTAGCCGGAGACCCATTATTGAATATGGAAGTTCTTTCGAAGGTAAATGAATCCGGAAGAAAGAGATGTTGTGAACTTCTGGACAAAAAGATATGCAAAGTAGAACTTCTGGACTCCCCGGTAGTCCTGCACTTTATCATAGAAATGCAGGCAGGGGATGACACAGTAAGTCTGGAGATCAAATACGATCATATTAATGTAACAAAAATTGTAAAGAACCAGGAAGTCCTGCTGGATTCAGATCATAAATCCGGTGAAACTCCGGTTGCAGCAGACAGAATTCTACTCAATCTGGAAGACATTAAAACATTTGCAGATACTGTAGAAATTGATGATGTCAAAGAAATTATAGAAAATCAGATCCGCAGCAATATGGCAATCGCTCATGAAGGAATGACTGGTAAATACGGTCTTGGAATCGGCCGGATAATACGCGAAACCTATTCCAATGATATGCTTACCAAAATGCGTAGCCTCACAGCCGCAGCTTCCGAAGCCAGAATGGGCGGATGCGATATGCCGGTAGTCATCAACTCAGGCAGTGGAAACCAGGGGATTGCCTGTTCCGTACCACTGATCGTGTATGCCAGAGAAATGGAACTTCCGGACTATGTACTTTACCGCGCACTGGTATTTTCTAATCTCTTAACTGTATACCAGAAACAGTATATCGGTAAACTTTCCGCATTTTGCGGTGCGGTATCCGCATCCTGTGCAGCCGGTGCGGGGATTACCTACATGGGAGGTGGCGAACTTTCAGTGATCAAGAAGACCATAGAGAATACTCTTGCCAATATTCCGGGAATAATCTGTGATGGAGCGAAAATATCCTGTGCAGCGAAAATCGCCGCCAGCCTTGATGCTGCATTCCTGGCACATCACCTTGCTATGAACGGTCAGTCCTATGCGCCATATACCGGAATACTCAAGGAAGAAGCCGGCGAAACCATCAGCTGTGTAGGACAGATCGGCAAAGAAGGAATGAAAGAAACAGACAAAGAAATTCTGCGGATTATGTTAGAGCGTGTTTGATTTTATGACAAAGTAAAAAAGAACGGTATATTCTCCTGCTGAAAAAAAGACATAATTGCACTGGTTTTGTGATAAGACAAGAAAAAATAATGACTATAAATTTCAATTCGTCTATTATGTTCATCTGAAAATAGGAATATAAATGACCTGAAACGAAAAAAGTATAATTACGGTCATCTTAAGAAACCGATGAAAATGACCTGAAACGAAAAAAGTACAATTACAGTCATGTATAGAAGAGAATATGAATGACTTAAAACAAGAAAAGCAGAATTACGGTCATCTTAAAATGAAATTATGAATGACTTGGAATAAAGAAAGTGAAGAATAGAGTCAATATAAAGAGATTTTTTGTTTGACTGAATTTGCTGAAAATAAAATTTAAGTCAAGGAACTTGAGAAAGTAAAAAATTTTTACGAGGTAAGCAGATAGATATGACTATATATGAGTATGGAAATCCAGATGCGGATACTGTTTTGATTCAGTTGACTGGTGATCATGAATTATCTGTTCTTAAGAATGAGGTTGAAGAAATCCGAAAACGGACTTCAACAGATTTCAGACTCATTGCTGCAAAAGTTGATGACTGGAATTATGAGTTGTCCCCATGGAAAGCACCGGCAGTGTTCGGAAATGAAGACTTTGGTGATGGTGCTGTCAGGACACTGGAGCAGATTCTGACATTATGCACAGACAAAAGCAGGACATATTATATCGGGGGATATTCTCTTGCGGGGCTGTTCTCGTTATGGGCAGCATATCAGACAGATGTATTTTCCGGCATTGCAGCTGCTTCACCGTCTGTCTGGTTTCCGGGATTTATTGAGTATATGAAGGAACATGAAATTAAAAGTGAGACAGTTTATCTAAGTCTTGGTGACAGAGAAGAAAAAACGAGAAATTCGGTGATGTCACAGGTTGGAAACTGTATCCGGATGGGATATGAGTGGCTCATAGAGCATGAGATAAATTGTAATCTGGAATGGAATCAGGGTAATCATTTTAGAGAACCGGATATAAGAATTGCGAAAGCATTTGCCTGGGTAATGGAGGGGAAATAATATGTGGATATTATTTGCATTTGGTTCTGCTCTGTTTGCAGGCTTGACAGCCATATTGGCAAAATGCGGAATCAGAAACACAGATTCTAATGTTGCGACAGCATTAAGAACCGGTGTAGTGTTAGTCTTTTCATGGCTTATGGTATTTGTAGTCGGGGCACAAAGCGGAATCAGAGATATTTCAGCAAAAGTCCTGATCTTTCTGATTTTGTCAGGACTGTCAACGGGGATATCCTGGCTATGCTATTTCAAAGCACTGCAGATTGGAGATATCAATAAAGTAACACCAATTGATAAATCGAGTACAGTGATAACGATGCTGCTGGCTTTTATTTTTCTCAGGGAAGAAATAACGTGGCTGAAATTTGTTTCAATGATTCTTATCGGTATCGGTACTTATCTGATGATACAGAAAAAGGAAACAAAGGAGAAGGCAGAAGATAAGAAGTGGCTGCTTTATGCAGTCGGTTCCGCTGTTTTTGCCAGTCTTACCTCTATTTTGGGAAAGATTGGAATTCAGGATGTTAATTCAAATCTTGGAACTGCGATCAGGACGGCTGTTGTATTGGTGATGGCGTGGATTGTAGTATTTGTGACCGGAAAGCAGAATACGGTTAATAACATTGACAGAAAAAGCTGTCTGTTCCTTATTCTTTCCGGATTTGCAACAGGCGGTTCCTGGCTATGTTATTACAGAGCACTTCAGACAGGTCCGGCCAGTGTGGTAGTTCCGATTGATAAACTGAGTATCCTTGTGACCATTGCATTCTCATATATTGTATTCCATGAAAAACTGTCATTGAAATCAGGGACAGGACTGCTTCTTATTGTTGTTGGAACGTTAGCTTTGCTGATATAACTATTATAAAAAAGAAAAACTATCTGGAAAAGTATAATTGCGGAAACTGGCTTTTTCAGGTAGCAGAGGGATATTCAGATGGTATTTCAGATGCCAATGGAATCCTTTGATCCACGTTGTACGCTCGGGAACGGAATCGGAGAAAGCCTGAGAAATATGGGGATAAGCCGTACCGAAACCCGTAGAAAAGTGGAAGAACTTCTGGAAAGATGCGGTCTGGAAAAAGAATACGCAGACCGTTATCCCCAAATTGTATATTTATCCTGTGTCTGAAGTATATCAGACAGGACAGCAGATAGAGCAGAAATGTCTGAAGCGATTTTATTCGTGAAAGACATTTCTGCTTTTTGATTTCTTACTCAAAATGCCGTAAAATTTTGTGTTTTTAAAAATAAAGAAAGTGTCAAAAAGCACTAACAATTATTCAGAAATCTGTGATACAATGGAAAGTACGAAATATAGAAAATATCTGATATTATCCGTTTGACTGTTGGATATATCTCAGAATACAGATATATTGGATAAGGGAGAGACTATGAAAATAGAAAAAAAACTATGGATTATTCTGTTTGCATTTGGGATATTCGCCATTTGTTTTTCAGGTTGGATTTTCAGACAGAGTACGGCCAGAGAAAAATTGTTCTGGGATAATACGATCCGGTGCGAAACAAAAGAACTGAAAGAGGGAGAAATCAAATCAGAGAATATTGCCCTGCCCGAAGACTTCGATGTTCCCAAATCTATCTTATTTAAAACCACCCACACCATTGCAGAAGTTTGGCTGGATGGAGAAAAAATATATGAATATGGAAATGAAGCGGATGCTCCGGGTTTTATGAAGACACCTGGAAGCTGCTGGCATATTGTGGATATTCCCGGAGACAGTTCAGGTAAAAACCTGGAGGTCAGAATTATTCCGGTATATGAGGGCTATTATGGAAATGAAGTCAGCCTTGTATACGGAACACGAGGCGATTGTATTCTGAAAATCTTAACGGACTGTCTTGGAATTCTGGTGATCAGCTGTGGAATCCTGTTTGCCGCTGTTATCTGCATACTTCTCTATTGTGGTGCAGCGCGAAGAAAAAGAAGCGACAAGACAGAAGCGAAAATTGAGATTTTTTTAAATCTTGGATTTTTTTCATTGCTGGTCGCAGTATGGACACTGGTACAATGTGGTTTTCTGCAGTTTTTGATCCCGGATGGAAGAACCTTATATTTTGTGGAGTATTTTTCACTCTTTCTTTTTCCGGTGCCATTTAATTTCCTGTTATATGATATCTGCAAAAGCAGGTACCACAAAGGTGCATTGATTTTTTCCATCCTCTATCTTACAAATATGGCAGTCGATGTTTTGCTTCAGTGTACAGGAATTATTGATATGTCCCGGTTACTTTCTGTAATTCATGTTATTATGGTTGCAAATGTGGTTTACACAGTTGTGATCATTCTTTACGAAGCCGGAAAAAAAGAAAATGATGTAGCCCAAAAATTCCGGTATCCTATGTGCGTGGTCATGGGATTTGGAATGGCGGAAATGATTTTTTATTATTTAAGAAGATTTGAACAGATATCCATTTTGCTTTCCATGGGAACTATGCTGTTTATTATTATGCTGATCTGGATACAGGTTTCTCAATATTACGATCAATATATCCAGAAGCAAAAGGTGATTTATCTGCAGAAAATAGCCAATATGGATATGCTCACAGAGGCCATGAACCGAAATGCTTACGAGGATATGGTGAAATATCTGGATGAAGGTGAAATTAAACTGAGTACCACAGGTGTGGTGGTTTTTGATCTGGATGATCTGAAAGTGATAAATGATAATTTTGGACATGAAAAGGGAGATGAGGCGCTGAAGCTGTGTTATCAGTGTATCAGTCAGGCATTTCAGAATGTGAAGAACTGTTTCAGAATCGGTGGTGATGAGTTTGCGTATGTATATCACAGTGACGAGAAAGATATGATTCCGGAACGGCTGAAGACCCTGGAGCTGCTTCTGAAAAAAACAGCGAAAACACACAAGCTGGATTATCCGCTTAGTATATCAGCAGGATACGCTTATTATCAGCCTGATATAGATTTTGATTTTAAAGATATTGTAAGGCGAAGCGATACCATGCTGTACCGTCAGAAGCGCAGGAAGAAGATTGCGCGGTCAACTGATCCGGGTCACTTGCTTTCCCGTATGGAAAAGCATTCCACAGAGGAAATTACAGATGAAGTGATCCTGCAGGAGAAGAAATATCAGAGCATGCCCTTGGATGAGCTTTGCAGCGTGATCGCTCTTCTGAGTCCGACCACAGATAATTACCCGTATGTGGTTGATTTCCGAACAGATTTTTATTACATAGCAAACCAGGCTCTTGACCGTTTCTGTATTCCGAAAAATAGTTTTCATAATGTGATTTCAAACCATAAAGAATTTGTATATGAACCTGATTATGAAAAAATGAAGGAGGAATTTGATAATCTTCTTAAAACAGACCGCTGTACACATAGCATGGAATATCGATGGCTGGATCTGAAAAAAGTGCCGGTCTGGATTCATTGCAAAGGATATCTGGTGCGGGATGATAATATGAAACCTCTTTATATGATTGGTTGTATCAATGAGATTGGAGAAAGACAGAAGGCAGATAATGTAAGCGGGTTATTAGGAGAGACAGGATTCCGGGAGTATATGGACCAACAGGACACTCCTCTGGAAACAGGATATCTGCTTCGTATTGGAATTGATCATTTTAAGGAAATAAATGATAACTTCGGACAGGAGTACGGTGACTTTGTGCTTAGGAAAACGGCTGATTGTATTTCCGGATGCCTGTCAGAAGGACAGAAAGTGTACAAGCTTGTGGCAGATGAATTTCTGATTCTGGATGTTTCTTCTGACCAGGTGAGGGATGCAGATAAACTTTATGATAAAGTGAGAGCTGCAACAGACAGATTTATTGAATCTAACGAGTTTAAGGTCATGTATACGGTTTCAGGAGGAATTGTGTCATTTGCGGCATTAGAGGGAAATCAGTATTCAGAAGCCCTGAAGCTGACGGATTTTGCTTTGAATGAGGCAAAGACGCTGGGAAGAAACCGCTGTTATATATTTGACGGAGAAACCTACAGGAAATTTCTTCGGAAGAGGGAGATTACCCAGGAACTGCGGGAGGCTGTGCTCAATGGCTGCCAGGGTTTTACGGCTTTTTATCAGCCTGTATTTGCCGAAGATAAAAAAGTACCTTATGGAGCAGAAGCTTTAATGCGTTTTACTTCTGAAAAACTCGGGATGATTTCACCGGCAGAGTTTATTCCGATTCTGGAAGAAACCGGTCTTATTATTCCGGCTGGCCGCTGGATGATGAGAGAAGCTATGGGAAAATGCAGCGAGATTCGGAAAGTACTTCCAGGTTTTAGAGTGAGTATTAATATTTCCCAGGTTCAGGCATCCAAGTCTGATGTGATCCAGGATATCAGTGCAGAAATGAAAAGAGCAGGACTGCCGCTGGAAGCATTGATCGTGGAATTGACAGAGAGTGACCTTCTGGAACAAAATATCAATGAGAAGCATTTTCTCACAGAACTGAGGCGGATGGGAATCAGTCTTGCATTGGATGACTTTGGAACCGGATATTCGAACTTCCATTATCTCAGTGAGCTGAAACCGGAGATCATTAAGATTGACCGCTCTTTCACTGTGAAAGCAGTTGCAGATGAACAGGAATATTATCTGCTGAATCAGTTCTGCACCATGATCCATAATCTGGATATGAGGATTTGTATCGAAGGCGTGGAAAATGAGCAGGAATGGGCCATGATCCGAAAACTGTACCCGGAATTCACACAGGGATATTTCTGGGGGAAGCCTTGTGAGTATGAAGAATTTATGAGAAAATTTACAGAAAGCAGATTATGAGAAAGCTGGCGTGAATATTTCGGGCTACACCGAGGCTTTTTCATCTGTACAACAGGACTCGCAGACAAGCAAGTGGTGTAGTTATTTCAAACACATTCTGACAGGTAAGAAGAGGAGAAAATCAGATGAAGAAAAAATTTTTCAGGTTGTCAGCAGCAGGATTGCTTTTTTTCTCAGGAATTATGGAGATTGGCTGGCGCTTTTTTAACATGGTGGTCTGCTGCAAAAGAGGGGGAAGGAAAAAGGAAAGAAAGAAATGGTTTGAATTATCTCATATACGGGATAATCATCCCAGAAACGGATACGAAAAGGAATATGATGAGAGCAGGGCATGGTGCGAGACTCAGAAGATGCAGGACTGTTATATCCAAAGCGTGGATGGATTAAAACTCCACGGATTTTATCTGCCGGCAGAGAATGCAAAGCGCTTTGTTATCTTAAGCCATGGCTACAGGGGCAGCAGATTTGGCTCCCTGTCATTTATGGCAAAATATCTCCACGAGCATCAGTGTAATCTTCTGTTTATGGAACAGCGATGCTGTGGAGAAAGTGAAGGAAAATATATCACCTTTGGAGCAAAAGAAAAATGGGATGTGCAGCGTTGGGCAATTTATGTGTCCGAGAGAAATAAGGAAAAGCTTCCAATCTATCTGTATGGACAGTCTATGGGAGCAGCCGCTGTGCTGATGGCATCCGGATACAGGCTTCCGTCAGAGGTGAAGGGACTGATTGCAGACTGTGGTTTTCAGTCTATGGAAAGACAGATGCGGGATATGGCTGACAACTGGTTCAATCTGCATTATATCCCCCTGCTTTTGAAGGAAATGGACTGTCTGTGTCACCTTATTGCAGGATTTCGTATGAAAGATGCAGATACCACAGAAGCTATGAAAAGGAATACAAGACCTGTTCTTTTCTTTCATGGAGAGAAGGATACTTATGTGTACCCGAACAATTCATTCCAGAACTATATGCTGTGCAGAGCACCAAAGGAGCTGGTCATTGTACCGGGGGCAAGGCATCTGTGCAGTGCCTATGCAGAACCGGAACTGTATCAGCGTACAGTGATGGAGTTTTTTGAGAAATATGACGGTAGTAATTCTGAAAAATAATGTGATTGTTTTCCAACGCAAAAGGTGATTATGAATGACAACAATCCCCGACCGGGACTTATCAGATACGTTTTGTTAAATGTATGATAAGTCTCGGTCAATTTTATGTAAAGTGTTTATTAAGTCTTGAGGGTACTGGTATTTGGGAAAAATCTGTGTTATTTTTTGTTGCGTAATAAAAAAGTAAAGTTGTAGCTGTCAGTACATCGTTTTTGAAATAACTGTAAGCTACTGAAAAAAATATGTAATGTTTTTGTACCCGGGAAAAGAGAAAAAACGGGTGATGGAGGTTAAATAAAGTATGACAAACTACTATCCTTTAACAGCAGCACAGAAAATGCACCATAACTGGATTATGGATTACGGTACACAGCAGGTATCCGGTGTCAGTGTTGTGGCGTCTGTACAGGCTGAACTGGATTTTGGATTATTAAAAAAATGTATTCAGATGGAGACAGAACGTTCCGGATGCACCAGAATCCGTTTTACAAAGCCTGATAAAGACGGAAATGTACAGCAGTACCTTGTAAAACAGGATCCAAGGGATATCGGATTTAAGGATCTGTCAGGAATGGGAAGCCTTGTAAAAGCAGACGAACTGATGCAGCAGTGGGCATACGAAACCTTTGACGGTGATGACATTCCCATGTGCGAGTTTACTATGCTGAAGCTGCCGGAAGGATATAATGGTTTCTTTGTACATATGGATCACAGGCTGATTGATTCCTGTGGTCTGGTAGTAATGATCGGTGATTTGTTTCAGTTATATACCTATTATAAATATGGAACAGCCTATCCGCAGGAACTGGCAGACTTTGAGACAGTACTGAAAAAAGACCTTGCAAAAGCAGGCAACGGGAAACGTTTTGCAAAAGATAAGAAATTCTGGGATGATCAGCTGGATGCACTGGGCGAACCTCTGTATTCTGATATTCAGGGACCGTCCGTACTGGAGGAAGCAAGAAAACGTCATGGAAATCCCAGACTTCGTTCTTCTGATATTGAGATGAAGGATCTGTTTGTGGCAGTTAAGGATTATTATCTGGAGCCGGAACCAACTAAAAATCTGATTGATTTCTGTATGAACCATCAGCTGTCTATGACAAACCTTCTTCTGCTTGGCATCCGTACCTATCTGTCAAAGGTAAATAACGGACAGGAAGATATCACTATCCAGAACTTTATATCCAGACGTTCTACTCATGATGAATGGACTTCAGGAGGAAGCAGAACTATCATGTTCCCATGCAGAACAGTGATCGCACCGGAGACAGATTTCCTTTCTGCTGCTTATGAGATCCAGAATATGCAGAATCGTATCTACATGCACAGTAATTACGATCCGGCACTTATCATGGATGAGATGAGAAAGAGATACAATACACCGGAGCATACAGGATATGAGAGCTGTTATCTGACTTACCAGCCAATGACTGTGAAGGTAGAGAATGAAATGCTTGGAACTATCCGTCAGCATGCAAAATGGTTTGCAAACGGTGCAGCTACCAAGAAGATGTATCTGACTGTATCCCATACAGAAGATGGAGGTATGAACTTCTCTTATCATTACCAGACTGCTCATCTGGAGGAACATGATATGGAACTGCTCTATTATTATATGATGCGTATTCTTTTCAAGGGAATCGCAGAGCCGGATATGAGTATCGGCGAAATTATGGAACTGGTTTAACTAAATCAATATCAGGAGGAAATGCAATGAATCAGGAAATGGAATTTAAAAATATCGTAGCACAGTATAGCAAGGTAGCACCGGAAGAAATGAATAATGAAATGAGATTCCGCGAGGATCTGGGTTTCAGTTCTCTGGATTTTATGTCCTTTTTAGGTGAGCTTGAGGATACCTTTGATCTTGAACTTGACGAGAGCGAAGTGCTGAAAATCACAACTCTTGGCGAAGCCTTAAATCTGCTGGAAGAACTTCAGTAATTTTTTTCGAAGTAAAACTTATAAAGATGTCAGGGTCAAAGATATTTTGTACCTGACAGGGTATCCATAACTTGAACAGTTCAGAAAATAATGGGGGAACAGAGAATGCTGATCAGAAATATATTAGAAGAAAGTGCACGTAAATTTGACGAAGTAAAAGCAGTAAAATGGCTCAACAAAAAGGAAATCATGGAAAGAAGCTATGGCGAACTGATGGAAAATGTAGTTTCCACCAGAAAAGGTCTTCTTGCAGAAGGCTTTGAGGGCAAACACATTGCACTGATCGGAACCAGTTCTGTAGAGTGGATGGAAAGTTATCTGGGAATCATCACCGGATGTACCACTGCAGTACCGCTGGATGCAGCACTTCCCTGTGAGGATCTGATCGATTTGCTTAACCGTTCCGATTCCGTAGCTCTTTTCTTAAGTCCAAAGCTTAAACCATATCTGGATGCATTTCTTGCAAACTGCCCGAAACTTCAGAAGGTGTGGATGCTTCAGGAAGAGGTAGAAGATGCACCGGCAAAGGTATATGGTATTGGTGAACTTCGAAATGCAGGAAAGAGCACATCAGCAGATTCTGTCTACCCGGATGCAGAGGATATTGCAACCATCATTTTCACTTCCGGAACAACAGGAAAGAGCAAGGGTGTTATGCTGACACAGAACAATCTGGCTTCCAATGTTGAGGCAGTAAAGATCACAGCAGAACCGGGAACTGCCATGCTCAGTGTGCTTCCAATCCATCACGCATTCTGTCTGGTTATGGACTGGCTGAAGGGATTTTCACTGGGTGCAACTCTTTGTATCAATGATTCCCTGCTTCATATGGTAAGGAATATGAGTATTTTCAAACCGGATATTATGCTTATGGTTCCAATGATGATCGAGACAATTTATAAGAGACTGGCTGCCGCTGATCCGTCAATTCCGAAGGCAGTTCTGGCAGAAAAGGTATTCGGTGGAAAATTGCGTATTATCTTTACAGGCGGTGCACATCTGGATCCATATTATATTGACCGTTTTGCAGAATATGGCGTTGAAGTACTGGAAGGCTATGGAATGTCAGAATGCTCTCCTGTTATCAGCAATAATACACCGGAAAACCATAAAAAAGGTTCTATCGGAAAACCACTTGAAAATGCAGAGATCAGATTTGAAAACGGTGAGATCCTGGTAAAGGGAAGCAGTGTTATGAAGGGATATTATCAGATGCCTGATGAGACAGCAGAGACTTTAAAGGATGGCTGGCTGCATACCGGTGACAAGGGATATATGGATGAAGACGGTTATCTGTTTATCAATGGACGTGTGAAGAATTTGATCATCCTGTCCAATGGTGAAAATGTATCTCCGGAGGAGATTGAGAATAAGCTGGCTCTGAATCCGTTGGTAGGAGAAGTAATCGTCACAGGTGAGGACAATGGACTGACAGCCCACATCTATCCGGAGCAGGCTGTTGTGGAAGCGAAAGCATTGGATGCAGAGGCAATTCAGACACAGCTTCAGACATTTCTGGATGAATATAACAGAAATCAGCCTACCTATCGCCGCATTACAGGATTGGTTGTCCGCAAAAATCCGTTTATCCGTAACACTACAAAGAAGATTAAGAGGCAGGATGTTCTGATTGACGAGCCGCTGAAATAAAACAGAGGCTTAAGATAAAAGTGGCAGCATACCGGATAAAAAAATTTCGGACAGAATATCAGCGAGCACTTCCGGTGCCAGATTAAAATTATCCCGGCTCCATTTGTGGAGAACGCCGATGGTACTGCCGATGGCGCAGGTAATCACATAGGAAACTTCCTCCTTTGTATGCCTGTCAGGTCTGGAATTGGATGTAGTCTCTGTGACATAATGATGGAGCATGGTCAGCATTTTTTCAAACAGATCATTTCCATGAGGCGTGCTCAAAAGACCGGACAGAAAAGGATTTTCCATAGTGTACCGGCACAGAGTCAGAAAATAGGAACTGCAGATATCCCGGTCATTTTTGGGCTGGAAATTTTCCATCATGGAAAAAACATCATGAATGGTTTTATCCTCAACTGCAGAGATCAGTGAAGGGATGTCCTGATAGTGATTATAAAAGGTACTTCTGGCAATACCTGCTGTTTTAGTGATGTCGGATACAGTAATCCTGTCAGGCTTCTTTTTTTTTAACAATTTGAAAAAAGCACCTAAAATGGCCTCGTCAGCCACAGAATATCTTTCATCGGGAATTATATTTTGCATAGTTGTTTCCCCCGGGAGTCTGTAAGTAATACATAAAGTATATCACAAATCTGACGATACATCAGGTGCTTTTTCTTTTTTTTGATAAATTTTCAATAATATATAAAGAATAGGTAAAGGCTTGATTTATGAAAGAGTAAATGATAGAATACTATTGGATAAAATATTATCTGATTTTAATGAAATAGCGAAATTCTGGATAAAATAATATCCATAAAATAATAAAAAGCAAGGAGGGAAAATGGAGCAGTTTGTATGGGAAACAGCAGAGGAACTGGATCAGAAGCTTGCACAAAGGGTGCGTAATATCAGAAAACGACGCTCTATTTCTCAGGAAAAATTATCTTCCATGAGCGGAGTAAGCTATGGTTCAATTAAGAGATTCGAAACTACCGGACAGATATCATTGATATCACTGACAAAGATTGCCATGGCTTTGGATATTGCAGATGAGCTTAGAAATATTTTTACGCATGTTCCATATAAAGATATTCAGGAGGTCATAAATGAGGGAAGGTAATGCATTACAGGTATTTTATGATGAAAAACTTGTAGGAACACTGGCTATGACAGCTGACCATAAAGCTGCGTTTCAATATAGTGAAGAATGGATTGAAAATGGTTTTCCGATCAGTCCGTTTTCACTTCCCCTTAAAAAGCAGGTTTTTGTACCGACAAAAGATTATTTTGACGGATTATTTGGAGTATTTGCAGATAGTTTGCCGGATAATTGGGGGAGATTGTTGTTGGATCGTCTGCTACGTGCACATAAGCAGAATCCAGACAAATTAACAGTGCTGGATCGGCTGGCAATTGTTGGAAAGTCAGGTATGGGAGCACTTACCTATTATCCAGAGAAAAAAATAGATGAACAATATGGAGATGTGGATTTGGATGAACTTGCGGAGCAGTGCCGGAAAATACTAAATACGGAATACTCCGATAGATTGGATGAATTATATCGTCTCGGTGGTACAAGTGGTGGAGCCAGACCCAAAATTATGACTACAGTGAATGGAGAGGAATGGATTATTAAATTTCCTGCACATGTGGATGGAGAAAATGCAGGGAAGATGGAATATGATTATTCATGCTGCGCAAAAAAATGTGGTATTATAATGAGTGAAACCAGACTGTTTCCATCTGAGAACTGTGAGGGGTATTTTGGGATTAAGCGGTTTGATAGGATATCAGATAAAAATGGAACAAAGAGAATTCATATGCTGACAGCTGCTGCGTTGCTGGAGTTGAATTTTGAGCAGCCAAGCCTGGATTATCACAGTCTGATGAAACTGACAAAAATATTAACCAGAGATAATAAGAAAGATATGAGAGAGATGTTTCGCAGGATGTGTTTTAATGTTTTTGCACATAACAGAGATGATCATTCAAAGAATTTCACCTATTTATATAATGATGAAAAAGACAGATGGAGCCTGAGTCCGGCATATGATCTTACTTACAGTAACACATACTATGGAGAGCATACTACAACAGTTGACGGAAATGGACGTAATCCAGGCAGAAAAGAACTCCTGACTGTGGGAATTGCGGCAGGAATGAAAAAAGAGGTATGTATAGAAAGTATGGATATGGTAGAAAAGTGTGTGAAAAATATGCTGGGAAGATATCTTTAAAGAAATCGACATGTGGAATAATTTGTTACTTGGAGGACAAAAAATGACTATTAGAAAAGCAGAAGAAAAAGACATTCTAAGAATAATTGAACTGTTGGGACAGGTATTGCAGATCCATGCAGATATAAGACCTGATATTTTTATTCCCGGTACCACAAAATATACTGTAAGCGAATTGACAGAGCTATTAGGAAAAGAAGAAAAACCCATATATGTAGCAGTGAACGAGGAAGATGTTTGTGTAGGATATGCATTTTGCCAATTACAGGAACAGCCTTTTTCAACTAATATGGTACCGTTTAAGTCTCTTTTTATAGATGATCTATGTGTTGATCAGCAGGCACGAGGACAGCATATCGGCGAGAGTTTGTTTGAATATGTAAAAAATGAAGCAAAGCGAATGGGCTGTTATGAAGTGACACTGAATGTATGGGCAGGAAATACTTCAGCCGAAAAGTTCTATAAAAAAATGGGTATGAAAACAAAAGAAAGGCAGATGGAATATATCCTGGAACATTGATGCGTTGTATAGCATATTTGAGAAGTCTATCTGCGAAATTACAGAGATATCCGATGGATGAATCTGATCAGTCAAACAGTAAATATTAAAAGAAAATGCAAATCAGGCACAAGTTATATTTCGGAAACTTGTGCCTGATTTTTACAGTGTTATTTGGAAATTACAGGTGCTTTTGTCCGATATTTTTAGCATTGATATAATTTATGATCATGTCTGCTGCATCGGAAATATCAAGTTTGCCTGTATCAATAGACAGTTGATACTGGTTGGCGTCTTCCCATTCTTTGCCTGTGCAGAATTTGTGGAAAGATGCTCTTTTCTCATCCACTTCCTTTATCAGCTTTGCAGCTTTTTTCTCATTAATACCGTCCCGTTCCATTACACGTTTGATACGGCAGTCTTTATCTGCGTGAAGAAAAACAGTAGTTGCCTCAGGATCATTTGCATAGATCGCTCCTGAACAGCGTCCGATGATTACGGCAGATTTTTGCTGCGTAAGTTCACGTATAAGTTCAAAAGATTTTTCCATCGGATTGCTTTCTCCGTAGCTTACAGCAATGCTGTAGAGCAGGCTGTTTACTGCCTTTTCCTGGAAAAATTCTTTGTTTTCGTCAAGCTTTCCAAGTTTTTTGGCCTCTTCTTCCAGTTTCTTTCTGTCATAGAGTTCCAGTCCAAGTCTGGAAGCCAGTTCTTTTCCTATTTCATGTCCGCCGCTTCCGCACTGTCTTGCTATTGTAATAATCATATCCCATGCCTCCTGTGCAATGATGTCGCATTTATTTACTGTCAAAGTACTTTTTCGGAATTATTATACTCAAAAAAAATCGAAATGTATATGCCAAAATCTACTATAAATTGCCTTCACAAATCCTGATATTCTGGTACTTATGGCAAATTGGTCTGACAAATATTTACTTAATAGAAACATTAGACAAATACTTTATATTGAGATATGATGAGAATTGTGGGAGCTGCTTTGCAGCGGAGTATTTGAAGCAGCTACGATCCATTATGTTGTTGCAAAAATATTCGGACCACTTTTGTTTGGAAGAGGATGGTGCGGATATGCCTGTTGGACAGCTATGGTGTTGGACTTTTTACCATATAAAAAGCCTCAGGCTGCAAGAAAAAAGATAGGTTTCATCCGGTATATTACATTTGCATTTTCGTTCTCTTTCGTGGTGCTACTTTTTCTGAATCACGTAGAGAATATGGAGAAAATCATGTTTATAGCTTTTATCGTGGGGAATATTCTGTATTATATTGTGGGGATTATTCTGGCATTCCTATTCAAAGATAACAGAGCGTTCTGTAAGTATATTTGTCCTGTCATGATCTTTCTGAAACCTATGAGTTATTTCTCTGTAGTCAGAGTTAAGTGTGACAAAGAGAAGTGTATTTCATGTGGAAAATGTAAAAAAGTTTGTCCGATGAATGTTGATATAACCGATAACTCCAGAAAACGGAAAAACGGAACAGAATGTATTTTGTGCATGGAATGTGTCAGAACCTGTCCGAGGAAAGCACTTTGAGCCGAATTTCCTGCAGGATGTACTTTGGTGTCAGCTGTTACTGAGAACGGAGCGAACAGTAGTGTAAGACCTATGTTAAATATAGTTAAACCTCAGTAAAGTCTATTGAACTATTTTCTCAATGTTTCTATACATTTCCAATGTAATGAACACCCGATCTGTAATCGTGTGATGAAATATTCATTTCATTTGCAGGAATTCTGATTACATCACCATGTACTCTATTGGGAGTGAACTGATGCAGGGGATTTACGCAAGTATGGGAGTGATCATAAAAGGATGAAAGTAAACAAAGCAGATGAATTCTATAAGATATTAGAGAGAAAATCCATATATCCGGTGTTTAGCCAATCGTCAATTTACAGACAGGCAGGGGTTCCTGCTTCTGATATTGTATTCGAAATAACAGAGAGATCAGACATAGAAAACTATCAGATATTGCAGCAGATCATGAAACATTATGCAGATCAGGGATATGAGATAGCATTGGATGATGTGGGAGCTGGACATTTAGGCCTAAATCGTGTAGTGAATACCACACCTGACTATCTGAAAGCGGATATAGAACTGGTAAGGGATATTCACAAGTATAAGAAAAAAGAGATCATGATGAAACTCCTGTTGGATTACTGTAATGCAACAGGAGCAATTCTGATCGCAGAAGGGATAGAAACAGTACAGGAGCTGGAATGTCTGCACAGCCTGGGAGTGCATTACGGCCAGGGATTTTTCCTCGGAAAACCAGAACGTGCATTTGGAAATATCAGTGCTGAATCGGAAGAAATATTAGAGCGATTAAATGGGAGAAAGAATATTTTATTTTTGGATATATCAGGCAAATAAGCCATTCATTTTTCTACATTTTTCAACAATAAATCCGAAATTACACCAGTTGATTAATCCCTGAGAGTTGTGTATAATTATAAAAATAAAGTTTTCTAGTACATCGTTTCGTAAATAACTATACCAATCGCGTAGGATGCGGATCCGAGTGTGCTGGTATAAAAACGCAGGCGTAGCGGGCTACGCTGAGGCTTTTAGACCTGTGCAATCGGATTCGCAGACAAGTGAGTGGTATAGTTATTTCGAAAACGATGTACTAGAATTGAGGAGTGGGTTATGGATCGCTTAGCACTTATTTTTGATAAACCAGCAGAAGCCTGGAATGAAGCGCTGCCCCTTGGAAATGGAACCATGGGAGCAATGTCCTATGGAAGATTTCAAAATGAAAGAATAGAATTGAATCTGGATTCGCTTTGGTCTGGAAATGGAAGAAACAAGGAAAATCCCAACAAAAATGTCGACTGGGATCTTTTTAGAAAACACATTTTTGCAGGGAATTACCAGGGAGCAGAGAATTATTGCAAAGAAAATGTGTTAGGAGACTGGACAGAAAGCTATCTGCCTGCAGGAACGCTTTCCATTAATGTGAAAGAACCCATTCAAAATGGAAACAGCTTTTATAGAAGAGAACTGTGCCTGACGAATGCCACTGAAAAAATAGAATTCTGCCAGGATGATTTGATTTATCAAAGAGAATTTTTTGTGAGTATGTCAGAACCAGTGATGGCAATTCATTATCATACTTCTCCAAATTGCAATCTTGAAATGTCAATAACACTGGAAAGTGAAATAAAGCACAAATCTGCTTTTTTTGCAGAAAATGGAATTATATTAGAAGGGCAGGCACCCATTTATGTTGCACCACCTTATTATTCCTGCGAAGTTCCTGTCGTTTATGAAAAGGGGCAGGGAATCCGTTTTGCAATTGGATTATATGTACAAACGAACGGTGGAAATGTATATCAGCAAGCGGATAAGCTTTTTATAAATACTCCAAATGATGTGTATATTTACGTGTCCGGAGTAACTGATTTTAAACAAAAAGAACTCTTTTTTTCAAAAAGAAACTGTATGATGGAAAACATCCAGCACATTCAATATGAAAAGCAAAAAAAGGCGCATATGGATGTATACGCAAATTATTTTGATAGGATGCATCTTGACATTAATTATACACCCGATAATGAACTTGCATTAAAAATGTTTCATTATGCCCGCTATCTGATGATCTGTTCATCTGTACCCGGTTCACAATGTACAAATCTTCAGGGAATCTGGAATCACCATATGCGTGCTCCCTGGAGCAGTAATTATACTGTAAATATTAATACGGAAATGAATTACTGGATGGCAGAAAAAGCAAATTTAAGTGACTGTCATATGCCTTTGCTTGAACTTATAGAACGTACCTCAAAAAAAGGTGAAAAAACAGCTCAGGATGTTTATCATCTGGCTGGCTGGGTAAGCCACCATAATCTGGATATTTGGGGACACTCAAGCCCGGTTGGACAATTTGGACAGGACGAAAATCCCTGTACATATTCCATGTGGCCGATGAGTTCTGGATGGTTATGCTGTCATTTATGGGAACATTACTGCTATACATTGGATGAAGCTTTTTTAAAAAAGAAGGCATTTCCGATTATACAAGGGGCCGTAGAATTTTACCTGGGCTATCTGGTACCTTATAAGGGATATTATGTAACTGCTCCCTCTACTTCACCTGAAAATACATTCCTTGCACCAGATATGACGACACATAGTGTTACGTTTGCGTCAACAATGGATATCAGCATATTGAGAGAACTGTTTGGATTATATTTAAAAGCATGTGAAATTCTGGGAGTAGAAGATTTTACAAATGCAGTCAAAAATGTGCTTCAGAAACTTCCTCCCTATAAAATTGGGAAAGAAGGGCAGCTTCAGGAATGGTTTTATGATTACCCGGAAGCAGATATCAATCACAGACATATTTCTCACCTGTTTGGATTATATCCTGGGAACCAGATTCATAAAGAGAATGAACCTCTTATAGAAGCCTGCAGAACTTCTTTGGAAAGGCGTGGGGATAAGGGAACCGGCTGGTGTATGGCGTGGAAAGCCTGCCTGTGGGCAAAACTTGGAGATGGAAATCATGCCCTGACTTTATTAAAAAATCAGCTTCGCTTAACAAGAGAAGAAGCATGCAGTCTGGTAGGTGGCGGGATATATCCGAATATGCTTTGTGCCCATCCTCCGTTTCAGATTGATGGTAATTTTGGATTTGCTGCTGCTGTGCTGGAAATGCTGGTTCAGTATGAAGAGCAGAAAATTGTTTTTCTTCCGGCATTACCAGATGAATGGAAAGATGGGATGGCAGAAGGCGTGAAAGCGCCTGGTAATATCACACTTAATTTCAAGTGGAAAGAAAAACGGGTTACGGAAATAAATCTGAAATCTCCAATTGATGCGAAACTGGTAATCTTATATAATGGTATGGAAGAAGAAATCGTCCTGAATGCTGGAAGCAGTTATCAGAAGACGCTGATATAAAGAATATATTATGATATATGAAAGGCAGGATATCTTGTGATTATAAGACATCCTGCTGTTTTATATCAGATTACCTGCTTATAGATGAAATCGTTTCCCATATTCAGAAGGTGAAATTCCCATACACTTTTTGAATAATCGACTAAAATAAAGTTGATCGTCAATTCCTACCATAACGGAGATCTCCTTCAGGGAAAAGGTATTCTCCTTTATCAGTGTAGCAGCTTTTCTTATCCGCAGATTGTTTAAGTAGCTGGTAATACTTGTTCCTACTTCGGACTTGAAAACACGGCATAAATAGCTAGTGCTGAGATTGACATTTGCCGAAATGGAGGATAATGTGAGACGGTGCATGTAATTATTTTCTATGTATGTAAGGGTTTTGGCAACATCATTTTTATAATGCCCCTCACTATGAAGAAAGTCCTGATATGTGGTCCTGGCCTCTTCATAATTTTTCAGATTTTCTTTATATGGCATATCTGGTGCAAAGGATTGGTACATGGTAAAACGGTTATACAGCTTTTTTATCAGCTGTTCCACTTTTACTTGACTGCACATTAATTCTTTTTGGGAAAATACTACGAGCGCATTATGGGCACTAAGAACAAGAATGTATGGCTGTAGCACTCCCTGAACAGCATCCAGTATCATATCTCGCAGCAGATTAGCTGATATAGAAAATGCATCATTTGATAAAAATTTTTCAAACGTTACATAGCATACAGCACAGGAATGTTTCATAAATCCAAATTTTTCTGCTCCATATCTTTCAATGAACGAATCGAGAGACTCTTCTCCCTGAAAAAAGGAGAGAAGATGATCGGTTATGGGTTCAGTGATGTCTGTTTTCAGAATGGAATCTTTTCGGTCAGCTGTATTTTGCATTTTTTTTGTGGTTTTGTTCAGACAGGCAAGGAGTGTATCTGGTTGAATTTTGATTTTTAACAGATAGTCCGCAGCACCTAAAAGCAATGCACTTCTTACTGAATCGAAGTCTTCGTAGTTGCTTAGTACCAGTATTTCTCCGGGATATTCTTTTTCCTTCAGAAAACGAATTAGTTCCAGTCCGTCCATTTCAGGCATTTTCAGGTCAGTGATAATGATATCCGGATGATGTTTTTCAATCAGTGGAACAGCCTCAAGACCATTTGATGCTGTTCCACAAATGAAAAAACCATGCTCTTCCCAGGGAAGAATGGAGCGAAGCGCAATTTTTACGATTGGTTCATCGTCAATAATTAATATACTGTACATAAAAGTCCTTTCTGTGGGCAAAAGTGGTTGTGATTTTTAGTTGTTATAATCTTTTGACAGTTCTTGTACATATAGTAAGGGAAGAGTCAGCGTACATGTGGTTCCTTCTCCAGGGTGACTATTGACCTTAAGTCCATATTCCTTTCCAAAATTCAGCTGTATTCGGTCATTTACATTGGTAATTCCAATCTTTTTCCGGTTTGTATGAGGTTCCAGCGCTGCAGGTGTCACTTCAAATCCTTTTCCATTGTCACAGAGTTCTATGATAAGATGATTGTTTTCTTCCCAACAGGTGATTAGAATTTCCATAACGGAGCCGTCATCAGAAGAACCATGCATAACAGAATTTTCTGCAAGGGGCTGCAGGATTAGTTTAGGAACAAGGCAGGAGAGCAGTTCTTCCTCTTCTACGTCAAAAGAGTACTCAAAGCTTCCGGCATACCGGATTCTTAAAATCGCGAAGTAGTTTTCCAGGTTCTCAAGCTCTTCCTGAATGGTTATATACTCGTTTTTATTAGTCAGTGTATTTTGCAAAAGACTGCTGAGGGCCTGGATTCCATCACTTACAATCTGGTCTTTATGCATGGCGGCTACAAAGCGCAGACTGTTTAAAGTGTTGAAAAGAAAATGAGGATTTAACTGATATTGAAGCATCTGTAGCTCCAATTCTCTTTTTTTCTTTTCCTGGCTTTTCTGTTGTTTCATCAGGCTCTCAATGGTATCTGCCATATGATTCATGCTTCCGGAAAGATCGGAAAGTTCGTCTTTGTGGTCATCCTGGATCCGTACGGAAAGATTTCCCTTTGATAATTCCCTGCAAAAATCCAGCATGCTTCTGATGGGGGAGGTAATTCCAGGATACACCATAGCTACAATTCCAATGCAGAGTAGAACAAGGAAGAATGCCACAGCCAGGATTTTCCAAAACATAGTGTTAACTTCAGAATTAATATAATGATATGGCATGGTATATACAAACAGCTGGTTCAGGTTTTTATTGAAAATATAAGTAACCAGCTGTTCTTCGCCATCTTTGTAAATGCTGAAAAAATCTGTTCTGTTTGGAAGTCTTGCTTGAATATTTTTCAGCAGCTTTTTTTCGGTTTTTTGCCCCAGTTGAATACTACGATCCCAGGAAGAAAGGATTGTTCCATCCATATTCAGATACATAATATTGGAAGAGTCAGCCAGACCTACTGGTTCCAGTACTGTTTTGGAAAAAATTTTTTCATCAATGGAAATCAGGGTATAACCAATTACACGACTCTGACTGTATTGTTCATAAATTCTTCTTCCAAGAATCAGGATGTCCCGGTTACGGTAAGTATGTGCGTATGCCCATACATCCTGATTTTCTTCTTCAAGACGACTCAGGATCCTGCTTACATCATCCGAATATAACCCATCATATCCCAAATCATAAAAAATATTCCCATCTGTATCATATACTGTAATGTTTTTTGCCTGTGCAGGATAGATGATTTTACTTCGAATCATATGTTGGATTTCATTGATGGCTTGATTCTTTTCCGTATCTGTCATATCCTTTTTCAGAAGACCGTCCTTGATTTCCTGACTGATGCAGATGGAGCCGCAGAGATACTGATACTTTTCAATCTCACTTACCATATTCAGATTGATCATGGATAAAGTCTGTGAGATGGAAGTGGAAAGTTTTTCCCGAAGCGCTTCTGAAAAAATATGAAACGAATAGAAGCTGATTCCTGTTAATGGTACAATAGAGATCAGGAAAAGCGCTATGACCAGCCTGGTTCTAATACTGAATTTTCGAAATCCCTGATATCGTTGTCTTTTTTCCATGCCGCTGTCCCTCATTTCTAAAAAATAATTCATACATGGTCCGGTAAAGATGGAAAAAATCGTTCTGATTTTCATGACTGTATCGGATTGTGACAGATTTATTATACAGGAAAAAAACAAGATAATCCATTTAAAATACAAATAGAAAAAGATTGTACATATATGTCGCAAGAAAATCCATATTATATAAAAATAACAGAAAAATGTTCCATATAAAGAATTGTTTTGTGAATTTACCACAAGAAGATTTTTCGTTATACTAATATCATCAGGCAAACATAATAAAAGCCAACAAGAAGGAGGAAACAACCTATGAAGAAAAGATTTGCAGCTTCTGCTATGATCCTTGCTATGAGCGCAGCAACAGTACTTTCCCCGCTTACTGCATTTGCAGAGGCAGAAGAACAGGAATTGAACATTGCCATTTTCCAGGGTGGATATGGGGATGCTTACTGGAATCAGATGGTGGAGCTTTTTGAAGAAAGCCATGAGGGCGTGAAAGTAAACATGACTATCAGCCCTACAATTGGAGATATCATCCGTCCACAGATTGTAGCTGGAAATGCACCTGATTTTATCTGTCTTAACGATGGTGGTGAGGATGGTGTAATCCTTTCCCTGATCAAAGATCATGCACTTCTCAACCTGGATGATGTTTTTGACGGAGAAAATTATGCTGGAACCGGTACCCTTCGCGATGATATTACAGATGGGATCCTTTCCAGTACAAAGTGTGCACCATACGGAGATGATGAGATCTATCTGGCACCATTCAACAGTGGTCCGCAGGGTCTGATTTACAACAAAACATTCTTTGATGAGAATAATCTGGAAGTGCCGAAGACCTGGGATGAGTTCTTTGCACTTGGTGATAAGGTAAAAGATATTGACGGACGTGCACTTTTCACATATCAGGGAATTTATCCGGGATACATGGAAGAAATGCTCTGGCCGGCAATTGCAAATGAGTGCGGCGAAGAAGCACTTACTAAGATTGCCAATTACGAAGAAGGTTCCTTTAATAATGAGGGTGTGTTAAAGGCTTTAAGTCATATTAAAGAGATTGCAGATAAAGGCTATCTGTTAGAGGGCACTGTTGGTATGAACCATACAGAGTCTCAGACAGAGATGATGCTTGGAAAAGCTGCATTTATCACAAACGGAACCTGGATGGAAAATGAGATGCAGGATGCGCCAAGAGAAGATGGATTTGAATTTGCAATGGCTCCGATCCCGACCGAGAACGCAGACGATGTGCACTATGTATTTGACAGCTGCGAGCAGTTTTCCATTCCGGCAGCTGCCAAGAATCCAGAACTTGCAAAAGAATTTCTTCGTTTCCTGTATAGTGATGAATCTGTATCTGCTTTTGCAGAAGCTTCCGGTGCCCTCTATGCTACCAAGAGTGCCCGTGAAGTAGCAAAAGATAAGCTGTCTACTGCAATCTACAACATGTACGGAATCTACGAAGAGGCAACTGCCTCCTCCCTGATTATGAGCTTCGCAGCAGTTCCGGCTGACTGCAAGGTTAACCCGAAAGATGAGATATTTAATCCGATTACATCTGTTATGAATGATGAAATGACAGTGGAAGAGTGGGCACAGAATGTGGAAGATGCTTTTGCACAGGTTCGTGCTGATATGGAAGCTGCCAACTAAACTTCATATACCAGCCGGATAAAAACGGTAAAGCATGGAAAGGCTGCTACACAGTGTATGCTATGCAGCAGCCTTTTGTAACCCTGAACAGATATATCGCCAATCGGTGATGTCATCCACATTTATTAAATACTTTAAATTTAAAGAGGTGAACAAGCGTGGTAAAGAAGCCCAGATTATTTATAGCCCTGTGTACGCTTCCTGCATTGATTTTAACCATTGTTTTTATGATTGTGCCTATGGTAAATGCCATTTATCTGTCTTTTACCAGTTCCACTGCACTTAGCGTAGGCTTTAACAGCAAATTTGTATTTTTGGATAATTACAAGTATATGTTCCAGGATAAGGATTTTCTTCAGGCACTGTTTAATACTCTTAAGCTGATGCTGGTAATCCCGGCTGTGACCATATTTCTAAGTCTTGTATTTGCATTTATCCTTACTCAGGGACAGCTCAAGGAAAAGTCATTTTACCGGACCGTATTCTTTTTCCCAAGTATTGTTTCCATGACTGTAGTTGGTATTGTGTGGTCTTTTGTGTTTAATCCCACAAGAGGAATTCTGAATCATATGCTGGATCTGTTCCATCTCTCCACTTGGAAACACGCATGGCTTGGAGAGGGAAAAACGGCTCTCTGGTGTATCGGTGCAGCCCTGGTGTGGCAGGCTATTGGTTATTATATGGTTATGCATGTGGCTTCCATTGACGGGATTTCCCAGGAGGTTTATGAAGCTGCTTCCATTGACGGTGCAACAGGAGTGCAGAAGTTCTTTAGGATTACCATTCCTCTGCTTCGCAGATCCATTGGAACGACCTATATACTTTCCTTGTCTGGTACTATCAATTTAAGTTTTACTCTGTCCAACGTTATGACAGGCGGTGGACCAAACGGTGCTTCCAGTGTGCTTTTACAGTATATGTATACGCAGGGTATGCGAAACGCTAATTTTGGATATGCCATGGCAATCGCCATGTTTACCCTGATTCTTGCAATTGTGCTTGCAATGATTTCTAAAAAAGTATCATCTGAAAAAGAATAGGAGGGAGACTGATGAAAACTGTAAGAACCTGGTGTATCAGAATCCTGATGATTCTGTTTACCGTTATCTTTTTGTACCCGCTTTTCTGGAACCTGATGTCTGCGTTTAAGACAAATGCAGAATATTTGACAGATCCCTATGCATTGCCCACAGCTTTGAATTTGGATAATTTTGTGGCAGCATGGCAGAAAGCAAATATCGCCGCTTATTTTGGAAATTCCATATTTGTGACTGTGTTTTCCACTGTATTGCTATTGCTTCTGGTTATTCCCATTTCTTATGTACTGGCAAGATACCGTTTTGCGGGCAGCAAACTGATCTCTGCCATTTATATGGCATGTATTTTTCTGCAGGCTACCTACATTATGATTCCTTTGTTTCTGGAATTACAGGCTGTGAATGGATTAAATAACCTGCCGGTACTATGCCTTGTTTATGCAGTTATGCAGTTTCCTTTTTGTATCTTTACTTTACAGGGCTTTATGTCTGCAGTACCCAGAGATTACGAGGAATCTGCAAGAATTGACGGTGCTACTAATATCCAACTGCTATCAAGAGTTATGGTGCCTCTTGCAAAACCCGGAATTGCGACCATTACGATGTTAAGTGCCATGGGCTTCTGGAATGAATATCCATTGGCACTTGTTCTTCTCACGGAAGATGCAAAGAAAACTCTTCCCATCGGAATGGCAAACTTGTTTGAAGTGCAGAAATATGCCACGGACTGGGGTGCACTGTTTGCAGGACTTGTAATTATTATGATTCCAACAATCATTATTTATCTGATTGGACAAAGATATCTGCTTCAGGGAATTGGTGCAGGCGGGTTAAAAGGGTAAAATGAAAGGGGAAATAAAATGCCAACTGATCAGGAATTAATCAAAATAGTTCCCTCCAGCCGCCAGCTTGCCTATCAGGCAACAGAGTTTTATGCGTTCTTTCATTTTGGAATGAATACATATACCAATCGTGAGTGGGGAGATGGAACAGAAACACCACAAATTTTTAATCCTACAGAGTTTGTTGCAGACCAGTGGGTGTCTGCAGCACAAAATGCAGGTATGAAAGGGGTAATCCTTACCTGTAAACATCATGATGGTTTCTGCCTGTGGCCGACCAGATATACCAGCCATAGCGTTGTCTCCAGTCCATGGAAAAATGGAAGGGGAGATGTGGTCTGGGAAGTGTCTGAAGCATGCCGTCGTTATGGGATGAAATTTGGAATTTATCTTTCACCATGGGATCGCAACAAGCCTTGTTACGGAAGCGGAAAAGAATATGATGATTACTATCTGGCACAGCTGACTGAGCTTCTCACCGGTTATGGAGATATTTTTAGTGTCTGGCTAGATGGTGCCTGCGGAGAAGGACCAAATGGAAAAAAACAGCTATATGACTGGAAACGCTATTATGAATGTGTCAGAAAATATCAGCCAGACGCATGTATCTGTGTGTGTGGGCCGGATATCAGGTGGTGCGGAAATGAAGCTGGCGATGTAAGAAAATCTGAGTGGAGTGTTGTTCCTGCACGTACAGCACTTGCAGAGAGTGTACAGGAAAGAAGCCAGCAGACCGATGATAAGGAATTTAGAATGCGCCGGATCACCAGCGACATGGAAGATCTTGGAAGCAGAAGAGCGCTTGAAGGTGAAACGAATCTGATCTGGTATCCGGCAGAAGTAAATACTTCTATAAGACCTGGATGGTTTTATCATCCAGAAGAAGATGATCAGGTGAAAAGTCTGGAGGAGCTGATCTATATCTATATTGGGGCTGTTGGAGGAAATGCAACCTTTTTGTTAAATATTCCACCTATGCCAAACGGGCTTCTTCATGAAAATGATGTTAAACGTCTGGAAGAATTTGGAAGTTGGAAAAAGAAATCTTTTACTCATAATTTAATGAGTACAGCACATATTTTTTCAGAAAATGAAGATCCGACGCATCCGGTTTCTGATTTGACAGATGATACTTCAGAAACCTGGTTTCAGCCTGAAAGCAGCGAACTGCCAGTAGAAATAACCATTTGTCTGGACGGTTCATACAACTTAGGGTATCTGGTATTAAAAGAGGCTGTCTGCTATAGTCAGAGAGTGGAAAAATTTGAGATATTTGTTAAAGAGGGGGAAATATGGAACAGTATTTACACAGGAACAGTAATTGGTTATAAGAAGATCATTTCTGTTAAGGGGCAAAAAGCCCAGAAAGTGAAAATTGTTTTACATGATTTCCGTGTACTTCCGCTGCTCTCATTTGTTGGAATTTATCCTGAAAGTCTTTAATAGGGAAAGCATTCTTTCTCATAATATCTTAAGGTAGAAACAAGAAGATATTATTAGAAAACCATTGAACCTGCTTGAAAGAGAGAACATTCAAAGCAAAATTGCCAATTGGTTTGGAATAGATTTTTCCAAACTGTAGATTATTTTTATAAGTAATCTTGGAACTAATGCAGGAGTCATGGTGCAAATGGACAATGTTCGCAGAAAGCACTTGTCTTTTAGAAAGGCTCGTATTAAAATGCTTGTCAGTGATCAGGTTGCAGAAACTTGCGATGCCTGCGACCGGACGGAGGACCTAAGGGTCCTCCGTTTTTCTATATACGCAGATTTTTATAGCGATAGAAAAAGCATTAAAACCGATAAAACCATTTTTGAATTATGAAGAATAGATTAGAAATCTCATTGCGCGAAAAGGGATGATTATTGTTGACCGTGAGTTCACTGCGTCTAAATTAAAAGATATCAGTTATTTTGCCCTGATAGATGGGTACAAAAATCTGTTTTACAATCCCATGAGTTAGAAACGATTTTTGACCATAACACAGTTACATGATATAATTTCAAAAACAGCAGAACAATTGCATATCACCTAGCCAACAGAACTGTCAGCATTATTCCTTCGCTGGACAAAAAGGAATAATACAGTTAAAATTAATCAAAAAATCAATCGCAAATTTTTACGATTGCATTGACAGTGATTCTCCTTATCTATATATTATTGCAGTAGGAACAACTTATCAAGTACTCGGAAATAACTAACTTGGTAATAAAATTTTTACTGGAGGTTATCAGAAATGACAGAAAGAGAAAAAATGATAAGTGGAGAGTTATATGATCCAACGGATAAAGAATTGGAACAATTTTTAATTTCACCTGCTTGGATGTATGTGAAGTACATATAGGAGATAATGTGATGATTGGTCCAAATGTCACATTGGCAACTCCCATGCACCCATTTTTACCTGAAGAACGTAATAGCAGAAAAAGAGAAGATGGAAGCTTTTATAATCTTGAATAGGCGAAACCAATTACTATAAAAGATAATTGCTGGCTGGCATCCAATGTGGTTGTTTGTGGTGGTGTTACCATAGGAGAGGGATGTGTAATAGGAGCAGGAAGTGTTGTGACAAGGGATATTCCTCCATATAGTCTGGCTGCTGGAAATCCATGCCGGGTTATTCGCAAAATAACTGAAAAAGATCATATGGAATAAGATAATTACAATCAATATTTAGTGTATTATGACAACAACCGTTATCAGTGGAAAAGGTGAGGGAATCGGTTATGAGCAAGTAGCGAAGCGGATTGCGAATATCCGCTTGAATGATAAGATTTAATATAAGGCTATTGCACTGAGTAATTAGTGCAATAGCCTTTTTGCCAAAATAAGTTAGTTTTAACTGGTTGTATTACGGCGAATCAATATGGGCGTAATCTGTTTATGGACAGGCTTTTCCAGTGGTTTAGGGGAACGTTTTTTTTGTTCTTCCATCTGTTGAACCAGAAGCTCCATGGCAGTCTGTGCAATAATATCAATCTGCTGACCAACGGTTGTGATTGGGAGAATTGCCTCACTGGCAATGGGAGAATTATCAAATCCTATGATTTCATAGAAAGAGGGTAATTCTCGGTATTTCTGGAAAATCAGGTTAAGAAACATGTTTGCATAGGTATCGTTGGAAAGGAAAATGCCTTTTTTTTGATTGGGATATTTCTCTTCTATTCTTGTAAAAATACGTCTTATTTCATTTAAAATTTCCTGATAAGAATTACCGCTTACACTTAGATCAATATCATAAGGAACCTGATATTCTTCACAGGTTTCCTTAAATGCGCGAATACGGTCGTAAGCAGGAACTGTTTTCTCAACATTGACATTGATGTGGATCAGTATATCACATTTATCACGGATCAGCAGAGTGGTAGCCTGAAGCGCACCCATATAGTTGTCAGTGGTAACACTGCTGATATATTCCGCTTCACGTTCAATGGCAACGATGGGAATCTGATAGGAGGATAATTGTTTTGATGACAGCGTATGACTTAAAACAATGAGACCTTCAATCTGATAGGATAGGAGCTCTTCAATATATTGCTGTTCTTCTTCAGCCCCATGTTCACTGCTAAAGACGAGAAATTTGTAGTGATAATCACTGTAGCTGGACAGCAGCTGTGTCAGCATTTCAGAATAATAATGCAGATAAAGATTCGGAATAATGATTCCGATAAATTCACTTTTTCCATTCGCCAGAACTTTTGCAAGTTTATTTTTTTTATATCCAAGGGTATCAAGGGCCTGAGAAATTTTTTCCTGATTTTCAAGTGTAAGGGAATCAGGATGATTGAAATATCTTGATATTGTAGTTTTTGAAAAATGGGTATATGCTGCAATATCTGCAAATGTCACCTGTTTTTTTGACATGAAACTTATTCTCCTTATAAATAAATGCAAATATTTTTTTAAGTATAGCAATTATTATACAAAAAGGCAATATTAAAATAACCGATTACGTAACCGGTTATTTTAATGAAGAAAAGTGTTGACAGAGAGTGTGTGATGTAGTAACATCAGATTATAAAGTAACCGGTTACTTAACCGGTTTCGTGAACAATGTATGAAAGGAATGGAGGAAAAAGTGCATGAAAACAGTGCAGAACCAAGCAAAGCCCGTAAGCAAGCAGACGTGGAGAAATAAGGTTACGTATGTGAAGAAAAACTGGCAGTTATATCTTTTTTTCTTAATGCCGGGACTTTTACTGACAATCATTTTTAAGTATCTTCCGATGGGAGGGCTTTTGATTGCGTTTGAAGATTATAATGTAATCAAGGGAGTACTTGGAAGTCCATGGGTTGGACTTGAATATTTCAGACGTTTTTTATCATCACCGGATTTTATGAACTATCTGATGAATACATTAAAGCTAAGTATCTATGGATTATTATGGGGATTTCCGGTTCCGATTATTCTGGCATTACTTATGAATCGTATTCAAAAAACGGGGATCAAGAAAAAAGTACAGCTTCTGATCTATATGCCGAATTTTATATCTGTAATAGTACTTTGTGGTATGGTTCGTATGCTGTTATCACCGGTAGGACCTTTGAATAGGCTGCTTGGGATTAGCACAAACTGGATGACAATGCCATCTGCTTTCCGTACTATTTATATAGCAAGTGGAATCTGGCAGACTGCAGGCTGGGCATCTATTATGTATACTGCAGCATTATCTAATGCGAGCAAAGAGTTGGAAGAAGCGGCAGTTATGGATGGTGCAAACCTTTTGCAGCAGATCTGGTACGTGGAGCTTCCGGCGATTAAGAACATTATTGTAATTCAGTTTATCCTGCAGGCAGGAAATATTATGAGCATTGGATTTGAGAAGGCATATGCATTGCAGACAGATATGAACCTGCCGGCATCAGAAATTTTATCTACATATGTATATCGCATCGGTCTTTTGAACGGTGATTATGGTTATTCTACGGCAGTAGGTCTGTTTAATTCAGTTGTCAATGTAATTCTGTTGATTTTTGTAAACTGGGTTGTAAAGAAGCTGAATGATGGAGAGGGATTATAGGAGGAAGAGAAGATGGAGAAAAAGAAGAGAAAATATTCAAGGACAGATCGTCTGATCCTTGGAATTGGATTCACGATTCTTGGACTGTTTGTACTTTCTATTGCGATTCCAATTATATATGTAGTGCTTGCATCTTTTATGGATCCTACTGTTTTGAATAATCAGGGACTGAGCTCTGATATTAAGGACTGGACTTTGGATGCTTATAGAAGAGTACTGGAGAATGAGATGATCTGGCGCGGATTTTTGAATTCTTTTCTGTATTCATTTGTATTTACAGTGATCTCAGTTTTTGTAACATTACTGGCAGCCTTTCCTCTGTCTAAAAAAGAATTTGTGGGAAGAAAATTTTTTAATCTGATTTTTCTGATCACAATGTTTTTTGGGGGAGGAATGATTCCAACATTTATTTTGATCAATCAGTTGCATATGGTAAATACAGTATGGGCGGTTTTGATTCCGGGAGCATTTAACGTTTGGAATATGATTCTTGCAAGAACTTATTATCAGTCAATTCCGGCAGAATTAAGAGAAGCATCTGCAATTGACGGTGCTAATGAAATTCAGCATTTTTTCAAAATTATGATGCCGGTATGTAAACCAATCATTGCAGTACTGGCACTGTGGTCATTTGTCGGAATGTGGAATAGCTACTTTGATGCGATGATTTATCTGAACGATGCAAATCTTCAGCCACTGCAGCTGGTACTGCGTTCAATCCTGGTGCAGAATACTCCGCAGCCGGGAATGATTGCAGATATCCAAAGCACAGCAGAGATGGCAAAGGTAGCAGAACAGTTGAAATATGCAACAATTGTAGTATCAAGTTTACCACTTTTAGTGATGTATCCATTTTTCCAGAAATATTTTGATAAAGGAATTATGGTTGGATCGGTAAAAGGCTAAAGAAAGGAATGATACAGATATGAAGAAAAACAGAGTAAGAAGTTTGCTTGCACTTGGACTTTCTTTAACAATGATGGTAAGTATAATGGGGTGTGGAAAACAGCAGAGGCTTGATGCTGAGATTAATCCGGATACACCGGTATCGGATGTACAGTTTCCATTGAAAGAAACAGAGGAGCTTTCTTTTATTACCAGTGCACCGGCCACTTCAACACAGGATCCAAATAAAAGAGTGATTTTCCAGAGAATGGAAGAACAGACAAATGTTCATATTGACTGGACCTGCTTTGTATCAGATCAGTTTTCAGATAAAAAGAATCTGGCGTTGGCTCAGTTTGGAAATCTGCCGGATGGACTGTTTAATGCAGGCATGAGTGATTATGATCTGTTGCGTTATGCAAAGCAGGGAATAATTATTCCGCTGGAAAATCTGATTGACAAATATATGCCAAACCTTCAGGCTGTGTTTGAAAAATACCCGGAATACAGAACCATGTGTACAGCACCGGATGGACATATTTACTCTTTTCCGTGGATTGAACAGCTTGGTTCCGGAAAAGAAGCAATTCAGGCCATTGGAGATATTCCTTATATTAATAAGAAATGGCTTGATTATCTTGGTCTTGAGATTCCAACCACAACAGATGAACTGGAGCAGGTACTGATTCAATTTCGAGATCATGCAGATGATCTGAAACAAGAGTTTTCCATTGAAGGTGATGTAATACCGATGTCATTTATTATCAATAACGGAGATCAGGATCCTTCAATCTTAATAAATGGATTCGGAGATGGTTATGGGGACACAGGAGATCATTTTGCTGTAACAGATGAAGGTAAGGTGATTTATACAACGGTTCAGGAAGGATACAAAGAAGGTATCAAATGGCTGCATAAACTTGTGACAGAGAATCTGATCGATCCGGAAGCATTTACACAGGAATGGTCTACTTATGTTGCAAAAGGAAAGAATCACCGTTATGGACTTTGCTTCACATGGGATATTGCTAATATAGACAACAATACGGATTATGTGATGCTTCCGGCACTGACCGGACCGGATGGAATGAGAAATATCACCAGACAGAACAACAGTGAGACTAGCGGTTTTGACAGAGGAAGATGTGTGCTTACTACCAGCTGCCGTAACACGGCACTTGCTGCCGCATGGATCGATCAGATGTATGCACCCCTTCAGTCTCCGCAAAATAACTGGGGAACCTATGGAGAGAAGGATTCCTTTAATATTTTTGAGCTGTCTGTAAACAAAGATGGCGAAAAAATGTTAAAGCATATGGACTTAGGAGATCAGTCACCGGTGGAAGTACGTGAAGCGCAATCTGTAAATGGTCCTCTTGCTATATTAAATGAATATTATGACGTATATGTAACACAGCCGGAAGATGCGAAATGGCGTCTGGATAATATGCATGAGACATATTTACAGGATATGAACAGCAAATATGTTTATCCTAATGTATTTATGAGTATTGATGATACAAACAAAGTGTCACAGTATGATACAGATATTAAGAAATATGCAGAACAGAAGAAAGCAGATTGGATCCTGAACGGAGGAATTGATGAAGAATGGGATTCTTATCTGAAAAAAATGGAGAAGTACGGGCTTTCCGATTACCTTTCAATCAAGCAAAAATATTTTGACCAGTATCAGGATTCATTAAGCAGTGAAAAATAAGAGAAGATATCATTTTGACAGGAGGAACTATATGAGCGAAATGTTGGAAAAGGCAAGAAAATATGAATTTATACAGGGACAGCAGATCAAAGAGGAAGAAAGACCAGCCTTTCATATAACTCCTTATGTTGGCTGGATGAATGATCCAAATGGATTTTCCTATTATAAAGGAGAGTATCATTTGTTCTACCAGTATAATCCGTATAGCACACATTGGGACAGTATGCACTGGGGACATGTAGTGAGTAAGGATTTATTGCATTGGAACTATGTTCCGACTGCATTGGCACCGGATGAAGATTATGATAAATTCGGCTGTTTTTCAGGAAGTGCCATAGAATTAGAGGATGGCAGACAGTTGCTTATGTATACTTCTGTAAATCAGGAGAAACTGGAAGACGGAACTGTAAGGGATATTCAGACACAGGCAGTGGCAGTTGGAGATGGTAAGGATTATGAAAAGTATGATAAGAATCCGGTTCTGACAGCCAAAGATCTTCCAAAGGGGGCTAGTAAAGTAGACTTTCGTGATCCCAAAATCTGGAAAGGGAACGATGGAAACTTTTATTGTGTTATAGGAAGTCGTCCGGCTGATGGAAGCGGACAGATCCTTCTTTACAGAAGTAAAAATGGCTTTGAATGGGAATTTGTAAGCATTCTGGCAAAGAATCAAAATCGTTATGGAAAAATGTGGGAATGCCCGGATTTCTTTGAATTGGATGGCAAATATGTGCTTCTGACAAGTCCACAGGATATGCTTCCGGAAGGATTAGAATTTCATAATGGAAATGGAACGTTATGTATTATTGGGGAGTTGGATCCTGAGACACATACTTTAAAGGAACAGTTTTGTCAAGGTGTTGATTACGGAATTGACTATTACGCAATGCAGACACTGCTTGCACCGGATGGACGAAGAATTATGATCGCCTGGATGCAGAACTGGGATACGCTTGCATATCGATGCAATGACTCTGGATGGTTCGCACAAATGAGTCTTCCAAGAGAACTGTCTGTTAAAAACGGAAGATTGTATCAGGTTCCGATCAGAGAACTTAATGCCATGCGTGCAAACAAAGTCGAGTATAACAATGTTGTGATAAAAGATACCAGGCTCACACTGGATCAGATTGAAGGACGAACGGTAGATCTGGAACTTGTGATACGACCGGCAGATAAAGACAATCTTTATAAAAAATTTGAACTCTGTTTTGCAGAGAATGAGAAATATCATTCTACATTATGCTTCCGTCCGGATGAATCTGTTTTAAAAATCGATAGAAAATTCTCAGGAAGCGAACGGGCGCTGGTTCATCAGAGCAGTTGTCTGGTAAACGGTGACAGCAATGAACTAAAACTGCGTGTGATTTTGGATAAGTTTAGTGTGGAAGTATTTATTAATGACGGCGAGCAGGTTATGTCTGCGGTTATTCTTACAAAGCAGGAAGCAAAGGGGATTTCTTTCCTTGCTGATGGTGCAGTTAAGCTTGATATAGTGAAATATGATTTATTATAATAAAGCGTTCTATAGCAATCTTCGTAAATAATGCATTTAAGACAGTTCAGCAGAGTGCGAAAGACAAGGAAGATATCTGCAGGCGTGCTGACGCACGGCAAAGATATCTGACGCAGGATTTCACACTCTGATGGGCTGGATTAAGATGCATTATTTCAGAGGATTGCTATAAATTGGGACATAATACAGCATTTATTGGTAAGGTTGGTAATGATTTTTTTGGAGATCAGTTGAGAGCAGACATGATGCTGAATAAAACTGAGATTTCCGAGGATATTCTCAAGGAAACAGAAATGCTAAATTTTGCCAATGTAGCAGCTTCTATCATTACTACAAGAAAAGGTGCGCTGCGAGTAATGCCCGAACAAGAAGAAATCCAACAGTATTTAAATACTATCAGAAATGCAAATAAGTAAAAAACTTTAAATTTGTAATTCTTGCCAAAAAGCAAGGAAATCGCAAGACTTTGGTCATGTGAATTTCCTTGCTTTTTTTTCTCAAAGTGTCAGGTAAGGCTCTTGTTTATGGAAGAAATCAGCTCTGCCAGTTGTTTCCTTTTGGTGCGTGTATCACCGTTGATCATCAACTTGGAATAAATCTGGTTGACATATTGTTTCACAGTGCCTTCAGAGAGAAATAACCTCTCTGCGATTTCGCGGTTGCTCAGACGGTCGGTGATCAAAGCTGCGATTTCTGCTTCTCTGCTGTTCAGCATATTTAGGATCTCAGGCCTGTAATTACGGCTGGACAGGCGGAGGCAGTGTTGTTCATAAACAGAACCAAGGGAAAGGATCCGGTCTGTGAAAGGCTCTGGTGTTATGGAATTAATACTGCCCAGCACGTCCTTGATATAGGTATAATTTTCTACAAACGGAATCAGAAAGCCATCCGGCATGGCGTGTCCTAAGGCTTTCAGCAGAAGCTGTCGTGCATCATGATGTTTGCCCAGCATTGCGTAAGCAGAAGCAGTCTGGATCTGAACGTGGAGAGACACAAGTTCATAGTGCATTTTCTCACAGACAGGCAGAAGCGTTTCGCTTCTGCCTATAACTTTTGCGTACATTTTCTGTGAAAGAAAGACCTGGTTCTCGATCATTTCCATCATAGGTCTGCAGGGAGAGAGAAAGCTGACAGTGGATAACATATGGTCTTTAAATAATGCAGGAATCTTTTCCGGCATTCCGGTCAATGCATAGTAATAAGCATAAGTACTGTCAAAAATATTCAGCCACATCATATTGTGGAGAGACAGAAGCTCCTTACGCTTTACTTCAGGATTCTTCACAAAGGTGACACTCTCCTGAAAAAGGGAAAGCCTTGCAGCAAGGAAGTCACAGCAGAGCGAAATATTGTGCTGTCCGTTTGATGCAATGGTGGAATAAGTCTGCTCCAGCAGAATCTGTGCATCTGAAAAATTTCCCTGCATAAATGCTGCCTCTGCATTCATGAGCAATTCCGCACCCTGTCCATGTCCCTGGGTAATCCTGTAATAGTGGGGCATACATTCATTCATAGCTGTCAGTTCTGCATCCAGGGTTCCGGATCTGCGGTGAAACATCATCAGAACAGAAGGAGAACCGAAGGTCCAGCTTCCTGTTTTGCGGATACTGATGGCAGGTCTGGTCATTTTGGAACTGGCCTGACGGTGCAGAACGCTCATACCGGTGATATCGTTATACATCAGAAAACTCATAATAAGATCACATTCTCCGGAGAGGTTCTTTCTCTCATCTTCGGACAAAGTGTTATCTTCAGCTATGGTATCTGTCAGAAGCTGCTTCAGTTCCAGCATTTTGGGAATCTGATGCCAGGTAAACATACGGCGCATTAATACGAGAAGGGCCAGAGGCCTGTTCTTCAGGATTTCTGTTGGACAGGCATCAAGAAATGCGAGAACCTTTTCCGGCGAAAGAGAAGCCAGAAGGATTCCTGCATCCTTTTGGATAACAGCAAGTGCAGCATCATAGTTAAGAGCCTTGTTATAGGCAGAAAGTGCCTGCAGAAACTGTCCCTGGGATTCATACCATTGTCCGTAACGATTCCGAAAATCTGCCTGTTTTTCGTGGGAAAGCATGGCAAAGGCGCGTTGTGTACATTCCTTCATCATATGGTGAAAACGGAAGCTGATTCCATCGGGCAAAGGAGTGATAAAAGCATTCTGTCTGGTCATAAGGGAAAGAATCTGTCCGGCTTCTTGATTCCCTGTAATAAAAAGAGCCATCTCAACGGTAAATTCATCTGCAAGTCCCATAACAGTGAGAAATTCCTGCTGCGCATCAGAAAGAGGTGCGATCATGGCAGAGGAAAACATATCATAGATATTAGAAGTATGGTCAGGAAAATGTCCGCTCTCAAAAAAGGTACAGAGATTCAGATAGACTGCAGAGAACCATCCTTCACTGGAATAGAGAAGCGTATTCAGCTGATCTTCGTTCAGGCTGGCACCGCAGCGATGGGTATAGACAGAAAGCTCCCGCCGGTTCAGACACAGATCCCTGGTATGGATCTGATATAACTTTTTGCCAAGACGGAGAATTTCTTTTCCGGACAGAAAAGCATTTCTGCCGGATACGATCAGGTGGATATTTTCAGGCAGTCTGTTGGCAAGCATACAAAAAAAATCTGCAACATGAGGTTCACCCAGCAGATGAAAATCATCAATAAAAATGTAGTAAGAGGTCTGCCCGCTCAGGGCATAACAAAGCTCATCAGCAAGCATCCCGGCACTGGCAACATCTGAGGGGCAAACATAATTATCCAGAAAATCAAGCCCTGCAAAGGCAAATGCCTTCTGAACGCTCTGCCAGAAAACAGACAGATTATCAGAATAAATACTGATCCGGATCACACAGGAATTTCCGTTTTTGCTCTGTTTGTCCAGATACCAGTTGATAGCAGTTGTTTTTCCATATCCCATGGGAGCGGTCACAGCAGTGAATGCAGATTGTGAAATCGGCTTCAGATTCTCCTGCAGACGCTCAGAGATGTAAATTGTATTCAGATTATATTTCTTTTTAGACATCTGTAAAACCCCTCACTTGATACGATATGTCTCATTTTAACATATAAAGTATCAAAATGAAACTTTTTCCCAGGTGGTTTTTCAGGCAATATCTGCCGTCACTTTTGCTATACAGGGGGCACTTTTTGGTGCCGAAAAGTGAATTATCAAATGAAAAGAAATCAGTTATAATTACAGATAACAGAAACCTATAGCAGAGCAAAGATATGCAGGGTGTAGATCGGAAGTTAAAATTACTATAGGTAAATACATAGTAATAATGCCCAAAAACAGAAGACACATTTTTAGTAAAAAACGCTTTTGAAATCAAAGTAAAATGGCTTTATAATAAAAATAAGGGCGAGTAGCATAATGAGTCGGAAAACAACAGTTATGCTGCTTGTTTTTATAAAATGAATTTCAGGAGGGACTGTATATGCATGAGTATGAAATCTTTATTGAGGATATAAATCCGTGTGGAGGAGAACAGTACAGTAAAAAAACTTTGATCGAGGCAGAAGCAGCCAGCCCGGAAGCTTATGTAAAAGAAAATGGAAGATTTCCAATTCTAGAATCCACACGCAACGAGAGTGGAGATGTTGTAATAGTAACAGGAGACAATCAGGGTTCTTTTGTACGTTATACTTTTACGGAATAAGAATGCCGGTCAGCAAGGAGTGGATTTTGTGAAATATGAAATTGGAGACTTTGTCAGCAAACCAGTTATAGGTATCTGTAAAATAGAAAATATTTTATATTTGAATCCGCAGGATGAAAAAAACGATAAGTTATATTATCTGATGAAACCAGTAGAAGATGAAAAGGACAAAATATATGTTCCTGTTTCAAGCTCAGATTCAAGACTGAGATTATGTCTGACAAAAGAAGAAGCCTGGAATCTGATCAAACGAATTCCGGATATCCCGACAGCATGGACAAACAATGAAAAAATGAGGGAACAAAATTATAAAGAAGCAGTAAGAGCAAATAACCCCGAAGCATTAGTTGCTATTATAAAAATGATTTATCAGCGGAAGCAGAAAAGACTTGCACAAGGGAAAAAATGTACTGCTACAGATGCAAGGTATTTCCAGATAGCAGAAAATCTGTTATATATGGAACTGGGAGTTGCACTTGAAAAGCCAAAGCAGGAAATCTGTAAAACGATTATTGATTACATCGATCAAAATAAAATAGACTGATGCGTATTGTAAAATGTAAATCGTAAAAATATTTCGTTTGACTTTTTAGAAAACAGGAAATATAATGATAACGAACGAGTAGCAGATGAGCGTAAATCCAGTTTCATGCTACTCGTTTTTCTTTTGTTAAAATAGAATATTTGCCATGAAAAAGTGTGTAGCCTGTTAGCGTAAGTCCAGCTTATGTGACAGGGTGCGCACTTTTTTTGTGCAGAAAAGAGAGGAGTAAAGACAAGATGGCAGAAAGTAACAAGATGAAGGATATGCCGGTGAATAAGCTGATGATCCAGATGGGAATCCCTATGATCTTATCCATGGCATTGCAGGCGGTCTATAACATTGTAGACAGTGCATTTGTAGGAAATATGAGAGTAGGCAGTGAAGCAGCATTAAATGCCCTCACCCTGGTATTTCCGGTTCAGATGCTTATGGTAGCGGTAGGAATCGGAACAGGTGTAGGAACTAATGCACTTCTTGCAAGGACACTTGGACAGGGAAACAGGGAAAAGGCTGCAAAGGTAGCAGGAAACAGTCTGTTCCTGGGTGTGATCATTTACGTGGTCTGTTTAATGTTTGGTATCTTTGGGGTGAAAGCATATATTTCATCACAGACAGTTGATGCAGAAGTACTTGAAATGGGAGTCAGTTATCTGCGGATATGCTGTGTGATTTCTTTTGGTATTATTTTCTTTTCTTTATTTGAAAAGCTATTACAGGCAACAGGTCGTTCTCTTTATTCTACAATCGGACAGGTGGTTGGTGCTGTTGTAAATATCATTCTCGATCCGATCATGATCTATGGTATTGGACCTTGTCCTGAAATGGGAGTGAAAGGCGCAGCTTACGCAACTGTAATTGGTCAGGTTGCTTCTGCTGTATTGCTGCTTATTTTTCATATGAAACTGAACAGGGAATTCGGGCATGGACCGAAATACATGAAACCGAATGCTGGTGTTATAAAAGAAATCTATGCAATCGGACTTCCGGCAATTATTGCGCAGGCTCTGATGTCTATTATGGTTTATGTGATGAATCTGATCCTGAAGTTCAATCCATCAGCACAGACAGCCTATGGATTGTTCTATAAAGTCCAGCAGTTTGTTCTCTTCCTTGCTTTTGGTCTGCGAGATGCGATCACTCCGATCATTGCGTTTGCTTATGGAATGAGAAGCAAAAAGAGAATTCAGGATGGTATCAAATATGGACTTATTTATACCATTGCATTAATGATTCTGGGAATTGCAATTACGGAGATTTTCCCCGGAGCGTTTGCAATGCTGTTTAATGCAGGACAGTCAAGAGAATATTTTATTGCCGCGATGAGAGTGATTTCAGTGAGTTTCTTGTTTGCCGGAATTAATGTTGCTTATCAGGGAATTTACCAGGCATTGGATGGCGGCCTGGAATCACTGGTGATTTCACTTTTGAGACAGCTGATTATTATCCTGCCACTGGCGGGAATCTTTTCTCTGTTTGTCAGAAATGGTCAGATGGGAGTTTCGTTGATCTGGTGGGCATTTCCAATTACTGAAATAATTTCATGTTTTGTGGGATATGTATTTTTAAAGAAAATCAGAAAAAATAGGGTTGATGTTTTAAACTAGGAGGAATCAGAGATGGCAAAAAGAATTATTACGATCAGCAGGGAATTTGGAAGCGGTGGACGTTTTATCGGAGAAGAAGTGGCAAAGAAACTCGGAATTGCATATTATGATAAAAATATCATTGGTCAGATTGCAGAAAAGTCCGGCTTATCACCGGAATATATTCAGGAAAATGCGGAATTATCTCCGAAAAAAGGTTTGTTCGCATATGCATTTTCCGGTCGTGATATCACAGGAAAATCTGTGGAGGACATGGTATATGAGGCACAGAGAAATATTATTTTAGAATTGGCTGAGAAGGAGCCTTGTGTGATCATTGGAAGAAATGCAGACTATATCTTGAAAGACCGGGATGATGTGCTGAATGTATTTATTCATGGGGACATGCTGGAAAAAATAAAGCGTATCACTGGTTTATACAATGTAAAAGAGAAGGAAGCTGTGAAAATGATGGCAGACACAGATAAAAGGCGAAGAACAAATTATAACTTTTACACAGATCAGAACTGGGGAAAAGCCAGCAATTACACACTGTGCCTGAACAGCTCACAGCTTGGATATGACAGATGTGAGATGATAATTATGGAATGCGTGAAATAAAAACAGATTATGTTTTTTATTCAAATTGACTGAGTGGAAGATCCCTTTTTCTATGTAGTGTATCTGTAAAATAAAAGAGGCAGATATAATGAAAAGGAATAAACCAGCTTGTATCATTCAGGTAAGAGTTAAGTGATGGAAACATTTCAGATAATAATAGTTACTTTGCGCATTTTGTGTTATAATTGAGATTAACAGGAAATGATAAATATCTGCAAAATGAATGTTTATCAGGAACTTACCGGAGGACATTTTAGTTAAGACGTAATAGATTTCGGACTTTGTAAAATGCAAAAGGGAGATCAATGATATGAGAAAAAAAACAGTTCAAACAAGCAGTACCAAAAGCAGTACCAAAGGCAATGCAAAGAGTAATACAAAGAGTAATACAAAGGGCAATGCAAGAAACAGCGTAAAAAGCAGTGTAAAAAGCAGTGTAAAAAGCAGTGCAAAAAACAGTCCTCAAAAAGCTGTTAAGAATGTTGCTCCAACAGTAGAGAATGTTTCTGTTAAGCAAGCCGTAATTATTCAGGAGCCATCTGTTGAACAGAATGAACAGAACATTCCAACGAGACAGCCTGATCTGGGACCGCGAAGAAGTGTAGCCTTCATTGGATCAGAATGTTATCCATTTGTTAAGACCGGCGGATTGGGAGATGTAATGTCTGCCCTGCCAAAGAGTCTGGCAAAATTAAACATTGATGTTAAGGTCATTATTCCAAGATACAAATGTATTCCTCAGAAATTTCAGGAAAAGATGGAATACAGGGGTTCCTTTGATATGAATCTCTGCTCTGATGGAAAGCAGTATTATGTGGGAATTATGGAATATCAGGAGGATGGGGTTGTCTATGATTTTATAGATAATGATGAGTTCTTCTCCTGGGGAAATCCATATACGAATCTCATAGATGACATTCCGAAATTCTGTTATTTTGCAAAAGCTGCCCTTGCTGCCCTTAATTATCTGAACTGGACTCCTGATGTCGTGCATTGTCATGACTGGCAGGCAGCTTTAGTACCACTTTATCTGAGAACCTGTTTTCAGGATACAGATGTAGGACGTGCAATTTCAGTACTCACAATACATAATCTGAAGTTCCAGGGTATTTATGACAGAAAAAAGATTCAATACTGGTCAGGACTTCCTGATTATGTATTTAATAAGGACTGTATGATCCAGAACTGGCTGGATGCCAATATGTTAAAGGGTGGCATCGCTTACAGCAATAAAGTTACAACTGTAAGTAACACCTATGCTTGGGAGATTCAGACAGAGGAATATGGAGAGGGACTTGCAGAGCATTTAAGATATCACAACAATAAGATTTTGGGAATTGTGAATGGTATTGATACGGATATCTGGAATCCTGCAACTGATAAGCTGTTAGCTGCTGATTATGATGAGAAGTCAGCGATAAAGAATAAAAAGATTAATAAAAAAGCTCTTCAGGAATCTCTGGGGCTGGATGTAGATGAGCATAAGATGGTAATCGGACTTATTTCACGTCTCACCAACCAGAAAGGTCTTGATCTTGTAAATGACGTAATCCCGGGAATTATGGATGAACATACGCAGGTGGTTGTTCTTGGTACTGGTGATTCTCAGTATGAAAATACATTCCGCTATTATGAAAACAAATATAAAGGCAATTTCTGTGCATATATTGCTTACAATGAAAATGTGGCTCACAATATTTATGCAGGATGCGATGCACTTCTGGTTCCATCAAGATTTGAACCATGTGGACTTACACAGCTTATAGCCATGAGATATGGTGCAGTTCCGATTGTAAGAGAGACCGGAGGACTCAAAGATACGGTTCAGCCTTATAATATGTTTGAAAATACAGGAAACGGTTTTACATTTGACAGATATGAAAGCGGGCTGCTTTACGATGCGATCAACAGAGCAAAGACGCTCTATTTCGAGAACAGAAAATCCTGGGATGATATGGTGATCCGCGATATGAATAAAGATGTTTCCTGGGAAAAGAGTGCAAAACAGTACAAAGATATGTATGTAGGATTAACACCAAGAGATTAGAGCAGAGAATGTGCTCTGGCGTATATTTCGAAAACGATGTACTGGTCTTTCCAAATGGCTACGCAATGCGTAACAAATTGAGACAAAATCTGGTTGATAAACCAGATAAAAGTGATATACTGAATACATAAGAAAAGAAACCGTGTGGAATTACAGTTTTGTTTTCACACGGTTTTTTAGAAAATTAAGGTTAGATAAAACTAACATACATGATAGCGATTTACTGGACAATGTAAAGAGGACGGATTTCTATGAAAATATTGATTTATGGTGTCTGGTGTGATTGGAGGAAAACAACATGAAAAACGAAGAATACAAAAAACTGTCAATTGCTGAATTTACAAAAGCAGCAGGAAGATATGAAAGTAACCATGCGGGTATTTACGAAATGTGTAAGAAGGACTATCCGGATATTTTGGAAGAATTAGAGAAAGAGCCATTTAGAGATTTATTGGACGCTGGATGTGGACCGGCTCCGATGATTTCTTTATTAGCAGAAAAATATCCAGACCGACATTATACAGGTCTGGATTTGACTCCGGCCATGATTGAACAGGCAAAAAAGAAAAACATTTCAAATGCAACGTTTGTTGTAGGAGACTGTGAGAACTTTCCTTTTGAAAATGATTCATTTGATGCAATTATTTGTTCTATGAGTTTTCATCATTATCCGGATCCACAGGCATTTTTTGACAGTGTAAAAAGATGTCTTCGTCCAAATGGAAGATTGATCCTGCGGGATGTGACCAGTGACAATAAAGTATTGGTATGGCTGATGAATACATTGGAAATGCCTCTGGCAAATATATGCGGACATGGAGATGTTCGGGTTCCAACAAGAGATGTGGTCATGAAATGCTGCAGAAAAGTAGGATTAAAAGTAGAAAAATTTGAAATCCGCAAAGGTATGAGGATGCATTGTGTTGTCAGAAAAGTCTGAAGGAGACTAGCTATGAAATTTTATGAAAGTGGAGACAATCGTAAACCTGTGATATTTTTATTTCCCGGTACCTGTTGCCAGTATAGTAGCTTTGATCATGTACTGGATGGGTTACATTCTTATTTTTATACGGTAGCAGTTTCTTATGATGGATTTGATTCAAACGAGAAAACAGAATTTTATTCGATGGAAGATGAATGTGAAAAAATTGAGCAGGAAATCAGAACAAAGTATGGTGGGAGAATTAAAGCAGCGTATGGATGTTCCCTTGGAGGAAGTTTTGTATCCCTTCTGATTCAGCGGAAAAGAATCCATATAGATTATGGCATCATTGGGAGCAGTGATATGGATGAAGCAGGTAATCTTGTGGCAAAAATTCAGGCATCTATGGTAGTGCCTTTCATGTATAAAATGATACATACAGGTGCTCTTCCGAAATTTATGCAGAAAAAGCTTAACAAGACAGACGGGGCTAAGAAAGAATTATATAATGGATTTTTAAATATGTTTGGAATCGGTAAAGGAGGAAGTCCGTGGATTACAAAACAGAGTATTTATAATCAGTTCTATTCGGATCTGGTTACAAAAGTCCAGCATGGAATTGATGTGCCGGGAACAACAATCCACGTGTTTTACGCAACAAAAATGGGAAAAAAATACGAAAAGAGATATTGTACTTATTTCAAAAATCCGGACATTCAAAGACACAACATGCAGCATGAAGAATTGTTTTGCTGTCATAGTGCAGAGTGGGTGGAAGAAGTAAGAAAGGCAGTGGAAGGCGACAAACAATGAAAGAAAAAGTGAATGTGACAGGTGTACCGGAAACGATGGTACAGACCCTGTATGCAAGAGCAAAAGAAACAAGAAAGAAAAATGCTAAAATAAATGACGAAATTGCAGTAGAACTTGTGAAAAAGCTTGATTATGACTTTTCCAAAGCAGATAAAGATAACGCCATGACTTATGGTGTGATTGCGAGAACAATTGTATTAGACCGGATGGTCAGAAAATATTTGGAGAAGCATGAAAATACAGTTGTCGTAAATATTGCATGCGGACTGGATACCAGATGCTACCGGATGAAGGGAAAATATCTGCGCTGGTATAATGTAGACCTTCCGGAAACAATGAAAATAAGGAGCCAGTTCCTTACCGAAACTGATCCGGTGTATCAGATTGCAAAGTCTGCAATGGATGATTCCTACATAGATGATATCGATTATCACGGTAAGAATATTCTGGTAATAATCGAAGGACTTACAATGTATTTGTATGAGAAAGATATCAGGAAGATGTTTTCTATTATTGATAAATCATTTCAGAAAGTTACAGTAATGGTCGAAACCATGTCACCCTTTGTTGTAAAGCATATGAAAGAGAAATCCATAGAGGGAAGCAATGCAAAATTCACATGGGGAGTTAAGAACAGAAAGGAGCTGCAAAGAATCATACCGGCATTTTCTGTTCGGCAGGAAGTCAGTCTTGTTGAAGGAATGAAAGAGCTTATGCCTGTTTATTATGTAATAGGTAAGATTCCGGCTGTTCGGAATATCTCAAATAAAATAATAGTTTTGGAGAAACATAGCTGATATTAAGGGAGGAGATGATACAGATGAAGAAAAGGCATTTTGATGTGGAATCAGATGGATTTTATGGTGCATACTGGAAATGTAAAACAGGCTCAGACTGTGCAATGATTGCGATGATCGGGGATGATCCGGAGGATTATCTGGCGCGTACATCCGTGAAATGGTTACATAAACTCGGTGTGAACGTGATGACGATGTCGCCGGCAAAAAAGGATTATGGACATCATAATTATCCGCTGGAACGTATAGAGAAAGCAATCAGTTGGTTAAAAATACATGGTAATCAGAAGATAGGAATTGTCGGGGCATCTACTACAGGAACACTTGCATTGACTGCCGCTTCTTATTTTAAGGATATCACATTGACGATAGGTCTGACACCGAGTGACTTTATCTGGCAGGGATTTATGCAGGGTAAAAGAGATGGTTGTAAGGAATGGCCAATGGAGGGAGAATCTCTTTTTTCGTATAAAGAAGAACCACTTCCATACATGCCGTTTTGTTACAAACATCCGGATTACTGGCATGTGATTGAGAAAGAAACAAAACGGACCGGTGATATGATCAATTCAAGAAAACTATTTGATGATTCTGAAAAGGCTCACCCAATCACAGAAGACGAGATAATCAAGATTGAAAAAATCCATGGAACAGTATTGTTAATTGGTGCTGAAGATGATGTGTTGTGGGATACTGCAAAATATATCCGCCGTATGAAGCAGCGTATGAAAGAACATTCACACACATGCAGATTGGATTATGTCATTTATGAGCATGGAACCCATTTCGTTTTTCCGGAGAGCATGCTAAAGACAATGCTCCCGGTTGGATCCGGACTCTTTGTGAAACTGGCATTTCAGGCAGCAAGAAAACATCCGAAAGAATGTCGCAGAGCACGTCTGGATATTGACTGGCGGGTAAGAAATGCTGTTGCAAAATGGAAGAGAGTAGATAGATAAAAAATAGACAGAAGGTGGAAGTGTGGTATTTAAAACAACAGGAAATAAATCAAATTCAGTCATTCTGTTTTTCCATGCAATGGGAGTAACTGGGGAAAGCAGTATGCCGGTTGCAGAGAAAATGGCAGAAAAATATTATTGCATTATGCCAACATCGACTGTGTATTGCTCCGGACAGAGGTATCAAAGCAAAAGAGATGAGATACAACAGATTGTACGATTTTTGGGGAACCATGGAATCAAAGAAATAGAACTTATAGTTGCATCTTCGATTGGAGCAGATCTCGCCATGGCATTCCTGACAGAGATAAAAATACCGGTAAAGCATGTTTTTTTTGATGGCGGGCAGTTTGCACAGATTGGAAAGGCAACACGCAGAATCATGGTTCCGTTCTTATATATAGCAATGAAAAGTTTATATTGGTCAAAAGGAAAAACACTAAAGAGAATCATGTGGTGTGACGATGATAAAATTAAACCTTATTTTATAGAGGCAGGAAAGAACTTGACGTATGGAAATCTGAGGAGACAGCTGACAGACAGTTTGGAAGATAAGCCATTTTCAGAACTGTCAGAAGAATTGCAGAAACATACATTCTGGGAATTTGGAAGTATAGAAGAACATTTTAAATACAGAAATGCAGTGATGCAGACTTATATATACGGTAACTTTCCGGTTTTTGAGGGATTCAACCATATGCAGTATCAAATTCAAAATCCGGAGGGATTTGCCAGAATGCTCGAAACAATTATTGAGACTGACCGATTACCGGAATTGGCATTTGCGATGTGGTATAGAGGAAAATAGTTATGAAAAATGCTTATGAGCTTGCTGAAAATATATTGAAGTCCAAACCTGATAAGAATATAGAATTAAAATCATCAGATTCTTTTGCCAGTATTGAGTTATATGGTACATCAGCTTGCAAAAAGGTACAGGATACGGAATTCTGTGAATGTTTTCATTTGGAAAATGAGAGCGGTACAGGAATGATTACATTGTATCATGTGTTTCCAGGAATTGATCTGGTTTATAATGATATGCATATGGAGTATTGCAACAAGGAGCAAAAGCCGGCTTCCAGTGTGATGGAAATAAACTATTGCATGGAAGGCCGTTGCGAATGCGTGTTTGAACAAAATGAATATGGTTATATAGCGGCAGGAGACTTGTCATTTTGTTCTTTGAAAAAAACTGGGCATGTGTCAGAGTTTCCAACATCGCGTTATCATGGAATTACCATTACGCTTGACTTTTCCATGATTACAGACGAAATGAAAAGGATACTGCAATTATTGTCTGTAAATCTGGAAAAGATTAGTAACATTTCAAAAACACATAGTTTTACTATTATACGGGCAAATCAGTCAATAGAACATATCTTTTTGGAATTGTATAAAGTTCCTGAAGAAATCAGATATGGTTATATTCGTGTGAAAATTCTGGAACTATTATTAGTATTAACTGGATTTGATTTAAAGAAAAATAATTCTGAGCATGTATATTTTTCGGATGTACAGATTGATGCAATAAAGCAGGTTCATGCGTTTCTAAAGGGACACTATAGGGGGCATTATACGATTGAAGAATTGTCAGTGCGTTTTAAAATGTCACCAACTGTTTTGAAAAAATGCTTTAAGGGTGTATACGGAAATTCTGTGTACGCTTATATGAAAAAGTACAGGCTGCAGATGGCGGAACGCCTTTTAAAAGAAAATAAACTTACGATCGGGGAGATAGCATTACAAATTGGCTATCAGAATCCGAACAAATTTACATCTGCATTTCGTACAGAATACGGTATGACACCAACGGAATACCGTAAGAAAAAGACACAGGAAAGTCTGAATGGATAGAAAAAGAGTCTGTTTAGTAATTGAGATTCTATATGGAAATCTATAAAATATGCGTTGTAGTTAGAAGAATCTAACTGCAACGATTTTTAATTTAAGGAGGCATCTCATGAAGCAGAAAAAACTTTTAACATTATTTTTAACAGTTGCAACGTCATTTTCAATGTTAGTTGCTTGTAGTAACGCTACATTTGCAGAAAGTACAGGTACGGCAACTGTTACAGAAAGTACAAATACGACGGACAAGAAACAGAAAGCAGATGAAAATCAGGATGCTGCAAAACAACTTTTGGTTGATTTGACGGGTTCATATCAGGAACTATGGCCGGTAATTCTTGATGAAAAATATCAGCAGATCTGGATTGATGATTGTACAGAGTTGGTTGGTGAGGAAAATGCGGAGGCAGCATATGATAAGTTAGCATCCATGGTTTCAGGAACAATTTATGGAGAAGAAGCAGTAGAAGCATACAAAGATGGCGATGGTGTTTATGACTGCTCTTTTAAAGAAGGTGTAAATAAGCTGGAATTTAATGGTTCTGATTCAGTGATCAAGGGATATGATTCAGAAGGAAAAGAAATCTTTTCCCATACATATCATTATGTTGGAATAGAAGAAGTACGTGGGTTATACGAATTTAAAAGTGACGATGCAGACTCAGGCGAATTTACTTATTTCTGCATAGCACCAGATACAAATGATACAACCTATCATATTGAATTGCGCTACGGCAGCGATTTGGAGGCACTTGGAAAATATGATGAAGGAGACTATGCATACTGGCTTGGCTCAGGTATTTCAACAGACTATGATCAGACAATGGTTGAGAACTGTATAGAACTTTTCTGCAAAGAAAATCTGTCTGAATAGAACAGACTTGTAAAACTGCAGAAAGCATCTGCGGAGTGGAAACTGAATACACGAGGAAAATAAAAAATTGAAACACCAAGACTTGACAAATTCCTGTAATGAGTTAAAATATAACAGTGTTATATAGCACTGTTATATTTTGAAAAGAAGTTTAGAGGATACGAAAAGAATGTCGACGAAAGCAGAAGATACACAGAAAAACATATTAGATACAGCCAGAAAACATTTTCTGAAAGATGGTTTGACAGGAGCATCTTTAAGAAATATTGTAAAAGATGCAGGGCTTACTACTGGAGCATTTTACAAATATTATCCGACGAAAGAGGCACTTTTTGATGCACTGACGGATCCTTATATGGAACATATTTATCAGATTTATGACCAGATCGTTGAGGAGTTTGAAAAGCTTTCTGCCAGTGATCAGACAAGGAATATGTCGGATACATCCAGTGATGGGATGGAGCAGATGGTTGATTATATCTATGATCATTATGATAATTTCAGATTATTGTTGAAATGCGGAGACAGTGGAAAATTTGAATTATTCATACACAATATGGTGGAGCGGGAAATGAAGTCCAGCCTGAAATATATGGAAAAAATGAAGGAAGCCGGTGTAAAAATACCGGTTGTAGAGGAAAGCCTTATGCATATGATCTATACGGGATTTTTTTCATCAGTATTTCAGATCATTGAGCATGATATAGACAGGGAGACTGCAAAGAAAAATGTACATCAACTGAAAGAATTTAATACAGGTGGCTGGGAACGATTGTGGAATATTGAATTTCCAGTATAACTGATGCAGGAATTCTGAATAGGTTATGTGTGTTGCAGGTTCTGGATTTCTGAATAAAGTTCAGACAGGATAATAATATCAGGTGGTTGATGCCAGTAAACCACCTATTTTATTATATGTTGGTTAGTACGAACTAACAGAAGGTAAAACAATAAAACGAAACAATAAAACGAACGTAAGGAGTGAACAGATGTGAAAGAAAAAAAGAAGTCGGCAGTCAGCTGGATCCTGACGTGGGCCGGACAAAAAAGAATTGCCTATGTGTGGAGTGTGTTACTTGCAATAGGAAATGTGATTTTTAAGATTTTGCCGTATTTTATTATTGCAGATGTAGTAAAGCTGTTTTTAAATGGTGAAAAGGAGTTTGAAATATATCTTGCAAAAGCGGTTCTGATTGCATTATCGTTTATCATTGCAGAACTGCTTCATTCACTTTCGACAGCATTGTCACATAAAGCAACGTTTGCAGTACTTGCAAATATAAGAAAATCCTGCTGTGACAAGCTGGCGCGGGTACCTCTTGGCTATGTGAAAGACACACCTTCCGGTACATTTAAAAATATTATGGTGGAAAGAATCGACAGTATCGAGACAACACTGGCGCATATTGTCCCGGAATTCACGTCCAATCTGCTGGCACCGATTGTGATTTTGATCTATTTCTTCCTGACAGACTGGAGACTGGCACTCTGGTCATTGGTGCCGGTTATAGTGGGATTTCTTTCCTATTTTGGAATGATGCTGGATTATAAACCAAGCTTCGAGAGAACGGTTCAGACAACAAAAGATCTGAATGATGCGGCAGTGGAATATATTGACGGAATCGAAGTGATCAAGGCATTTGGAAAGACAGAAAGTTCTTATGCAAAATTTACAAAGGCGGCTATGGCTTATGCAGATTCCTTTATTTCCTGGATGAAACGGTGCTCAATCTTTCATGGACTGATGATGGTGGTCACACCTTATACGCTTCTTACGGTATTGCCGTTTGGGGCACATTATGTAGCCAATGAAACACTTGCGATTTCAGATTTTGTCATCTGCATTATTTTATCACTTGGAATCGTTGGACCGTTGATAACAGTGGGTTCCTATACAGATGATCTTGGCAAGATCGGAGTGATTGTTGGTGAAGTGGCAGGAATTCTGGAACAGCCGGAGCTTGAACGTCCAGAGAAAAGTAAAAGTATTCCAAAAGATAACTCCGTTACTCTTGAAGATGTCAGATTTGGTTATCACGACAAAGAAATCCTGCACGGAGTAACTATGGAGCTAAAAGCAGGAACGGTAAATGCAATCGTAGGACCTTCCGGAAGCGGCAAGTCGACCATCGCAAAGCTGATTGCGTCCCTGTGGGATGTGGATTCCGGAAGCATCAAAATCGGTGGAGTTGATGTCAAAGAACTGGCATTTGCAGATTTTAATCGGAAAATTGCATATGTTGCACAGGACAATTATCTGTTTAATGAAACAGTCCGTGAAAATATCAGACAGGGAAATCCGGAGGCTACAGATGAACAGATCATCGAGGTGACAAAGAAAAGTGGATGCTATGAATTTATCATGCAGTTGGAGAATGGATTTGATACGGTTGTAGGAGGTGCAGGAGGACATCTGTCAGGTGGCGAGAGGCAGCGTATCTCCATTGCAAGAGCAATGTTAAAGGATGCTCCAATCGTGATCCTTGATGAGGCAACTGCCTACACAGATCCGGAAAATGAGGCAATTCTGCAGAATTCTATCGCAAAACTGGTAGCAGGGAAGACCCTGATCGTAATAGCACACAGACTTTCTACTGTTAAGGACAGTGACCAGATCTTTGTTGTAAATGATGGAAATGTAACAGCACATGGCACACATGAGGAACTTCTGGTGTCATGCCCGCTTTATAAGGAAATGTGGAATGCCCATATTTCTGTAAAAGATACTGTGAAGGAGGGAGAATGATATGTTTGGGATTCTGGCAAAATTCTTTCGTTTTTCAGGCAGGGAAAATGGCAATAAATTTAAACTGTCGATAGTGATCGGACTCATAGAGGCTCTTGCCTCAGCAATGAAGATTCCGGCTATTATGTACATACTGATTGGTCTGCTGAGTGGGAAACCGACAGGAAAATATATTGGAGGCTCCGTTGCGATTATGGTTCTTGCAATTGTAGTCGACGTAATCTGCAAGAGATACTCTACAGTGCTTCAGACAGAGGGAGGATATAATGCAAGTGCTTTTATGAGAATCAAGATTGCAGAACATCTGCGATATCTGCCGATGGGGTATTTCAATTCCAATAGTATCGGGGAAATTTCTTCCATTACAACCAATACAATGGAAATACTTGGCGATGTGGCTGCGAGAGTGGTTATGCTGACAATGCAGGGAATTCTGGAAACATCAATGATCATTCTTATGCTGTTTATTTTTGACTGGAGAATCGGACTGATAGCTGCAGCAGGAGTACTTATTTTCTTTGGGGTCAATTCTGTGATGCAGAATGCGGGTAAAAAAGATTCAGAGCAAAAAGTGGTATGCGATACGGAGCTTGTAAACCAGATCATGGAGTATCTGCAGGGAATATCAGAGGTGAAGTCATACAACCTGCTTGGAAAACAGGCAAAAAGATTAAACGATGCAAATGAAGCATGCGAAAAGGTCAATACAAAGATGGAAATGCTGTTTGTGCCCTATCATTTTCTGCAAAGTGTGATAACCAAAATTACAGGTGCTGTGATCGTAGCAGGCAGCGCATATTTTTATATCAATGGCACCATGAGCGCGGTCTATGCGATCGGTATGACAATCTCGGCATTTATGCTTTATTCCAGCCTGGAATGCGCAGGAAATTATTCATCCCTTTTACATGTGGTAAGTGTATGTGTAGATAAAGCAAATGCAATACTGGAGCTGGACACCATGGATATCGACGGCAAAGAGATTCAGCCGGAGAATTACGACATCAGACTTTCTAATGTTACGTTTTCCTATGACAAACGGAAGATCATTGACGATGTATCGCTCTCTATCCCACAAAAAACGACGACAGCAATTGTTGGATCATCTGGTGGAGGAAAATCAACACTTTGCAATCTGATCGCCAGGTTTTGGGATGTGGATTCCGGGGAAGTGACGCTTGGAGGCGTGAATGTAAAAGACTACAGCATGAACAGTCTGATGAGTAATTTCTCATTTGTATTTCAGTCAGTGTATTTGTTTGCAGATACCATTGAGAATAATATTAAATTCGGACGTCAGGATGCTAGTCATGAGGAAGTGGTGGAAGCGGCAAAGAAAGCGTGCTGTCACGATTTCATCAGCAAACTTCCGGATGGATATGACACAGTAATCGGAGAAGGCGGCGCCACACTTTCCGGTGGTGAGAAACAGCGTATTTCCATAGCCAGGGCAATTATGAAGGATGCACCAATCGTTATATTAGATGAAGCAACGGCCAATGTTGATCCGGAGAATGAAAAGGAGCTGATGGATGCAGTAGATGCACTTACAAAGGAAAAAACGATTATTATGATTGCCCACAGATTAAAAACAGTCAGACATGCAGATCAGATTGTGGTTGTTGACAAAGGAAAAATTGTGCAGCAGGGAACACATGAGCAGCTAATGAAGCAGGAAGGTATCTATAAGAGATTTGTGGATGCAAGGCAGCAGGCGGTGAGCTGGAAACTGGTGTACTGAGAAATATATATAGGTGGCTAAGGAAAAAATGAAAAGGGAAAGGAAGAGGTATATATTTCTTTTTATGGACGCACCCCGTTCCCACTAGAGACGGGTGTGCCAGAGGACAGTTTCTTTGCCCGGTAATATTCCTGTTTCTGGGCATACATGGACAAATCTGCTGCCTTGGTAAGCTGCTCTATGGAAAAATCCGGATGGTCGTCGGCAAAGGCGCACCCGGAGGAAATACTCAGCGTCCCCACCTTCGTCCCGGACCAGGCCGCCGCAATCCGTTGCAGCGCCGCCAGAATTTCCTGCGCCTGGGTTTGGGTCATTTGACCCAGCACCACGAACTCATCCCCACCGATGCGGAAGATTTTCCCCCGATCCCCCACCGCCTGGGTGATACATTGGGCAGCGCCGCATATCAGCTCGTCCCCCGCCTCATGCCCCAGGGCATCGTTGACCCCCTTTAAGCCGTTGATATCCATGAGAAAGACGGTCAGATCTGTCGGAACGGAATCCGCGTACTGCTCCAGACACTCATGATACGCCAGCCGACTGAATACGCCGGTCAGAACATCTACGGAGCTTTTCATACGCTGCTCCATCAGCTTTTTGTTCATCCGAATCCGTTGCGCCGTATAATACTCGTAAATCCATTGGATCAGAACGCTGACAACACTAAAGAGCGCCAACAGAGCCACCAGCGTTTGCAGCAAAAAGGCGGTGATATTTTGGTGTAGGTTTTCGCTGACATCTATGCCTTGCAGGTACAGCTCCTTGAAGATGGCCTTTCGCAGAAACAGGATGCACAGAATGCCCACCACTACCGCAACGGTTTCCGAATAGATCAGCTGCTTCCGGTTTCCGGACTCTTGCATTGCCGGAGGACAGTCGCATAGCTGCGACAATCTGTTTTTCACCGACTTCCGAGTCAGAACCCAATGGATGCCGCAGCAGGCGATGATCGCCAGGACATAGGACAGCCAGTCCCGGAATATGGGATAGGAAAACAGATTTTCTAAAATCATTTGCCGCAGCATAGGGAAACTGCAATATAACGCGGCAAAAACGCACAGCCCATGAAGAAGGGTGCTGGCAGCCGCAATCCCCGCAATGCCCAGATAGACATACCTGCGAGGCTTCCGAAAATAAAGGTCAAAGAGCCAACCGGCTCCCGCCGCAAACAGCACGCGGGCAAATACCAGCATTATGGATCCAAGGGGCATTCCGCTGGCAAAGGGAGAAAATACCCGGTCGAGCTGGGACAGGCTGTAGGTGCCGATCCACATAGACGTGATCACAAAAACGCATACCACCGGCACACTCCCCTGTGCCCCCAGCATCATAGCCGCCACAATCACAAGAATGTGCAACGTGGTGGTGGAAATGGCCGGAAGCTCAATGTATCCCAGATAAGAAAAGGCAAACACCGCTTCCCAGGCCATCAGCATCAGGATGATCTCCTGCAATTTCTTTTTCGTCAGAGCAATCCCATATCGCTGTCGAAAACGCTCCATACTCCTTACTCCTCCACATCCTTTTCTTCATGTATTATACTTATATTATACTTATTCCTGTGTGAAAAGCAATACGATTCATAAATCTTTGCAAACATCAACCTGGACGAGCTTCATGCAAAGCATTCCAAATATTAGCGTGAAGAAGCATACCGCCTGTTAGATGCACTCCTGAAACAGTACAACACATAAGAAAACGATTGCTACACATTTTAACGATTTATGACAAAAGCGGCTTCCCGGGACGGAGAGCCGCTGATTTTCTTTAAGGAAGTTCTCAATGAAGCTTTCCGTGCAAGGGATGTCGGAGCCGACAATGGTTAAAGTATTTCGATTTTAACGCTTCTTGCACCAACAGCGTCTGCTTTGATTCAACAGCGTAAAAAATATCTTTAGAGGCCTTTGATTCTCTTTTTTACTCATTTTCCAATGCATTTTCCCTCGATAAGACTTTGAAAGGCTATGATCCAATTGCTGTTGATGGCTCGGATATTTATGTTGATGAAATGTATGGACAATATGTGAAAGGAGCTGCGGAAGTAACAAAAGCGGGGTTGACATCTTTTGTAAAATAGTTATAATTCTAAATATTAGAAATATAACTATTTTGTTTGTGCTTAACACAAAAAGGGAAGGAACGTGAAACATGGACATATCATTGCATTATCTGACAATGGCTAACCAGATGCTGATTCAGAAGAGGCTTCTGGAGCGGGTGAAGGCTTCGGGGCTTACGCTTGGACAGCCGAAGGTTCTGGATTATCTTAAAAATCATGATGGAGCCAGTCAGAAGGAAATCGCAGCGGGTTGTTTTATTGAGGCAGGGTCTCTGACTTCAATTTTGAACCGCATGGAAGAGAAAGGTTTGATCGAGCGGCGTATGCTCAATGGAAACAGAAGGACTTTTCATATTTTCATGACAGAATCCGGGAAAAAAAGCCAGAAGCTTGTGGAAGAAGCTTTTGTGGAGATTGAGGAGGCTGCATGGAAAGATATTTCTCCAGAAGAAGCAGAGGCTTTTATGAAGATTTATCATAAAATTTACAGTAATCTGTCTGAGACAGGCTGCGAAGAAACAGGGAAAGAAGGAAGGAACAAATTAACAAATTAAAAAGATACGTAATCTTTCTGATCGGCCTGTTCGTGAACTCACTTGGTGTTAGTTTGATCACCAAGGCAAGTCTCGGAACCTCACCAATCACATCGATTCCGTATGTATTAAGCTTAAGTTTTCCGTTTACGTTGGGAAACTTTACGATTTTTTTCAGCGTATTTTTGATCTTACTGCAGTTGCTGATCCTGCGTAAAAATTTTAAACTGGAACATGTTTTGCAGATACCGATATCCATTATCTTTGGATATTTCATCGATCTGACCATGCTTCTGTTTACATGGGTAAATCCACAGACATACATTATGAAAATCGTATATCTTCTGATTGGGTGTCTGATCCTTGGATTTGGTGTGTACATGGAAGTGCTGGCAGACGTTGTAATGTTGCCGGGAGAATCTTTTGTCCGAGCAATCGTTCTGACATGGAGAACCAACTTTGGTACGACAAAAATCTGCTTTGACGTTTCCATGGCAGTGATCGCAGCAGTCCTGTCTTTTGTATTTACCGGACATCTCAATGGTGTGCGTGAGGGTACGATCATTGCGGCACTTCTGGTTGGATTTGTTGCCAGAGTTCTTGGTAAGAAACTTGCATCTGTCTGAAAAAGATGCAACACATAAGATTCAGAAAAAAGACAAACAGCGTGCGGATAACTACCATTATTACATAGGACGCATCTGAGGAGCATCAGCAAACTTTGATCTGATATTCTGATTCTTCATTTACAGTAATGATGATGTCCTATGATTCAGATCCTAAAGAATATGCAAGGCTTGCTGGTTTGGGTTACAGAATGCTTGATGAGGCAATCAAAGCAGATTTGGCATATCATATCAGTTGTCCGGCACTTCTTATCTGTGGCGAAAAAGATAAAGCGGGCTCAGCCCAAAGCTACAATAAAAAATGGCATCAGAGAGAAGGTTTACCGCTTAAATGGATAAAGAATGCTGGTCATAATTCCAATACGGACCAGCCGGATGAAGTAAACAGACTGATAGAAAAATTTATCAGCGAGGTAGATAGGAGAGGAGTGCCCCGATGAAATTAAATATACAGTGGAAAAAGTATTATGTGGGATTGCATTGATATGGTCAGTGACCTGCTGATGCAGGCAGAGGCAGTCTGAGACGACTGCAGATGACAGGGAAACGCACGCTAGACCGCCGGACGAATGAAACTGATAACAATGTTTACAGGGCGAAATGCCTGGAAAGGATGGATTCATGGAAGCACCAGATGGTGAGATTTCATTTGATTAATTCAGAGTAAATGGTTGGAGAGGCTGCCCTTTGCCGTGGCATCCTTTTTTCCATTTTACAGAAGATATCAAAAATCACAGGTATTCAACCTAACGAAATCGTGATATAATCAAAATATGTTTATACGAAAAGATGGAGGTAGCTTATGGGCGTAAGTTATAACAGGTTATGGAAAATGCTCATAAATAAAAATATGAAGCGGATAGAGATGCAGTACCTCACCGGGATCAGTGGAAACATTCTTGCCAGGATGGGAAAAAACCAGTATGTATCAATGGAGACGATTGAGAAGATTTGCAAGAAACTGGACTGCACCGTTGATGAGATGATGGAATTTACAGATGATGAGTAACAGGAGCAGACATGTCAAATTATTAAACCTGGCAGAATGCTTCAGAAGTCAAAAAGAATTTGAAAAAAGATAACACGTCGGATACGGCATAAATCTCTTAGTAACGCTAAGAGCGCACTTCGATACAGACAATTTCATCTGCCTGTATCGTGCAACCTGCGGTGCTGCTCCCGGTTTTGAGAAATCTCAATCCGGGAAATACAGCGAAATCAAAGATTTCGTACAAGGGGAGTTTCCCCTTGCGGCACAGGTGCCTATCCCAATAAAGTTTATGACTGAATATTTCAGATACAGACATATAAAGTTATAAATTTGGAGGATTCATTATGAGTGAGAAAACAGAGATTACTTTCATGCAAACAAGACTAATCCGGCTTGCTTCAGAAGAGTGGCATTTACCTGTTGAACAGATTATCCACTTGTTTAAAGAAGCTGATGTTCTTGGATATATAGAAAAATGCTATGGGATTTTTCATTGTGAAGGTGATGAAGCTGTGCTTGAAGACATTACAGAATTTCTGGAAGGAAAGGGGATAAAGATTAGTGCTTGAGTTAAAAGATGGATTTGTTCTCTATCATGGAAGTTATTGTGAAGTAAAAGAGCCAGATCTTGCCAAATGTGCAAAGAGAAAAGATTTTGGGCAGGGATTTTATTTAACCACATCCAAGGAGCAGGCAGAAAGTTTTCTGAGAACCTCGATAGTCAAAGCAATCGCAACCGGAACAATTGAAGAGGGACAGAAGTATGGATATATTTCAACTTTTGAATTCAAACTTTCAGAAAATCTTGAAACGCATATTTTTGAAAATGCAGATGTAGACTGGTTACATTGCATTGCCGCTCATCGAAAGAAAAAAATGTTCATCGAAGTTGAACGTGAAATGGCAAGGTATGATATCATTGCAGGAAAGATTGCGGATGATGCAACAAACGCTACCCTTACTGCTTACCTTGCCGGGGTTTTCGGGACAGCAGGCGATAAGGAAGCAGACGATTTCTGCATCAGACAGTTGCTGCCCAATAAACTAAAAGATCAATATTGCTTCAAAACAGAAGCCGCTATTAGGTGTCTGAAATTTGTGAAAGGTGAGAAGATATGGCTGAGGTAACAATTCCAAAAGAAAAAATGAATTATACAATAGATCTTCTTATCACTATGGTGACAGATGAGATTGCAGAAGAAACGGGCAAGGACAGAAAAGAGATATTGACAGATTTTCTATGTTCAAAGACAGGAAAAGCACTGTATGATGAGAAGACAAAGTTGTGGTGCACTGGCCCGGCATATATAGCTGAACTGTATATGGAAGAATTAAAGAAATCCTGATATGGGATGTGAGTTTAAATTTATACGACAATATGGTGATAAAAAACTTCTATTTCGAGGAAGTAACAAATAAACCTATATTATTCACGGCATAGCCGTGAATAATATAGGTTTATTTATAAATTTTTATGTTACAGAAAATTACTGTGTTATGCCAACGGCAGAGAAATCTGAAAAGTAGAACCACCGCCCGGGGTATCCAGTACAGAGATTGTTCCTTTATGAAGTGAAATGATCTCATACGCAATACACAGTCCCAGACCAAAATGCTGCCTGTTATTTCTGGCAGAATCTGCCCGGTAAAAACGCCGGAAAACAGAAGTCTTGGCAGAATCCGGAATACCGGGTCCGTTGTCTTTGACGCGGATAAGAAAGTGCGTTTCGGTCTGTGAAAGGGAAAGAATAATTTTCCCGTTTTCGGGGACATAACTGATGGCATTGTCAAGAAGGATTCCAAGCACCTGACTGATTCTTTCCGGGTCACAGGGACAGGGAGGGATTTCCTCTTCCGGAAGTTCAATGAAAAATTTCATATGGTGGTCCTGCATCAGGGGTTCATACTTTTCGTAGGTATCCAGAAGTAAAGTATCCAGTTCACAGAAAATCGGATGCATTTTCCAGGAATGGTTATCTGCATTTGACAGAGAGAGCATATCATTTATCAGGAGGGACATTCGTGTCCCTTCTTTTTCTATGACTGAAAGAAAATGTCCCTGTTCTTTCGGATCTGCCTTTTTCATGGCAGAGATTCCGGACAGGATTACTGCCAGAGGGGAGCGAAGCTCATGGGAGGCAGCAGCGATAAATTCGGTCTGTTCCTGCCTGCTTTTTTCCAGGGGAGTGATCATTCTTCCGGTAAAGAACCAGGAACAGATACTCAGAGCCAGAATTGCCAGAAAAGCTGCGCCGGAGAATGCAAGTCTCTGTAACAGAATCCTGTGTTTTACAGAATCCAGGGAATACAGGATGATCATACTGACGGTTCCGTGGCTCTTGGGGATCAGAGCAGTGGAAACATAGAAATCTTTCATCTGAAAAAAGATCCGTTTTGTCAGTTTACTGACCGCACCGGGATTGGAAAGATCAAGTGCATAGGAAGCAGCAGAGATTTCTTCTGCCTTCCGGAAAATCGTTTCATCCAGAGAATCCGTCTGTAGTTTTTTCAGATAAAGAGAATTTCCGTTGTCTCTGATATCCATGGAAATATCATAATTTTTTTCTGCCTGCAAAATCCAGTCACTGCTGATGATACTCTGCGTTTCCAGATGAGAGATACAGGAGATGGCGTTGTTCTGAAAGGTATTCCACGCATTCTGGCGTGTGCTGTTTTCTGCGATGAAATTACAGGCAGTTGTCATAATAAAAATGACGATGCCAATGATCAGAGCAGAGAAAAAAGTCATTTGAATATGAAGTCTGCGAAACATGAAATATTTACTCCTTTATGAGATTGTATGGTAATTGTATCATGAAAACCTGTAAATAATCTCTAAAAAAATTCCTGTAACCGAGTATAGAGACAATTTAGAGAAAACTCATGTATAATGAAAGATCAGGAGGATGAAAACAGATGAAAATTTTACTGATAGAGGATGACAGGGAACTGGCAGAGAGCATGAGATTTCAGCTCGAAAAAGAAGGCTATGAGACAGATATCTGCGATGACGGAGAAGAAGGGCTTTATTATATGAAAGAACGAAGCCATGATCTGGTGATCCTGGACCGGATGCTCCCGTCCATGGATGGCATCACTGTTTTGCAGGAAGCCAGAAAGAATCATGTTTCCACACCGGTGATCATGCTGACTGCACTGGGGGAATTACAGGATAAACTGACCGGACTGAAAGGCGGCGCAGATGACTATATGGTGAAGCCGTTTGCCTTCGAAGAACTTCTGGCAAGAATACAGTGCATGGTTCGAAGACCCGGAAGATGGGAGGACACGGCAGTATTATCGCTCGGAGATCTTATTTTTGATCCCGAAAGCGGCAGACTGGAAGGAAACGGAAAGGAATGTACCCTTTCCAAACGGGAAGGAGCACTTCTGGAGCTGATGCTTCGAAACGCCGGTCAGACACTTCCGAGAGAGGTAATCCTCAACCGTGTCTGGGGAGCAGACAGCGAGGTGGAGGATGGAAATCTGGATAATTATATTCATTTTCTGAGGCGAAGATTAAAAAGTGTCAGAAGTACACTGAACCTGAAAACCGTCCGGGGAATTGGATATCGGCTGGAAAATTAGAGAAAGTTTAGAGATTTGCCTGTTACAATCCATTTATCCTGAGAGGGACAGAAAGAAAATAAAAACATGGAGGTATATCCTGATATGAGAAAAATAAAAAGGTGGAAACAGGGAATCGCCGTTGCCGGAGTGATCGCACTTACTGGCAGCCTGCTTGCCGGATGTGGCGGTGCAGATGGAAAAAATTCCGGAAGCAAAGGAGAAACAGGAAGCAGCAATCAGGCAGGGAATGCAGATACAGCAGATCTTGTGAATGTAAATACCGACAATTCAGATGGTAAAAAAACAAAAGATGAGAGCGCAAAAGCAATGGGACGTTTTCTGGAAAATGATCTTACAGTACCTGAAAACAGCCAGTTTCTGAGAGATGTCAAAGTACTAGACTCAGGTGCATTGCGCATGGTTTATTACAGTACAGCAGATAACTGTTATTATGCAGCAGATTCTGCAGATAATGGAGAAACCTGGACGAATGGAAAAAGTCTGGAAGAACTGTTGGGGCTTAAGGAGAATCTGGGAGAATATATCAGCGTTGTCTCTGCAGCAGCGGATGGAAGTATATTTGTCGGGGCAGATCTGTCTCCTGACAGGGACAATGAAAATGCACAGACAACAGCCGACAGTGGGGAAGAAGATTCTGCGTATGACAACCTGAAAATGGAATTTTTCTATCTTTCCCCTGATGGAAATGTACAGAAAGTTGATACCGGAGATACGATTCAGTCTTCCTATACATTTCAGGCATGTTTCACAGAGAATGGGACAGTTCTTATCGTAGATCCCGGCAATGGCGTAGCAGAGATCAATCCTTCAGATGGAAGTCTGGTGAGAAGATATGAGGAAGGAATCCGTGTTGATTTTATCGGAACAGCAGGAAAAATGTTGTTTACCATTCAGGATCAGACTCTTCACGGATATGATCTGGATACTGGAAAACCACTGGACAATATCAGCGCGCTTACAGAGCAGATCCAGTCTGATGAGCAGGATGTCAACTGGACAACAACCAGCAGTTTTCCGCTTATGTTCTTAAAGGGAGATGAGGATAACAGCCTTTTTTATATTGATCATACCGGTGTTTACAGATATGTTCTGGGAGGCAGCACAGTGGAACAGATAATCGATGGTTCCTTGAATTCGCTCAGTTCACCGGATACAGGAACTGTAGCATGGGGACAGGACAGCGATGGAAATTTCTATGTGGGCTGTAATGCAGGCGAGGATATCAGAATTTATTCCTATGTATATTCCAAAGATACCCCAACGACACCGGATACAGAGCTGACAGTTTATTCCCTGAAAGACAGTAACTTCATAAAACAGGCAGCAGTGCTTTTCCAGAAAAAATATCCGGATATTTATGTGAATATTGAGGCGGGAATGTCAGGAGATGATTCCGTCACAGATACGGATGCGCTGAAAGTGCTCAATACAGAGATCATGGCCGGAACAGGACCGGATGTTCTGCTGCTGGATGGAATTTCAGAGGATACCTATATAGAGAGAGGAATGCTGGAGAATTTAAGCGGGGTATTAAAAGACGAAGATATCCTGCCAAATATCAAAGATGCATATACAAAAGAGGATGGAAGCATTTATACCATGCCTGTCAAGTTCGGCATTCCGATGATAGAGGGAAATAAGGATATCATCGCCGGAATTACGGATCTGACAACAGAGGCTGATGCAGCGGAAAGCCAGAAAGACAGCTATGGAAAACTGAAATTTTTCAGCTCTTTTTCCATATCACCGTCCGGGATGATACAGGGAACCATAGACAATAGTACACCGGCATGGATGAACGAGGACGGAACCCTCAAAGAAGATGCACTGAAAGAATATCTGGAGCAGGTAAACAGGATCTGGCAGACTCAGAAGGATGCGATAGAAGAGACAAAGAAAGCTTACCAGATGGGTGATGACTGGGCGAATTCAGATCGTTCCGGATATACAAATATTGCAGGATCGATAACGGATCTGCTTGTAAAAGTCAATACAGTGGCGGCAGGCGGTCTGCTTTCACCGGAGGGTCTGGTGTATCTGGATTCTGCAAAAAAAGTAGATCCGGATCTGGATTACAGACTTCTGAACGGACAAAGCGAGAATTGTTTCTATCCAAGGAGCATTGTGGGAATCAGTGCAAAGGCATCTGAAAAAGAAGCGGCAGAGAAGTTCGTAAAGTTCCTGTTTGAAGAGGAATCCCAGAGAGCAAGCAATGATGAAGGACTGGCTGTAAACAGCAAGGTTTATGAAGATATGGCTTACTGGAAAATGGGAAAATCCAGTGGAGATACCATTGGCTCGATCGGAACCTCTTATGATACGGGAGATGGTAATATCAAACAGTTTGTGATGGACGAGATCATTCCGGAAGATGAAGCAATACAGAACATCATGGATCTGGGAAAAACACTTACTGTACCTGCAAAGAGTAATCAGATCATCCGAAGTGCAGTAACGGAATCCGGTGAGAAATACCTCAATGGAGAAACGGGGCTGGATGATGCTGTGAAAGAAATCATGCAGGAAGTAAATCTGTATTTATCTGAATAAGCGGCTGTCTGCTGCTTACCCAACACTGCAAGGTAAGGGAGTTTAAGAGAATGAAGATTAATTTAAAAGAACACTTATCTTTAACAGAGAAACGGAACGCAAAATCAGCTTTGCTGTTTAGTCGGAAACGAAATCGCAGAAGATGTGCAGCTTTCAGAAATACAGAAAAAGGTCTGGCTTTTATTCTTCCGAGTTTTGCAGGTGTCTGCATTTTCTGGCTGATCCCGTATGTGGATGTGATCCGCAGATCTTTTTGCGGGGCAGTGAATGGAGAATTTGTGGGGATAGAGAACTACAGGACGATATTTGCAAACAAAGCGTTTCGTCTGGCAGCAGGCAACACACTTCGGTTCTTCGGAGTGTGTGTGCCGCTGCTGGTGGTATTGTCTCTGATCATAGCAGTCCTGCTTGCAGGGCAGAAAAGATTTACGCAGATTCTGAAAAGTTTCTTTCTTCTGCCAATGGCAATCCCTGTAGCATCAGTGGTACTTCTGTGGAGACTGCTTTTTGACGATCAGGGCTTATTAAATCACCTGCTTCATATGTTATCTGTTCAGACGACTGACTGGATGAATACAGGTGCTTCTTTTTATGTACTGGTGATCAGTTATATATGGAGAAATCTTGGATATGATGTAGTGCTCTGGATGGCAGGATTGTCTGCCATTCCGGCGGCACTTTACGAGGCAGCAAAAGTGGACGGGGCAGGGGAGTGGAAATGTTTTACGAAGATCACACTCCCGAATCTGCTCCCGTCCCTTTTTACGATCGTGGTACTTTCTGTACTCAATGCATTTAAGGTTTTCCGTGAGGCATATCTGGTGGCCGGTGATTATCCGCAGGAAAAAATGTATCTGCTTCAGCATCTGTTTAACAACTGGTATAGGGACCTGTCGCTGGATAAGATGTCGGCTGCGGCAGTGGTGACCGGACTGGTGATTTTTCTGCTGATCCTGGGATTGTGGAAAGCCTGGGGGAAAGGCGGGGCAGAATGAGAAAAGTTATGCAGATATTCCGTATCAGGAAGATAGGAAGCCTGCTCCTTGTACTCCTTGCACTGGTGGCAATATTTCCGGTATTTTTTTCAGTTACAGGATCACTGATGGGGCAGAAGGAATTAAATGATCTTCTGGGGGCGGTACTGACAGCAGACAGTGGATCTGCTTCCGGTCAGGCAGTCAGTTATGTATTCTGGAGAGTACTTCCGCTTTATCCGACGCTGAGATCCTATGTGAAAGTCCTGCTGGATTCTCCGGAGTTTTTTGTGATGTTCTGGAATTCCGTAAAGATTACTGTCGGAGTTCTGGCAGGGCAGATCCTGGTGGGAGTACCGGCAGCGTGGGGATTTGCCAGATATCGTTTTCCGGGAAAAAATCTGCTGTTTATGATCTATGTGGCATTGATGATGATGCCCTTTCAGGTAATGATGCTCAGTAATTATCTGGTTCTGGATCAGATGAAACTTCTGGATCATCTGTGGGGGATTATTCTTCCGGCGGCCTTTTCCACGTTTCCGGTTTTTATCATGTATCGTTTCTTTGAGAGTATTCCGGAGGCACTGATGGAATCTGCGCGGCTGGACGGGGCGGGTGAGCTGCTTATTTTTATCAGAATCGGAATCCCTCTGGGTTCTGCGGGTATCATTTCGGCACTGGTTCTGGGATTTCTGGAATACTGGAATCTGATCGAACAGCCAATGTCATTTCTGAAGACCAAAAGTCTGTGGCCGCTGTCTCTGTACCTTCCACAGATCGACATCTCCCAGACAGGAAAGGCATTTGCGGTATCTGTTCTGGTTCTGCTCCCGGCAGTGATCGTTTTTCTGGCAGGGCAGGATTATCTGGAACAAGGGATCATATCCACGGCAATCAAGGAATAGAGCGACAGAAACGAGAGGATTTATCTATGAAGAAAATAAAACTGATAAAAATTCTGGCAGGATTTTTTGCCCTGATGCTTTTGTTTACTTTTCTGTCCAGGGCGGCAGATTCGGTGAATGTAGCACAGGTAGAGACAAAAACAGCTCAGAATCAGGTGATCACGCATGAGGTGACCGGCACAGGTAAAGTGATGGGAACCAGAGAACGGGCAGTTTTTACCCAGGAGGGACAGAAGGTGGAGCAGGTTTATGTGCAGGAAGGACAGAATGTGAAAAAAGGGGATGCGCTGCTGAAGTTTTCTGTAAAATATCTAAAAAAAACCATAAAGGAAAAACAGGATGCCATAGATGTTCTGCAGGGGAAGATCAATGATCTGATCAGTGCAGAGTCTGTGAATCAGCAGAAGAGAAATAATGAGTTTTCAGATGCACAGGAAAATTATAACAGTGCGGTTTCCAGCGGAAATTACAGTGTGCAGGCGGCACAGAATGAGGCAGCCATAGCCAGACAGAAGCTTCAGGATTATTATGCACAGCGGGATGCGGCGCAGAATGACGTACAGGATAAGATACCGGATGAGGAGAAGTTCAGTGATTCCAGCGAGTTTGATGATCCGGGAAATACAGACGATTTTGGGAATACAGATGATCCGGAGAACTCCGATGATTCCGGAAATACGGATCGCACAGATAGCGAAGGGAATAAAAATACATCAGGAAACGGCGACAATTCGAATGCGCAGGACAATTCTCAGGAGCAGGCATTGATTGATGATATCCGGGCGAAAGAGGAGGCGGTCAATGAAGCCATGCTCAGCCGCAGAAGAGAACTTCAGTCAGCAGAGCAGGCAATCCGGGATACACAGATTGGTGATGCTTCGGATTCCACGCTGGAGAATACGCAGGCGGAACTTGAGACTGCGCAGAAAGATCTGGAAACGTTGCAGAAAGTGCTAGCACGAAAGGGAAAAGTGAAAGCACCCTGTGATGGTGTGATAAAGAGTCTGAGTGCAGTGACAGGAAGCCAGACAGGAGCGGAAGCTGCGGTTGTCCTTTATGAATCCAAAGGAACCTTTCGGTTTCAGGCAGAGGTCAGCAAAGATGATCTGAAATACATAAAGAGTGGCGGAGAGGTAATTTTAAAAGGTGCGGATGAAAAAGAGATTACAGGAGCGAAAGTGGAGTCTGTGAAAGAGGACAGCAGTAATGAAAATCAGTACATTCTTTCTGTACAGGTACCGGAGGGAACTCTTTCCATAGGAGATACTGCGGAATTTACAATCTCTCAGGATGCAGGTCCTTTTAATATCTGTGTTCCGCTGAGCGCATTGTATGAGGAAAATGGCAGATACTATGTTTATGTGACAGATACACAGAACACCGTCCTGGGTGAGGTACTGGTAGCGCGAAAAACGTATGTGAATGTGAAAGATAAAAATTCTTCCACTGCTGCGCTGGAGAACGGGGATTTATCAAGTGACCAGAAAATAGTGACTTCCAGTGACAGAGAGATCAGCAGCGGCAGCCGGATCAGGCTGCTGGAGGAATGAGTGTCAGAAGTCAGAGTGCCTTTTTAAGGAAAGCCGGTACTCTGACTGTGTGGCTGATTATTCTCTGTATTTATTTTCTGGGAGTCTATAATTATGTGCAGATCAGAAATGATACAGCAGTATCAGTGTTTCTGTCCGCAGCTTATCCTGACAGGAAAGGAGCAGAAAATATCCTGAAGCAGGAAAGAAAAAGTGAGAAGCCTTATGATGTATGTTTTTATGCAGATGCAGGGTTGAGGGAGATTTCTGCGAAAGAAGGAAACCGGCAGGCACAGGCGATGACTGTGTATCTTAAGGGAAATCCCGCAGGGTATGACTGGCAGGCAGCAGCTCTGACAGAAGGTGATCCGGATGGCTGCGTGATTGATGGTACAACTGCCTGGGAGCTCTTTGGCAATAAGGTTCCGGGTGGTCAGATTCTGTTTCAGGGACGTACTTATACTGTCAGGAAAGTTGCGGACTGGGGGCAGAAAATTCTGGTTTTCGGGGCGGCTTCTGCGGATGATACCGAGACGGAACTTTTTTATAATCGTTTGTTTATCAGAAGGAGAAATGGAGAAACCGAAGAAAGTACAGTGAACGGATTTCTGATGAAATACGGACTTCAGGGAACTGTGGTATCCTCGACTTTACCGAAAAATGCGGGACTGGCGGCATTACTGCTGCTTCCGGCGGTTCTTTCTGGCAGTCTGTGGACGGAAATAAGCAGAGAAAAAAAGAACTATATAGTGAAAGATGCAGAGTACTGGTTCTGCAACCTGCTGTACAGTGTAATGGCAGGGACGGTGGTCTGGCTTCTTTTTACACATCTGACCTGGCCGGAGGGATGGATTCCGTCAAGGTGGTCTGACTTTGGGTTCTGGAAAGAAAAGGTGAATCAGGCTGTGGCAGAATTTAAGCTGTATCTGATGCTTCCGAAGACGGTATCCCAGACGGAAGGTATGATTCTTGGCGGGAAAACGGTTTGTGCAGGAGGGGGTTCCTGTTTTCTGTATTTCTTGTGGAAAGTATATGAAAAGGGATATGACAGAATCTCTGACAGAGGAAGGCGAGGGAAGGATTTTCCAGTGGAGCAGAATTAAATCCCTCTGGCAAAGTTCTAAGCAGTTATTAGGCTATCAAGGTTCGTTAATAGTTGCTATTCCAACTGTACATTCAGCTTACCGATATTTGAAAATGTCTCATAGAATTCATTCTTATAAGGGCAGCTGCTGCACAGCTTGAATGTGATATATCTTGCTGAATGAACTACTTTTGCAGCAATCTTCAGCAGTTTTAAGCGGACGGTATGGACTACAATTTCTCATAGTTCATCAGCTCTGTGACTGTGTGTCAGGCTCTTTGATAACTATTTTTTCTTATTGTTCTTCCATGTTTTGTATATAACATTGGAAACAGGAAGTAAAACACATATAGCTACAAACCAACCTGGAAAATGTGGCATAATCTCAATCCTCCTTATCTTATACAAGATTGAATATAGCCGCTGCAATGCAGATAGCAGCAACGATAAGTGATACAATAATTCGTAAAATGGAAAAACTATACAATTTTTCTGGATTTTGCGTGTCATAACGCACGGTAATGGTTGTTCCAATCTGTGACGCCATTGGTACTTGGATGCAGTTTTGGGACTGATACGTTCTTCCATTCACTTTATACGAAACGGTCGCCCATTTTGAATTACGAAATTTTGAGTTTTCTGGATTTATTGTTTTGAAAGAAATAATCGTACCGACGGTTTGTGCCGTTTTGTTTCCTTTTAAAAAAAATTGAATACAGTTTATCAATCCAAAACACGATGCTATCACAGCAATGACATAAAGAAAAATAGTATCTCTATCCATAGTCTCACCTTCTTTCTTTATCACGCCAAGTCTGCTTTATCGTAAATCTTTATAGACAAAGATGCTGATATTGCTAAAGTTGCAAAACCAATAAGGACAATACCGCCATAAACAAGGTATGGGGAAAACATAGAGAGGAAGTTTAAGTTTAGACTTCCTGCTCTCATAAACAGTGGCAGAATAAATGGCGAAGCCATAATAATCACCCCAAATGCAAACTTTGTTTTTTCATATCCAAACTTATACTGTATTGGCAAATAAATACCAATAAAAACAGATACAATAAGAAACATAAATGCAAACAGCTTGATATCTGATGTTCCTAATCCGGGCATAAACAAGGTTTCAAGTTCAAAAACGATACAACAGATTGCATATATAGCCATGCAAAAAATGTATTTTGATGAAACTATTGCTTTCCGTGAAAATGGTGTGGCACATAGTAATGTCGCAGCTTTTGGAAATTGATACTCTTTTAGGGATACATATTGCAACAGCATGAAAACGCCAAAAATGACAGAAAGAATAAATCCAAAAACTCCCGTAAACTCCGGTGTCCGCCAACGCATGACAGGTGGGATAAGTGCAATAACTACAAGCATAATCAGCACATATTTTTTTACAATCAGAAAATCCTTTTTTAGTAGGGCGAACAACATCACTTTTCACCTCCGATATTTCCAAGCATAATATCCTCAATCGTCGGACGCTCAACCATAATGTTGGGAATATAAGACCGTACTTCGGATATTTGTTTTGTAATTCCTGTAAATCCAAAATCAGTTTCAGATATAGATAAAAAAAGCTTGCGAGCATCAGTTGTTAAAGCTCCGCTATCACCTTTGACTATCCGATATGTGTCAAGCAAGGTATCCTTTTCCTCTCGAAAGACGATACGCCCGTTATCAATCATAATGAGCATATCGGCAATCTTATCAAGGTCAGAGGTGATATGTGTCGAAAAGAAAACACCTTTGCCGCCATTTTCCATGTACTCAGTTAAGATTTTCAAAAGCTGCCCCCTAACTAAAGGATCAAGTCCGCTTGTCGGCTCATCCATAATCAAAAGTTCTGCGTTATGAGAAAGAGCTAAAGCAAGAGCATACTTCATTCTCATACCTTTGGAAAGGCTATTGATTTTTTGCTTCGGGTCAAGAGAAAACATATCCATGTACCGCTTAAAATCCTGTTCAGACCATGAAGTGTACGCAGATGAAATAATTACTTTCATTTCACCCAGCGAAAGTTCTTCGTAAAATCCCCCGCCGTCTAAAACTATACCAATACGGTCTTTGATTTCTCTTTCATTCTTATCCATGTCAAGACCGAAAAACTGAATTTTGCCGGATAGCTTGTTCGTCAGACCTAAAAGCGTCCGCAGCGTTGTTGTTTTACCTGCTCCATTGACACCAATAAAACCTGTGATACACCCCTCTGGCAAAGAGAATGTCACATCTTTCAAAGAAAAATCGCCATACGACTTATTTAAACCGCTGACTGTCAAAATATCATTCATTTCAATCCTCCTCGTAAAGAATATCCATCATGGAATTAAGTTCCTCCTTACTGATTTTCAGTGATTTTGCTGTTTGTATCATATCTGCCATTTTTTGTTCTACAAGACGTCGCTTGGAGTCGCGGAGTAATTCAAGATTGCTTGTAGATACAAATGTCCCAATTCCTACTTGACTTACAATAAATCCCTCCTGTTCTAACTCCTCATATACCCGTCGAATTGTTAAGACGCTCACTTTCAAGTCATTAGCAAAAGCCCGAATAGAGGGAAGTGCGTCTCCTTCAACCAATTCTTCTTTTAATATGGCGTCCTTAATCTGGTCTTTTATTTGTTGATATAAGGGAGTGTCAGAAGTATTTGAGATTAGTATTTTCACAAAGCCTCTCGCCCCTTTCTTTTGATGTGATGTAACTACATATACATTATAAACAACAAGCACATTATTGTCAATATAATACTGAAAACAAACAGATAGAGAGGAATTACAGGATTTTTCTTTACTCTCTTTTGGCAAATGGGGCTTTCCGTTGTAGTAGATAACAAGGGATAAAACTTTCATAGCAAGCATAGGAAATGAGTACCCACTTCCGTATTTTGCCCTGCAAAATTGCTTGTTGGGAAGTGTCCCAAACCCTCGATACGAAAGGAGCGCTTGGATAAAATTAAATATACAGTGAATAAAAGTATTATATGGAATTGCATTGATAATTATTGGTACAAATGTGGTCAAATCAAGAAAAACGAGTGCGAAAGCAAGTGAAAAATCCCTGTGAAGCCCGTTAAATCAAGGCTTAACAAAATCTTCACAAAAAATTAGCACTCATCACTTGTTATTACAGCGTAGCTTTTGTCTTAGTTCATTATCCCCGTGTCTGTACCGCCAGAAGTACCATTAAGGGAATTTCCGTACAATGCAGTTGTGGAGCTTGTCAATCCCGTAGCTGATACGGTATCACGAAAAACCTATACGGGTGCAGATGTGGACTGGTATGTAAAGG